>LNQE01001861.1_pt1 | contig 52918 bp, 39 predicted proteins | sample 603111 | NCBI WGS metagenome assembly LNQE01 (sample SAMN04260313, study PRJNA301899) | hydrocarbon metagenome | isolation source: hydrocarbon-contaminated ditch | place: Germany: Bremen | collected 1998
GCATCATTCAATGGCGGTTGAAGCAATCATGAGAGGAATTGCCGAGAAAATAGGGGAAGATGTAGACAAATTTGGTTTAGCCGGACTTTTGCACGATATAGATTATGATTTTACCGCCGATGATTTCCATCGTCATTCACTCCTGGGAGCAGAGATATTGACCGATAATGGCCTGCCGGAGGATATCATATATGCAGTCAAAGTCCATAATGAGGTTCACGGACTGGAGAGGAAGAGTCGGCTTGATCATGCCTTGTATGCAGCCGACCCGTTGAGCGGTTTTATTACTGCGGCTGCCCTGGTGAGACCGGATAAAAAATTAGAGGAAGTACAGCTGAAATCATTGAAAAAGCGCTTTAAGGAAAAAGCCTTTGCCAAAGGGGCCAGCCGGGAGCAGATGCAGACCTGCCAGGAATTAGGTCTGGAACTGGAAGAATTTCTGGATCTGGGCCTGCAAAGCATGAAAAAAATTGCTGCTGATATAGGTTTATAGACTAATCTGCACCTGAAAAAGGAAATAATAATATAAATGCCAATCAACTGGCAAGGAGGATTTTATGGTAAATAAAAATACAGTTTTGGAATTCATGCGGCAGGATTCATATCACCCGCTCAGTTATAATGACCTCATGGAAGTATTTGAGATACAGGCCGAAGAGGAAGGCAAATTCGCGCGAGTACTGGGGACATTAGAAAAACAGGGTGAAATAATCAAGACCCGCAAAAAAAAGTATGGCCTGCCCGACCAAATGAACCTGGCTAAAGGAGTAATAAACTTGAGCCAGCGAGGATATGGATTTATTATCCTTGATGAGCCGGATACTCCCGACATTTTTGTTTATGGCAGGAACCTGAACGGTGCTATGCATCATGACAAGGTCCTGGTGAGGGTGTACCAGCACAGTAATGGTAATGGTAATGGTAATGGAGAATCCAGACGCCCGGAAGGCGAAGTAGTGAGGGTGATCAACCGGGCCAATAAGGAACTGGTGGGCACTTTTGAACGGGGCAGACACTCGCTGCAGGTGATACCCGACGATTCCCGGCAGATATATCCTATTACGGTAAGCCGGACCCGCAAGTTAAAAGTGAATCCCGGCGATAAAGTGCTGGTCAGCATCACTTCCTGGCCAGATAAAAAAGGGATTGCCGAGGGAAAGATCCTGGAGGTATTGGGGAAAAAGGGCCAGCCTGGCCTGGATGTGCAGGTAATAATCAAAAAACACGGACTGGCTTCCGAATTTCCAGAAAGTGTTGTGGAGGAGGCAGTACAAGCTTCGGCTCAACCGATTTCGGAATCGGAGCTGCTTAAAAGACTGGATCTGAGGAATATATCCATGGTTACTATCGATGGGGAAGATGCCAAAGATCTGGATGATGCAGTATCAGTAGAAAGAATAGCAGGTGGATACCGCCTGGGAGTACACATCGCCGATGTATCCCATTACGTAAGGGAAGACAGCAAGCTGGATAAAGAAGCCTGTAAAAGAGGAACCAGCGTTTACCTTATTAATAAAGTACTGCCTATGCTGCCGCCGCAGCTGTCCAACGATATATGCAGTTTGAATGCCAAACAGGATCGTCTGGCCCTCAGTTGCATCATGGACATCGATCAGCAGGGACAAGTCTTTAATTATGAGATCCGTAAATCAGTAATAAATGTAAAAGAACGCATGACTTACAGCGATGTGAATAAGATCCTGGCTGGTGAGGAAGGCGGTTTGAAGGAGCGCTACCGGGATTATATAGAAAACTTTTTCCTCATGAAAGAGCTGGCCGATATTATTAGGGCCGAGAGAATGGCACGAGGCATGTTGGACTTTGACTTCCCCGAATCCAAAGTAATAGTTGATGATAACGGGGTGCCAATAGAAATAAAACGACGTGAACAGGGTGACGGAGAAAAGCTGATCGAAGACTTCATGATAAAAGCTAATGAGACCGTAGCTGCTCATATGTATGGTCAGGAACTGCCCATACTCTACCGGGTCCACGAAAACCCGGATGAAGATGCCCTGGTTAAACTAAACCATGTGCTGGGAGTGTTTGGACACCAGATAAAAGGCCGAAAAATCCAACCCCGCTTATTCCAGAAAGTCCTGGAAGACATAAAAGGCCGCCCCGAGGAACAGATGATTTCCCTAATGATCCTGCGGTCCATGAAACATGCTCGTTATGTGCCCCAGGCCCTGGGCCACTTTGGGTTGGCTTCTGAATATTACTGTCACTTTACCAGTCCGATCCGGCGTTATCCGGACCTGATCGTACACCGGGTCTTGAGCCTTATGCTGGCCCACGGCATCAGTGAACGCAAGAAAGCCAGTTTAACGGCTAAGATGGCAGAATATGGTGAACACTCGACCCTGCAGGAGATAAAAGCCGAAGAAGCAGAACGAGAACTGGTCAGTATTAAAAAGGCCCAGTACATGGAGCCTTTTGTAGGAGAAGAATTTACCGGCAAGATTTCCTCCGTACTATCCTTCGGGTTCTTTGTTGAACTTCCGAATACCGTAGAAGGACTGGTCCATATATCCTCGATCGCCGATGACTATTACGTATTTAATGACCGCAACTATACATTGTTAGGCAACCACACCGGCCGGAAATTTGCCATCGGGGATCCGGTAAAAGTCCTGCTGGCAAAAGTCGATGTCAACGAAGCCAAAATCGACTTCGAACTCATCCCCTAAGGGAAACAGGGGGACGGGGAAACAGGGGGACGTACTTTTTGTTTCCTTACGTGACGGGCAGTTACAGAATACTTCAAGGAAATGCGACTGGGGATGGTTCTTAAAGTCGCATTACCAGTTAAGGGAAACAAGGGAAGGTTCGTGACCACTGAAAAAGTCTGTTTGGGTAAACGGGTATGCATAAATACACTTGCTCCCAGTCTACGCATGGACAACATTAACTGCTTGTCGATTACCTCCAGGGGTACAAGGCCAATTCGCATCCGTGCTCAGCGGCGCTCTCGCGGCGTCCGTGCCCTTCGCCCCCTTCCGCTAATCGCCTTCGCAGGATGTTGTTACCCATGCTTCGCCAACGGCCGCCAGTGTATTTATACATACCCTGGAGCAAGTTTTGGGAATTTTTCAGTGGTCTCGGATTGTTTCCCTGGCTAAGTTAATATCCTGGCTTGGCACTAACTTATTAAGCAAAAGACAAAGCATACCACTCGCTAATTGTTGTAGTGGAAAGCCGTAAACTGCCAGGCACTGAGTTATTAATTTATCAACTTACTAACTGCATATAATGCACTCATATGTCCTTTTTTTACTCAGGCAGCCTTCGGATACCAAAGGTTAGGTTGGCTGGCCTCACCAGGGAAAATGGTATTAATTTGCTGAAGCGCCTCTATTCATCTATCCCAGACTTTGCAGGAAAGTCTCCAGTCGATTCAGCCCTTCCTTGATATTGCTTAAAGAATTAGCATAGGAAAAGCGAATATAGCCTTCGCAGTTGCTGCCGAAATCAATACCAGGAGTTACTGCCACCTTGGCCTCTTCCAGGATCTGAAAGGCAAAATCATAGGAATTGTCAGTATATTTTTTCACATTGGCCAGAGCATAGAAAGCTCCACTGGGGTCGTGCCTAGTAGCAATCCCCATCTCTCTCAGGCGTTTCAATAGATACAAGCGACGTTCGTTGTATGTTGACAGCATTTGGCTGACTGCTTTATCGCACTCTCTAAGGGCGGCAATGCCTCCCTCCTGAGCAAAGGAAGATGCACAAATAAAAAAGTTCTGCTGCATTATCTGCATGGACCGGATATATTCCCGGGGAGCGATAACATAGCCCAGGCGCCAGCCGGTCATAGCATAGAGCTTGGAAAACCCATTAATAACGAAAGCCCGATCAGTAAACTCTAAAATACTGTGTTCCTCACCCTCATAAATCAATCCATTATATATTTCGTCGGATATAAGTATTTGACCCATATCAGCCAGAGCTCTCATATCAGCTGCGCTGAATACCGCACCGGTGGGATTGCTGGGGGAGTTAAGCATGATAGCCCGGGTAAGAGGGCTTAAATATTTGCTTATATCTTCCGGCCGGTATTTGAAACCATCTTCCTCGTAAACCGGCACCGTTACCGGCTGTCCATCTATATAGCGAATAAAGTTGGGGTAGCAGGCATAATAAGGATCAGGCAGGATCACTTCGTCTCCCTTCTCCAGGAGCGCCGAAAAAATCAGCAGCATAGCTGGCGACGTGCCCGAAGTTACTATAACCTGCTCGGGGGATATCTCCACCCGGTACTTCTTCCAGTAGTAATGGGCAATTTCTTCCCGCAGGGTCATTTTCCCCAGGCTGTGGGTGTAATGAGTATCGTCCTGCTGCATAGCCCTCAGAGCTGCTTCTTTGACCGGTTCTGGAGTAGCGAAATCGGGTTCGCCCACCTCCAGATGTATAATATCCTCCCCCTGGGCCATCATAACCTGCGCCTTTTCCAGTACTTCCATAACGATAAAGGGAGATAATTGCTGGACCCGGGAAGACAGTAAGTTTTTATTCATGTTCAATCTCCTACTCCTCGACTTAATCTTTCTTTTTATTTTATAGGAAGGCTAATAGCAAAGTCTACCGGATTGTAAAATGCTCGATAAAAGTAATAAGATTAGCGAGAAATTAGCTATTAATTCTGGTTACTATATACTAAATTATAAAAAGAAGATTTAGTCCGGCAAGACGGATTCTCAATAGAGACAGTGATATGCTTAACCGAATCAGGTATGATTATTTGGTAAAACAAGTATTAACCAGAGAGGAACGTGTAAAAAGTGTCTAACGGATGGGAAACCCCGGGAGCTGCTGAAAAATATATGAAGATAATTGATGTCGTTGCTCCAGGGCGAAAGGAAATATTGAACATCATTTCCAGCTTAGCTACTCAACTACCACCAGAGCAGCTTAAAATAATGGATCTGGGCTGCGGTTGGGGACAAGTCACAGAGGAGATTTTAAAATACGCCCCCGGCTGTTCGGTAGTCATGCTAGATTACTCTGAAGAGATGGTAGTAATTAGTAAACAGAGATTTAAGGAGAATCCAAATGTTCAAGTCCTCCAGCATGATCTGAATCAGGGGCTCATCGATAAAAAACAGGAATATGATGCAGTCGTTTCTTGTTTTGCCCTGCATCACGTCGAGTATGAAAAAAGATTGGGGCTTTACTCCGATATAAGAAAGATCTTAAAACCTGATGGTATATTTATCAACGGAGATCTCTTTAAGTGTGAATCGCCTTCCATCAATAATTGGGAATTTGGTAATTACATATGGTGGATGCTGGAGAGAGTTAAAGTTGAACTGGGTGATGAATATACGTTTTCGGAGCTAAAGCAAAGACAACTGGACAACTACCAGGCTATGGGAGATAAACCAGGTACTATCTGGGACATGTATAATGAACTCAGGATGGCTGGCTTTAAATACGTCGATTGTCTTTATAAAAATCAGAATTTAGCAGTATTAGCGGCATCAAATATATAAGTGAAGTCTCTGTACTATAGGAATTCTTGACTGAATGCCTGCAGCGGGGGTATAATTGAAATAGTGGAATAGAAGTAAAAACCCTGGTCCTGGTTTATACTTACCGAGACGAGGGTATATTTTTGAAGATAATCGGCAGAGCAGGACTTGTTATCCTGCACAGCTAAAAACTATTATAGAGGTGTATCATGCCAAAGAAAACCGGAATAAAGCCGGTGGTTGAAAACCGGAAAGCCAGACACAATTATCATATTAAAGAAGCCTTTGAAGCCGGCATGGCACTGAAGGGCACAGAAGTAAAATCGCTGCGCATGGGAAAAGGAAACCTGCAGGATGCCTATGCGGTAGTAAAGGGTGGCGAGGTATGGGTAAACAATTTTCATATCAGCCCGTATGATAAGGGAAATTTATTTAACCATGAACCCTTGAGACCCAAAAAGCTTCTGCTGCATAAGCGAGAGATAGACCGTCTCATAGGATTTCAGCAGGAAAAGGGTTATACTCTAATACCCTTAAAGATATATTTTAAAAACGGTCTGGCCAAAATGGATCTGGCTGTAGCTGTAGGTAAGAAGATGTATGACAAACGGGAAGACATTGCCAGCCGCGATGCCAAACGCGATATAGAAAGAGCTGTCAAGGAGCGCGGCCGGTCTAGTTGACAATAAACCAAACAGGGTGTAAAATCAGTATTCCAAGACACTTAAACAACCTTCGATGCAGTTATCCAACACAAGGGGGCGTAATGGTTTCGACGGGGGGATAGGTGAGTTGGGCAGCGAGCCGAGTTGTCGCCAGCTCGTTAAAAAGGCGAAAAACACAAATAACTGCAGAAGATAATTTTGCACTAGCCGCTTAAGCGGCTCGTCCGGCTAAGTATCCTCACGGCTTAGTGCAGGGCGTCACTTAGTGAGGTACCCTCCAGCCTTCTTTCTCGAGGGGCTGAAAGGGGAAACTTATCGGGGATAGCTCGAAGGAGCCTGTTCGTGGGCGCCGGCTGAGCGAAACTCAAACCACGGACTGCGCTCGGAGACACCTGGCTGGTCATTCTTTCGGACGGGGGTTCGACTCCCCCCGCCTCCACCATAATTTGGAAATAGGAGCGAGTAGACAGCTACCCGCTCTTTTTTATGCCTATATGGTTACGATGTGGTTGTGACAAAGCGTTTATTACGGTGTTTATCCTTTTAAGTAAGTTGAAACCATGAAAAAGTGCTATGGTTTTAGTTTGGGGTATCCGCTGATTAGATTTATTTACCACGACCTTTATGAGGGTTAGTAAAATAGCATTTCCTTTCTATTAAAGGTCTGTTTAACTCCGTTGCAGACGGATGGCTTATTATAATTAGTATCTGGTAGTTATTAGTAGCCTTATCAAGTTGGATTGATTTAATGTACTTTTCTAGTAGTATTTTCTGTACGTCCGGGGGTTCTATATTGATACGTTTGATCGTATCATCTACCCCATCACGAATCATTTGGATTTGCTCTGAAGATAAGGTGAAATCCTGAAGCTCCCGGCGTCGGTCATTTAATTGCGCGACCATGGTTTCTTTTTCTATTTCTAATTCACTAAGGCCTGGAACAAGTTTTCCTTTATCTTCTGCTTCTTTGCTTTTCACAAGTGCAATTCGTTTTTCAATATATTTTATCCCTCCCTCTATTTCATATATTTCTTTTAGTAGACCAGAATTATATTGTTTATACTGATGTTCTATTTCATATTCCAGTGTTCCCTGCTCGCAAAGAAGGGTAAGTTCGGCAATGAAGGCTGCCATAAATGCATTCTCTAGTTTATCCTTTGGAGTAGTATTTCGCGAACACGTAATTGATCCTTTCCGTTGATATTTACCACAGTAATAATACCTGGTATATCCGCGTGAGCGGATACTATTAGAGCCAGTCACCATTTTTGTTCCGCAGTCTGGGCATAGAAGAAGCCCCCTCAATATGAAGGGGCTTTTGGTCTTTTTCTTTAGATTATTATGAACACTAGGATTTTGTTTTGCTGAGCTCTTGCTCAAAACTGCGTTGTAAAGGTCTCTACTTACTAGAGGTTTATGAGCATTGGCAACAATAATCCATTGTTCTTTGGGTTTTTTCTTCTTGCCACCATTGGCGTAGTCGTGTTTGTTCCATGTTCTGTGACCGATATAGGCGTCATTGTGAAGAACATACCAGATTGTAGAGTAACTCCAGTGATTTCCGGACCGCGTTGGGATACTTTGCTTATTAAGCTCATAGGTTATGGCTTTATAGCCCATGTTGCGGTTTACATACATGTCGAAAATATCTTCTACTACAGTTGCCTCTCCTGGATCTGGTTCCCAGATAGTTTTGAGGTTACCATTAGCATCCACAATATGCTTGCTTTTGTATCCGTAAGGTGCAGCTCCACCATTATGGAAACCTCTTCTGGCGTTTTCAGTCATACCTTTCATGGTTTCATTTCGAAGGTTCATATTATAAAACTCGGATATAACCTCAAGCATGCCCTCCAGTAGGAAACCATGCGGAGTTTCCGGATCGGTCTGTTCTGATACTGAGTGTACTAAAACGCCGTGCTTTTTAAGCAGCCCTTTGAATATAACGTGGTCCTCCCGGGAGCGGGAAAACCTATCAAATTTATGCACTACTATGATGTCAAAGTGCCGGTTTTGCTTTTTGGCAATGGCGATCATCTTCTGGAATGCTGGTCTATCTGCCGTTTTAGCAGACTTACCTTCATCTAAATATTCTCCTACTAGCTTCCAGCCTTTATCCTGGCAGTATTTGCGGATAGCTTTTAGCTGGGCGGGTATGCTGAGTTCTTTTTCAGCCTGTTCCTTACTGGAAACCCGAGCATAGGCTACGGCTCTTAGTTCTGGCATAGGCTATCCTCCTTTAATTTTATTGGCAGCTTCTCTTCTCCTTTCTCCAAGCACAGCAAAGGCAGGAGCTCCTAATGATACTCCTGCCTTGTGTGGGGTATTTATTCTGTTATTGAAGTGATAACAGGTGTTGAATGATAGCTGAAGCCTGATTTTTAGTCAACTTATTGCTGTGATTTACCCGGAACATCTCATGGATCAGCGACTGCAGCTCTTGTGGGGTCATCCCAATGGTCTCAGCTAGAATCTGTATTTTCTTAAGCTGGGGTGGGGTGATCATAGACGGTTTAGACGGGTTTGAACTTGCCGAAGGGATAGTAGATACTGGAGGGGCGGGATTAGAATTGTGGTGAATCTCCAGGTCCTCTACATCCTGGGTAAAGAGCCCCGATGACCTTGTAGCAGATAGCACAGCATCTATTAAGGCGCGCTTTTTAGCCATCTTAAGCACGGTATTGACAACATTATAGGGATCCTGGTTACGATATTTCTTTTCCCGGGTGTTGCAGCTGCCAATCCCTTCTGCTTCGGTCAATTGGTTGCGTTTATTGATCAGGCTAACTTTTACCTCATAGCCAAAAAGTCCATTATCCCAATCTTCTATCCGATTGATTATCTGTACCTGCTTAGAGAAGCCGAAGATATCAGTTAGCTTTTCTGCTCCAGGTTTAAACAGGGTGGGTTTAGAGATACCTGGTACTATACCATAATCCTGTCCAGGGATCATCATTTCTTTTACGAAATCTTGGAGCATTTGGACCCTTTGTTTAGCTTCGGCCACACTGATTGCAAAGCAGGGTACGATGTCTGTAGGGTGTTCTTCTAATGGGCACAGCTTTACTGGCTCATTGGGTTTTGCCTCTAGAGCTTTTGATTGTTGTCTGAGTTTTCCCTGTAGGTTCATTATAAAGCTCCTTTCTATTTAATTTGAAATCTGCGGTAGGAGCTGCTTGTAACATACCGGTCATAAATATCCGGGGATTCTGCTTTAAGCAGTTTGCTATCAAAGCGTTCAGTTTTAATCTCATGCCAGGTTATTTTCCTGTCTGCAATAATGCCGGTTTCATTTTCCCCTAACATATTCTTCAACTGATTTACAGCAGTGTTCTTAATAGTGGCGGCTTTATCTTCCTTTAGCCGATTCGTATACTTCTATGAGATCCAAGGCTTCCAGAGGCAAATGAATTTGCTGATTTTGGCCGTGAGGATAGAGCCGATTTAATAACTCACTGGAGGCTTTAGAACTATCGATAGGGGGAGGGGTTCTGGTTTCTACCAAACGCCAGAATCTGGCTTCCAGTTGAATAATGAGATCTATGGCTCCTGGATCCCTCTCGATATATAGCCACTTGAAATGGTTACCTCCTATCAAGACAGCGACATATGCGAAGGGTAGACCTGTAACTGCCAGGTAATGCTGGACCTGGATGGCATATTCATCAGGCAGCTTGTCATCCCATTCTTTGCTGGCAAACAGACCTGCGGTCTTAGCTTCAAAAACACCTTGACCTTGGGTCAGATCAGTTACAATGCCGTCTAGATTAGCCAGCATAAAGGGAAAGCGACGGTGCTGAAGCATGGACTTTAAAGGGTTTACTTCTAAACCTGTTCTGATGGAGAATTCCTTTCTCAGGATCGGCTCCATGACCTGACCCCAGTACGCTGCTTCACCTGCATGTTCGGGGTTAGTCTGACCGGTCTTTTCCAACCAGACTTGAATAGGAGACTTCCACCGACTGAGACCGCATACAGCTGCAGCATCACTGCCTCCGATTCCTTGTTTCCTCATAGACAGCCATTCTGTTGGGCTCAGATTCTCGGTTGTCCTCAATACTATGGCCTGCATGCTTACCTCCTTTTTAGTATTGATGCCTACTATAGTCACCATCGTCACTTCAACGTAGATAACGTTTGTCTTGGGGTGAAGATACCGGGTAATATGGTGACTATTGAGCAGTTATCCTCACTCAATAGCTGCGTAGCTAGTCGTAAAGTGAACATGGTAAGTATAGTGAGGATACTATCTTAGTTTTATAAGAGCCCGGGGGTTTTACATGTGCCCCAGGCTCTTCAAGCTTACCCAGCGGTTATCTCCTATGATTAAGTGGTCCAGTACAGTGATACCAATTAGGTCTCCGACCTCTATTAAGCGCCGGGTGATATTGATATCCTCCTGAGAAGGCGTGGGATCACCGGAAGGATGGTTGTGGACTAGAATAATAGAAGCAGCACTCTTTTTGATAGCCGGTTTAAAACATTCGCGAGGATGAACTATACTGCTGCATAATCCTCCGATCGTAATGGTTTCAATACTCAGGACATTGTTCTTGCGGTTTAAAAGAACCACGCGAAAATGCTCCTGGTTCAGGTATCTCATTTCGTCCATGATAAGGCTGGCTAAATCATCAGGATTCTTTACCATAGGGAGTTCAGCAGCAGGATGATTATATACGCGTCTTCCCAGTTCCAGTGAAGCTTTTAGTTGCATGGCTCTCTTCTGGCCTATACCTTTGACTTGGCTTAATTCCTCCAGGCTGCAGTTAATCAACTCCCGAGGATTACTAAAATAATCATCTAAAACACTAAGAGTCTCACTTGCAGGGTTTTCCCGTAAGGTTAAAGAAAGCAACTCCCGAGTTGAAAGCTGCTTGATTTCATATTCAGTGTAGATAAATATCACCCCTTACAAGGCGGAAACATCCATGCCTTCATATTCTGCGGCCTGGTAGAAATACCACAGGGCGATCTTAGCCAGGGCAATACCCACTGCGATAAAGATCTTTTCCCCGGTAATGCATTCAAACCCCATATTAAAGGATTTCCGCGGTTTCTTATAGGAGAACAATTCTTCTTCCTCATCTCTTTCATCAACAAAGGATAACCCGGGTTCCCAATCATATGGATTGTTTATAATGTCGACCATAAAAACCTCCTTTTTTATCGTATATAATGAAAAGAGGAGCACATGGCTCCTTTGAGTTTAGTGACCTTGAAAAAGGTCACGGATTGTAAAATAGTCCATCTGAGCGCCTTTAATGGTGCAGGTTGCCTGGGTTCTGAAAACGGTGGTGGCAAATATCGATGCGCTGGCAAAAAGCCCCAGCTTGACAATGTTACCTGCTGTACGAATAACAGCTTGTTTTAGCTCAGGTTGGGTAAGTAATTCTGTCATTTATATCACCTCCTTGATTTTCTTATACCGGTGAAAGAGGTGAGTGTCCGAAAAACGGAGGTTTTTGTCCTTGGTTGATTTTAATTTTTTAAATCCTATAAAGCTTGCCAATTATGATGATCCTATATTTCAGCTACTAACAGTTAAAAAGGAAAATGATACTTTCGTACTGGTCAAGCGAGAAGCCCTGGGTAACGAAGGTCAAAAAAGTAAATTCCCCAGGTATGTAAAGCCGGAAACGGGTGGATATGAAGACCAAGCGTTTAAACAGGCAGAGTCAGCTATTGAGAACAAGTTCTATGAACAAAGCCAAAACCTGCTCCTGTCATTGAATAGTCATTTCTGGGCCAAGCCGGATACCGTGGTCGCCTACCGTGATGAGCTGGGAATACCGCAGTATCCCGGTGTTGACTATTATTTGCAATTATGCGGGGATGAAAAGGTATTTTACATTGATAGATATATAGAAGAAAATCCACTGTTGGCCAAGGCAGTGGATATATACTGCCAAAAGGAAAATATCAATACCAATTACATCCAGGACAAATATACAGTGGGAGCTTACCTGCTGTTTGGAAATGGATTAGTGACTATTGAGTGGCAGCTTACTGATTATTTATTGAGAGTAATAGGGGACATTTTACAAAAAAGAAGGAACGTAGAAACAATTGATACGAGTGACCCGTTTATAAGAACGCTTCTATCCCTTATAGAGGCAGAAATAAAGAACAATGAAGACCAGTTTTATGGCAATTTGGACCGTATGGAATATTATCTTGGGGATGAGAGTGACCTTCAATTGATGGCCTGGCCTAATGTTCATATTATCCAGGAAGTAAATAGTGAAGGACATGTTATAAGAAGATGGCTGGAAAACTCTCCTCTGCTGGATGCTACATTATGTAGGCATTTGATACCAGCCATTAACGTGGATGTGAGTACAGCTGCTTCTGGGGATATAGTTGAAGGTGTTAATCCTGCCTGTGAGATCTTCCCTCATGTTGACAAGAGACTAAATATTTTGGCTGGAAAATACTTTTTAGAATTACCTGTAAACAAGCAAAAAGTGCGGCCGTTTCGAGATAACTACCGGCTTTCAATAGAAAGCGTACTAGGGTCAAGGACACAGCTAATAAAAAAATCTGGCAGCAGGCAAGAAGAAGTGTTACAGAAAATCATCGAGTACAATGGGGTTTTTGGATTTCCCGCAAAAACTGCGGGGGAGATACTGGACGATTATAGTGGCAATTCCGAAGAAGCAGTTCGTCAGTTTAATTATAGGTTTAGAAATATTCAAGGGCTGAATTATATTTTATTTAACAATAAGAAATAAATACAATACTTCATTTTCAAGAATCTGCCTCCTTTTGAATAGGAGGTTTTTTTTGTGTCAGGCATAACCGTTATGGGTTGAAAACTTACCAACGTTTAAGATAAAGGGGGAGGGGATTTAACCCCAAATTCTTGAGCTAAGGGAGGGAAATTTATTGCTTGTATTAAAAATAAAAAAATGATCTCCACCATGTCTACCATCTTCACTCAGAAACACCCTTCGATAAAATCGAGGTTAGGATCAGGTGGAGATCGGTGAAGGTAAAAAATTAATGAAAGGAGAGAAAAAAAATTCAAAATTTATCAGCAATTAATGAATCCATCAATCTATTATTTGATCCAGAAGATGTCCTAGAGCTCCGGATACTGAATACCCCCTCACAGGGTACGGTTTCAGGTTATATCAATGATTTTGAGACATTAGCAGATATTGCAAATAGGTGGTCCGGCAGTGTGCCTGCTGTATATGTAACCATGAACCCCTGCAAACCGGAATTATTGGCAAGAGCTGAAAATAAAACCGTAAACTGGGCGAAAAATACGACTAGTGACGCTGATATTTTACATCGAAAATGGCTACTGATTGATTTGGATCCAGTCAGACCCTCAGGCATTTCGAGCACTGATACTGAACATGAAGCGGCAATGGCCCGAGCCGAAGAGGTCAAGGCATTTTTGACTGACCACACCTTTCCGGAACCTATTATAGCTGACAGCGGGAACGGTGCGCACTTAATGTACCGGATAGACTTGGAAAACAACGACGAAAACAGAAATTTAATAAGAAAAGTATTGGCTGTTCTCGATGTATTTTTCACGGATGAAAATACAGAAATAGATAAGACGGTGTACAATGCCGCTCGTATTGTCAAGCTTTATGGAACTATGGCCTGCAAAGGAGATAATACAGAAACCCGGCCTCATCGAATATCAAGTATTATTTCGGTGCCAGAAGAAATTCAGGTAGTATCTGAAGAAGTGCTACAGGCCTTCACCAATCTTCTGCCTGACCACTCCAGTTCGGGAACTACTAAAAGTAGCTCCATAAATATTAGCGACTGGCTTAAAGATCATGATATAGAAGTGGCTGAAACCAAAAATTGGAACGGTTCTGAGATGCACATATTGGGGAATTGCCCGTTCAATCCCGATCACACAGGAAAATGTGCCTTTATCTTACAATTCCCTAATGGTGGAATAATGGCGAAATGCCATCATAACAGCTGTTCTGACAAAGGCTGGGCAGACTTGAGAGACATGCATGAACCCGGCTGGAGAGATGCGGAAGAAGATGATCCATCACAAAAACAGGTTGACCAAATTATTTCTATCGCAGAGTCTGCTGAACTGATTTTGGATGAGTATGGCAAGCCCTTCGCCTCCATAGAACATAACGGACATAAGGAGCTACAAGCAGTATCAAGTACCCGCTTTAAGCAGTGGCTGACCTATAAGTTTCATAAGCATACGAGACAGGCCCCAAGCGGCGATGCCCTGAGTAAAGCCATTAACGTGATCGAAAGTGAAGCAGGTTTCACTGCCGATATCCGTAAACTATGGCTAAGGGTCGGGCAGCTTGATGACGCTATTTACTATGACCTAGCGGATCCGGACTATAGGATCGTTAAAATAACAACTGAGGGCTGGGAAACCAGTAGTCAATATCCATTAATATTTAGGCGGCATGCAAATACAGCCCCACAGGTAGAGCCGGTGGATTCTCCCAATGGAATTTTTCGTTTATTCGAATATATCAACCTTAATACAGAGGAAGATAAAAACCTATTGCTTGTTTACATTGTTTCATGTTTAATACCAGATGTTCCGCATGTGGTAGGGGTTTTTTCAGGAGAAAAAGGGGCAGCAAAGTCGACTACTCTTCGAATTCTTCGCAGCCTTATAGATCCAGCTAAGCAAGATTTATTAACGATCCCGCGGACAACTGAAGAACTTGCCCTAACACTATTTAAGAATTATGTGCCAGCATTCGACAATCTGGAAGAACTTGGCCCGAGAATTAGTAATATGCTATGCACTGCTTCTACTGGGGGAGGGATTTCAAAACGGGCATTATATACAAATGAAGAGGAGATTATCTTCTCATTCAAGCGCTGTATTTTATTGAACGGTATCGTTGAGGTGGTCACCAGACCAGATTTATTAGATCGGTCCTTGAGTTTTACTCTAAACCGAATAGACCCTACGGCCCGGAGGGAAGAGTCAGAATTATGGGAGTCATTTGAACAGGATAAACCCGTAATTCTAGGGGCCATGTTTACAACTTTGTCAAAGGCCATGTCGATTTATATAGACGTTAACCTAAATAACCTCCCCCGAATGGCAGATTTTGCCAGATGGGGATATTCAATCGCGGAAGCACTAGAAATCGGCGGCGAAAAATTCCTAGAAATTTACTACAGGAACATTATAAAAAGTAACGAAACTGCAATCAACGCTAGCCCCTTAGCTACAATAATAGTCAATCTGATGGAAGAAAGAGACCAATACATTAATACAATTGGAAATTTCTTGGATGAAATGGAACGAATTGCATTTGCCGAGCATTTAAACACTTCCAGCAGAGAATGGCCGAAATCTTCAAATAAGGTGCAAAACAGTCTGAGAAAGATCAAATCTAACCTTGTAGATGCCGGGATAAAGTATGAAATCTCAAAAATTACCTCGGGTGAACATAAAGGAAAGACTCAGATTAAAATTACTAAAGCGTTACTTGCTTCATCAATTAACAACTCGGATGCTAACCCGTTACCGTCTGGTGAAGATCATGGTGAAGATAATAGTATTGATGTTACCTCTGAAGAATCCCTAAAATACGGGGAAAGTGGAGATGGAAGACATGGTGAAGATCAAATAAGCATGTTTTTAAAGCAATCAGGTAACGAAGAAAAATTAGATGTCACTGACTATTTTTAATAAATTATCTTGGGGTAGCATATGGGGTAGGGTTTTTTCCCTGCCCCGTAAAAATGAAAGGAGATCAAAACCAGTGATAGATAAATTATTGAAATTGAAAACTATTAATTCACATGTTTTCGATGATATGCCCTGGTATCAAGCTGTAGATATTGCCAATACCTTAGGATATACTAACCCGCGCAAAGCCTTTTATAAAATACTGAGCAGAAATCAGGCAGACTTCGAAGGCTGCACCAGGGTAGAAAAGATCCGCAAACGATCTATAAATACTACGACTGGAATATCCTACAGGGCATACAGGGCTACCCTGTTAATAAATGAAGAGGGAATAAAAAAATTCCTGAACCATTGCCATAAGCCCATAGCCCAGAAATACCGGGCAAAAATAAGCAAGAATAAGCAGGAGGAAGAAAATATTGAATAATTTAAACCTTAGCCCCGGCGGGCCAATCGAACTAAATTTCTATAGCTGTAGCGCTTCATTTGAGAAAGCAGGGGCTGACTTTGGTAAATTACTTTGTAACAATTTAGAAAATGCAGTAATCGATACCTGTGTTTCATACCTGAACAGCCTACGACCTGAGAAAAGAGAGGTAAAAAATAACACTGCCCTACCAGAACAAAAGAGCATTATCGAGATATTATTGGACCTGATATATAAAATCATAAAATCTATTTTTAGAATATAGTATAACTAGAAGGAGCAGGACCCAAAATCCTGCTCCACTTTCATTATAAACAAAGTGTTCCCTCATAGCATCGAACTCCCAGTTCTCAACTCAAAGCCCCCGCACCCGTTTCTTCGGCTTCTTGCCAACCTGGTTTAAGCCCTTGCATCTATACCAATCCTGGCATTTCCTCGCCGAATCAGGCTGGTTATCACTCATTCTGTATCGTATTCCATCAATACAATAATATCTCTCTCCATATAGCAGAGCCGTATCCCGGCCATAAGTCGAGAAATAGCAGTTCTCATATGAATGAAAGTATCCTAAATTTCGCGGCATATTGTTCACCTCGCTTCTATTTAATTGTAGTACGGATATGGAAAAACCGCGATGATTTCAGGGTCTGGTCGGTGGGAGCGGGGGATTTATGCTTTTAAAATTACTGCTCGGTGCAGATGCTTACTATTAATCCGTCTACAGCATTTTAAACTACAGTAGGAATAATAATAATTCCAACGCAGGATAATAATACCAAATTGTCGAATTAAATCAGCAGTACTAGAATTCGGGCTTTGTAAATCAATCTGGTCGAGGAAAAGGGTATAGGAGGAGAGTAATTGCCTACCTTACTTCGTTTCGATGCTATAAGACTTTTTGAGGCCAGCATGGAATGTCTCAATCTAGCAATATCGAGTATAGGAACACTAAAACGAACAGAATTTCGGCAGCCTGCTGCTACTTATGCTGCAGAAGTAGGTTTAATTGGCGCTGCAGCAGAATTAAGTATGAGTGCATGTCTTGTACAAGCATATGGACAACAAGCGATAACAATGCGGTCAGGTCAATATAAAACAGCTGGACGGATATTACATGACTTCAGACAACTTATTCGAGAAGCACCCTATGCATCAGAGTTTCTGACGCAGGGGATCGAAAATCCAGTAAATCATAGAAATAAACTCTATCAATGTACACTCCAGTTTAGAATTTTAATATCTGCTCGTGCTGGTGGACTCCATGCTGGGCGAGGGCTTGCCAGGGAAACGGTAGTATACCAAGCAAATAATGTAACCAATTTTCTTGAACTACTTTCATTATCAACAAAAATTCACCCGTACCTTTCTTATATCCCACGTTGTATGTGGTATGCTGAAGATCGCCAAATAATAATCGAGGATCTTACAAATAGGCTGAGACAAGCAGGAACTGTTGAAAGACCTGAGGCTCTAGCTTCTGTTTTCCTGGCGCTACCGGATGTACCGGAAGAAACTCCTGAATGGGTAAACGCTTTTGACAGAGTATCAGTTTCTCCCCGTCAAAGGGATATAGCATATCTTCTTAATACTCTTGAAAATGCTTTGCCAGTTACTTTAAGGCGAACTGGTGACGAAGGTGCTAATCTGAATGTTGTTGTTAGACCTGAAGATCCCGATGCTCTTCCTATTGCACCGCAGTACTTAAGAAGGCAATTTAATCAGATTCCTGATCAATATCACGCTGATGTTGGAAATGCCAATGGACGTCTTGATGACGGATATATAGATGTATCGCCCCCTGAAGCGGTTAGAGAAATATTTGCTCTAGGTATTGAGCGGAGTGGGATTCTCAATGAAAGTAATAGTCTTAATGCACACCAAAGTTGGCCAGGAATAGTATCCAGTCTTAGTATTCAGGGGACTTCAGGCCCTTACTGGTTCTTTATTAGAAAGACATCAGATCTGGGTCAGCTGAAAGCTATTTTACAAAGAGTGGGAGAATTCGGAGGAAGGACTCTAAAAACCAGGATTAGGGAATGCATATATGGGATTGAAACCATCATGGATAATAGACATCTTCAAAAGAGTGATGATATGTTCGGCGATTTATTAACTGAAATAGACTCTATTGATAATAATAGGAATCGTCTGATGGAGGCGTGCGAAAGAAATTACAATAACCCACGAGCGCTTCCGGAGGAGTTGTATGAGGAATTGCAAAATGTGGTGGAATTGGGTAAACCGATAGGACCCTTGTTAATGCAAATAATATCCCAGGGCTATCCCATCGAGGTTATTAAATATTGGCCGCGCATGTTGTGTGACTGTGCCCAGGATCTTGATGATCTTCCAGCTTTAATCATAGTTCTGGCTACTGTGGAGTTAAAGCATGGGCATACAGCAGCTCGAAAGGCATTGCGTAGAATTGATTTCCTATTTAATGGACCTTCAATTATTTAATTAAATAAAAAAACTGGGATATCCATAGAAATAAAAGATGGTATGTGTTATAGAATTCGTGCCGGATGCGGCTAAAGAAAGGAAGCAGAACAATGACTGACAATAGAAAAGAGAAGGAACGTGCGGAGTTACACCGCACTATATGGAATATTGCAAACGACCTTCGAGGCAGCGTGGACGGTTGGGACTTCAAGCAGTATGTCCTCGGGATGTTGTTTTACCGTTATATATCTGAAAACCTGACAGACTACATAAACCGTGGTGAGCAGGAAGCCGGAAACGATAGCTTTGACTATGCTAAGCTCACGGATGACGAAGCGGAAGAAGCCCGTGCAGATTTAGTCCAGACTAAGGGTTTCTTTATCCTGCCGAGCGAACTTTTTCAGAATATAAGAAAAAAAGCACCAAATGATGATAACCTCAATGAAACACTGGAGAAGGTATTCCGCAATATTGAAGGATCTGCCCATGGCAGTCTCAGTGAAGACGATTTTAAAGGCTTATTTGACGATATCGACGTGAACAGCAACAAGCTGGGTGGAACGGTGGCAAAGCGTAACGAGAAGCTTGTTAAGCTCATGAACGGCGTGGGCGATATGAGGCTTGGCGACTATAAGGACAATACGATTGACGCTTTCGGTGATGCCTATGAGTTTCTGATGGGCATGTACGCCTCCAATGCCGGGAAAAGCGGCGGTGAGTACTACACTCCTCAAGAGGTGTCCGAACTGCTTACTCGCCTTAGTTTGGTGGGGAAAACGGAAGTCAACAAGGTCTATGACCCCGCTTGCGGATCCGGCTCTCTGCTTCTGAAGTTCGCCAAAATACTTGGTTAAAACCAGCTTTAACTGCGTCTAACAATCTTTGTAGTTGACCTTCTTCCTGGGATTTCTTGTTTATTAGGTCTTTTATAGCATTATGGTAGTCCTTAAATCCTGCATTTATGTCAGCTTTAACTTGCTGAACAATTTCATCGATTCGATCAGCTATCGAGGCAGCAGACAGATTGGCAGAAACCGTACGGGAGCAAGTGAGCCAAAAAACTACCAATTTTGTGTTATACATGTAGACCCCGACCAAGACTAGAATATTAAAAACAGTTTAACAGCGCCGATTTATGATGGATCACGATTACTAATAAGCATATTAAATGGTACAATATGTATAAAAATATGAGGGGATTGAATATGGTGATTTTCAAAATTATGGGCATCCTAATTGTCTCTCTATTGATCACTTTTATATGGGTGCGCAAGGCCAGTGCCCACTGTGACACCATGGAAGGACCCACGGTGGCAGATGGCAAAAAGGCGCTGGAAACAGGTAATATCAACTATGCCTCTAAGTGGATAGCGGCTGAATTTGATCAGGAATTACAGAAAGTTTTTAACCTGGCTGTTAAAGTAAGAAAAATGGGTTCAGAAGCCCAGGAATTAGTGGATATGTATTTTCTGGAAACCCTTGTCCGGCTGCACCGGATGGGTGAAGGGGTTGGTTACACCGGGATTAAACCCTATGGTACACCTATCGATCCTAAAATAGCAGCGGCTGATAGAAGCATTGCTGTGGGCAACCTATCTCCCCTAGAAGGAATGGTGCCAGCTGAACAGAGGGTGGAGTTAAAAGATAGATTTGCCAAGGTCATGGCTTTGAAGGACTTTGATGTTAATGATGTAGCCGCTGGTCGGGCATACATCGCGGCCTATGTGAGCTTCTTTAAGTTTGCAGAAGGCGAAGAACACGAGCATGTCTACGGCCATGCGAGTCCACATAATCACTAAGTTTGAATGTTGCCTAAGGTGAGGCGATCATAATTACCTTCCCTGATTATATTCGGGGAGGGTAATTAATTAATGATGGTATTGCAAAGGAATTAATGGATGGTTAATGACTGGATTTTACTGATTGTTCTTACCGGATTGATCGCCGTAATTATTAATCGGTTTCTGTTTTATGTAACCGTGGTTTCTTCCTTTTCCATGTATCCAGCCTTAAAACCAGGAGACAGATTGCTTACTGTTCGCATTTATAGTGCTCATCGAATCAAGAGAGGCGACATCCTGGTTTTTTATAACCTTAAGTTCCATGAGATGATGATTAAGCGAGTGATCGGTTTGCCTGGCGATGAGGTTGAGCTAACGGATGGGATCGTACATATTAACCATAATCGGTATGTTGAGTCCTATGTAGAATGTCCGGCTAGATACACCGGGAGATTTAATGTCCCCGAAAAGCATTACCTGTTCCTGGGTGATAACCGGACCGATTCCATTGACAGCCGCAATTGGGCGCAGCCATATATTCCAGAAAAAAATATCCGCGGCAAGGTGACACTCAGGCTTTTCCCAATCCACCGTCTTGGCAAATTCGATGAGCTGGGCCTAAATAAGACCCCTCCCACAAAAACCCGGTAGATGTACTTTTTTAGGTGGTAAAGGGCAAGGCGACCATCGGGGATGAGGAAGAAATGGTTGAGGCAGGAAGCTTCGTATTAAGCCCGGACCAGATCCCACATGCCCTGGAGGCTACCGAGGGTTGTAGGTTATCCGTTTATGTGATGAAGGTTCCCAATACCAAGAAAGGCGTCGTAAAAAACGAGACGGCTTAGCAAGTCCGATTCAAAAGGGCCTTTCGGTTGTCGGCTTATTTTACATTTCACAATATCTTGATTGACGTGCGAAAGGGGTAAGAGCAATTGAAGTATGAATGTTCTATGTGCGGTTATGTCTACGATCCTAAACTGGGAGACCCAGACGGCGGAATTAAGCCGGGGGTAGAATTTAAAGATTTGCCTGAAGACTGGGTATGCCCGGTCTGTGGAGCTGACAAAACTGATTTTTCACCGGTAGACTAATCCGGCTTTCCCGAATTCAATTAGCTGGTTTTATCCCGGGGAGTCCATTACTGAACAATTTTTGGAAAGGGGTGCGATCATGGGTATGAAGATTTCCGCGCATGCAGAATGGGTGGGCAAAATCGACTGGGAACTGCGCAAATTTCATGGGGAGGAATATTCCACCCATAAAGGCTCCACCTATAATTCTTATTTAATCCAGGACCAGAAGAACGTCCTGATAGATACGGTTTGGAAACCCTTCGCCAGGGAATTTGTAGAAGCCCTGGCCCAAGCCATATCATTGCAGAATATCGATTATATTGTGATAAACCATTCGGAAATGGATCACAGCGGAGCTTTGCGGGAGCTCATGCAACATATCCCGGAGGTCCCCATCTATTGTACCGCTAACGGAGCCAGGTTTATTAAGAGTCAGTTCCACCAGGACTGGAACTTTAAGATCGTTAAGACCGGCGACAAACTCTCAGTCGGCTCCCAGGAATTGGTCTTCATCGAAGCGCCCATGCTGCACTGGCCGGATACCATGTTCAGTTATCTGACCGGTGATAAGATCCTGTTCAGCAATGACGCCTTTGGCCAGCATTACGCCTCGGAGTATATGTACAACGATCTGGTAGACCAAGCCGAGCTTTTTACCGAATGTGTCAAATATTACGCCAACATTTTGACCCCCTTCAGCCCCATGGTAACCCGCAAGATAGAAGAATTCGTGGCGCTGCAGCTGCCAGTCGAGATGATCTGTCCCAGCCACGGAGTAATCTGGAGGCAAGAACCGCTGCAGATCGTAAACAAGTATATGCAATGGTCCAATGATTATCAGGAAAACCAGATCACAATTCTGTATGATTCCATGTGGGAAAATACCAGGCGAATGGCGGAGGTCATAGCCCAGGGGATCGGCGAAGCAGATGAAAAAGCTGCCGTCAAATTATTCAATACGGCTCGCCGCGACAAGAATGATATCATTGCGGAAGTATTCAAGTCCAAGCTGATTCTAGTGGGATCATCCACTATCAATCGGGGGATACTCTCATCGGTAGCGGGAGTATTGGAAGAAATCAAGGGCTTGAAATTCAAAGGGAAGAAAGCCGCAGCTTTTGGCTCCTACGGATGGAGTGGGGAAAGCATCAAGATAATTAGCGATTTGCTCAAAGAAAGCGGATTCGGAATAATTAATGACGGCCTGAAGATTCTGTGGAATCCGACCGAGGATAACCTGGAACAGTGCAGAGAATTCGGACGTGAATTGGTCAAGTTGACACAGTCTTAATCTGTGGGAGGAGACAGTTTAAGATTTTGTATAAACCTCATAACGGATGTACAAATGAGGCATCGGTTGGGAGGATTTTTATGGAAATAAGGAGGAGCGCCACCCAGAGTAGAGTGAAAGGAAAAAAGTTGCTGCAAGTGTTGCAGGATGCTGGCCTAAACGACGTGGCAGCAGCGCAGGAAATTTTTATAGAGATGGTTAGCCCTGTTTTGCCTGAAGGCGGAGTCTTGAACGGGCAAAATAGAGGGTAGCGATGATTTCAGTTGGCCATGACAACCGCTATGGGCATCAAGATAAGAGACCTACGCCAAAATTACTGCTAATGGCATAGAAATGCGAAGAATAGCTTTATGGCTAATTCAATAAATATAGCATATCTGATCGGCCAGGACTCGTGCCAAACGCCAAAGGCTCTGTCGACATTTATATTCAGAACACCGCTCTTGATTTAGATCAAAGAATCTAAACATAATTCTATTGCTATAATGGGGGTAAGCGGATATAAAATCAAACAAAGTAATAAATGAAGGAAAGAAGGAGAAATAATGTTAAAAAACCTGGTATTCAATGAGGTAACGGAAAAGAATTTTCCAACATTGGAGCAATATGTTCCGATCGTATCAAGAGTTCATGGCGGTAATCACCCAGAATTCCATGAAGTTCGCCAATTAGTTGATGCAATCAACAAGAAAATAAAAGATGCAGGATCGGTAAGACCTGAATTGAATGAAGAGTTGGCCAGGTTACGTGAAATTACACATAACTACACCGTTCCAGGAGATGTTTGTGAAAGTTACGAAGCAGTATACAAAATGTTGGCAGAGATAGATGAGGCTTATCAAGCTTAAGCAGAAATTATTAGGCAAGGTGGAGAGCAAAGTTGCAGAGGTTCATATTGAGCAAGAAAGAGCACATAGCATTAATCAGTGGAATCTTAATTGTAAGTGCATTCATTGGCAAATTGGTTTTTGGCAATGAATATGTGTTTGTTTGGGCGCTGATTATTGCTTCCATCTTAGGGATTGCACCCATCGCCATCCAAGCGTTCCAAGCGTTAAGAGTCAAAGTTGTCAGTATCGATGTTTTAGTTACTATCGCAGTTGCCGGGGCATTTATGATTAAAAGCTTTGAAGAATCAGCTTTTGTTACATTCTTATTCTTATTTGGTGCTTACCTCGAAAAACGGACATTAAATAAAACGCGTTCTGCGATTAAGGAATTAACTGAAATGGCACCAGAAAGTGCTTTAAAACAAATGGAAAACGGTGAATTTGTAGAATTAGAGGTAAATGAAGTTGACGTTGGCGATATTTTACTTGTTAAGACCGGTGCTAAAGTGCCTGTTGACGGTACCGTATTAACCGGGGAGGGTTATGTAAATGAAGCAAGTATTACCGGTGAATCTTTTCCGGCAGGTAAAAAAGCGGGGTCCCTGGTATATGCCGGAACGATTTTAGAGAATGGAACCATTCAAATTGCTGCTGATCGTGTCGGTGAAGATACCACTTTTGGTAAAATAATCGAATTAGTCGAAGAAGCACAAGATTCAAAATCAGAGGCTGAACGTTTCATTGATAGATTCGCTAAATATTACACCCCAGCTGTTTTAGTTCTAGCCGTCTTTGTATGGTTGTTTTCACGTGATATTGAACTTGCCATTACTATACTGGTTCTTGGATGCCCCGGGGCATTGGTTATCGGTGTGCCTGTTTCTAATGTTGCCGGCATTGGCAATGGAGCACGAAACGGTGTTTTGTTAAAAGGCAGTGAAGTCATTCAAAATTTTAGTAAAGTTGAGACAATAGTGTTTGATAAAACAGGGACATTAACAATAGGAAATCCTAAGGTAGCTGACACAGAATTTTACGCAATTAATGTTGATGAAGTATTGGGCTACCTTGCAAGTGCGGAAAACGAATCAGACCATCCACTGGCTAAAGCCGTTATAGAACATATTGGTAATACGACATTATATAAGGTTGAAAATACAGATGTTGTAAAAGGCAGCGGAATTGTCGCACAGATAAACGGTCATAGAGTCGCAGTTGGCAATGTTGCACTGATGGAGCAAGAAGAAGTTCATTTAAATCAATCTGCTCGTTCAGATATTGCCCGATTTGAAAAAAACGGAGACTCACTGGTTCTAACATCAGTTGATGGTGAACTAAAGGTGCTAATAGGTATTCGTGACCGAATTCGTCCTGGTGTAAAAGAAGATCTCCAGAAACTAAAAGATTTAGGTGTCAAAAATCTGGTAGTTCTTTCCGGGGATAATCAAGGAACGGTTGATTTAGTAGCACGTGAACTTGGACTTACGGAAGCCCACGGACACATGTTACCAGCGGATAAATCAGAATATATTGCAAAGTTACAAGCTAAAGGTCAAATCCTTGCATTCGTAGGAGATGGAATAAACGATAGTCCTTCACTGGCTCTGGCAGATATCGGCATTGCTATGGGAGGTGGAACAGACGTAGCTATTGAAAGTTCGGATGTCGTATTGATGAATTCAGACTTCAGTCGCTTGCCGCATGCATTGGGTCTGACTAAAGCTACATTTAATAATATGCGCCAAAATATTATCATAGCAGTAGGGGTCGTAGTAGTATTACTGGCAAGCGTATTCTTCAGTGATTGGATGAACATGACAATTGGTATGTTTGTTCACGAAGCGAGTATCTTAGTCGTAATCCTAAATGGCATGAGACTCCTTCGGTACAAATTAGGATAAACAATAATAATGTGTAAAAGGAGAGATGAACAATGCAGAAGGCAACTATTCAATTGGAAACATTGACTTGTCCGTCATGTATGCAGAAAATTGACAAGGCGGTAAAATCTTTGAACGGGGTAGATCAGGCAAGTGTCAATGTATTATTTAACTCAAGTAAAGTAAAATTGGATTTTGATGATGGAAAACTTTCAGTAGAAGAAATCGAAAAGGCCATCACTGCCATTGGATATGAAGTTAAGAAATCTCAAGTAAGATCAAAATAAGACTAAAACCCTGGTATTTACAAGTTTTGTCAAGTTTGCACACCCCCTGAAGAAAATGCACACCCCCACCCTGAAATCGTTGGAAGATTGATTAGGGGTGTGCATTTGTATCATTTTCTATCAAAGTAGCCAGATTATCTACCATCTATTGATAAAATGAATTTTATCGGTGGATGGTTTATGCAATTTATGATGCTTATGGTCCAGGCGTGACCAAGGGGACGGTTCTCGCGGTTTGATCAAGCCAAACCGCGAGAACCGTCCCCTTGGTTACGAATCCAGGATAAACCGACCAATAAGACCTTTAAAGACCAGCACTGATCTAATTGTCCATATTTACCAAAAGGTAGTAAATAGTTTAGGCCGAATTGTTATATAAGGAGACGCCAAGGGAAATATCTAATAATTACATATGGTATTAAAACAGAATAGTTGCAGTTTTCTTATTCCTGATTTTTAGAGAGGAGGAACTTGTGCTTACATTACGTTGCAAGCAATTGTTTTTTTGTTGTATTTTTGCCTTACTTTTGGTCGCTATAATACCTCTGCCAGCTCAAGCGAGTGATTATGGCGTACACGATTTAACCTTGGGCAGCCAGGGTCCGGCCGTCAATCTGTTGCAAAAAGATCTTACCGGGTTGGGCTTTTATACCAATAGTATTGATGGGTGGTTTGGTCCAAAAACTCATGATGCTGTAGTGAGTTTTCAAAAATCCCAGGGACTAAAAGTAGATGGTCTGGTTGGTCCGATAACCAAGGCCGCATTGAATGCCGCTTTAGCACAGGCTAGTGATTATGGTGCACAAGATTTAGCCTTGGGCAGCCAGGGTTCGGCCGTCAGTCTGTTGCAAAAAGATCTTACCGGGTTAGGCTTATATACTAATAGTATTGATGGATGGTTTGGCCCAAAAACTCATGATGCTGTAGTGAGTTTTCAGAAATCCCAGGGGCTAAAATTGGATGGCCTGGTTGGTCCGATAACCAAGGCTGCCCTGAATAAGGCATTAACAGGGATTGGGTCATCATCACCGGTATCAGCCTCCGCTACGGTACCTACTGCAGCCAGTATTAGTCATTATAATAACCATGAAAAACCGGTAGTTGAGTCTTTCAGGGCCAACTTTGACGGCAGTCTGGCTCAAACTCTGGTCGGACGCGCAATTTGGTATATGGAATATGGCTATATGAAGTATGGTCATACCAAGTATCCCAGCACCGGTTATATTGATTGTTCTAATTTTGTTTCTTTGGTATACAAGGATTTCGGATATTCAATTACTTCGGCAGCTAAAAACTACGGCTCAGTAGGAGTAAAGGTTGGGGGGGTTTATGCCAAAAAAATACCAGGATCATCTAAATACACTCTGGTAGGCATAGAAAAATTAAAACCCGGCGATATTTTCACATTCTGGAATTCTGATCAACCAGCCAGGACCCATATAGGCCATGTGGCTATATACATGGGCGTAATTAACGGCAAACCTTGCATAATCAATACCTGCTCAGGAAACCCCACCGCTATAGGAATAATCAATGATTTTTCCTACTGGTATGGTTCAAGCCTCATAGAAGTGCGTAGAGTTTTACCGACTAGCGCATTTACAGCAGGTAATATAATTACCGATCAAGGACCAGTCATTCCAGCAATATATCAAATTATACCTGACAAGGCCATTGTTATGCCTAAAGACCTTCGTACCGGTTTCTAAAACCCCTATAAAAAATAATACGTCTCCTTAGCAAAATACCTCGTTAAAAAATAGCGAGGTTTTTGTGTTGAGCTGTATTTCTGTTGAAGTCAATTTTTTAAAAAACCAAAAAAGTATTGACAAACACACAAAGGTAATGCATTATCTATTTAGGTAATGCATTACCTTTGCGGCGAGGCGCTATCTACAAATAATTAAGGTGGTGTTATTTTGAACCCAAAGAAGAAAGACTCAATTCCTGATGAGCCGATGATTTTTGCTTTGCTGCTGATAATTTCAAATAAGATGAACACACTTCTTGATAGGGAATTTAAGGAATTTGATGTGACAACAAAGCAATGGTTTTTATCAGAAACTATTAAAAGTCTATTTGATACCCCTCCGACTATGAAAGAGTTAGCTAGCGAAATGGGGAGCTCTCATCAGAATATTAAACAAGTAGCTTTGAAGCTCGAGCAGAAAGGTTTATTGAAGTTAGAAAAAGATAAAAAAGATGCCAGGGTCACTAGATTGAGATTGACAGAGCGGAGCTATGACTTCTGGAAAAAAACAGATCCAAAAGGCTCAGTTTTTAGAGAAAGCATGTTTAAGGAAATGAATAAGAAGGACATTGCGACCACAAGAGCACTACTTGGAAAAATGCTATTAAATCTAACTGAAATTGAAAATGCGGATATTGAAGAGGCAGAGAATACTTAATACAATAGTGGGCGCTGTGCCAGCCTTTGGAGTATATGCAGCTGGCTTAGAAAGGGAGTATTGAAGTATGAAAATAGGTAAATGGGTAAAAATTGTAGCCATTATATTGGTTTGCGTGCTATTTGATATCATCCTGCATCTTGTTACAAGCGTATACAGCACTATGCCTGAGAATCCAAACTATAGCATAGTGGCGAAGTTGCTTGGGATGGAAATTACCGCCTCTCTTTGGGCCTTACTCTCTTTTTCTGGTGCTGCTTATGTTTATTGCCGGATCAGAAATGCGATTCCAGGAGAGGGTGTAAAAAAGGGGCTGCGGTACGGGTCTGCAATAGCGATGCTTTGGCTGTTTGCCATGCTGGAGGGGGTACCCCTATTTGGCAATCCAATAATTAACGAACTTGTGGTTGGTCTCAGTGATGCTATACCAATTTTATTAATGGGTATTCTATTAAGTTTGCTTAAAGATGAGAAAGAAGAGAATGCTGCGGTAGAGCCATTTACTCTTGGACAGAAGATGACGGCCGTATCCATGTTCACAGGGATATTCTTAATTGGACGGTATGTTGCATATTTCACAGGAGTGATCCAATCAGGATACCAAACAAGCCCGGTTTATACATTTTTCTGGACGATGCTTATGGGTGCCTGTATTGGGGTAGTATGTATTTTGCTGGGGAATACCGCAAATACGTTGTTCTTGAAACGTAGAGCAGCAAGATTTGGATTCTTGATTTTTGGAGTTAACTGGGCTACGTTCCTTGTCTTTATGCCCTTATTGTTTTCCGGCTATTTAATCGACGTGTTATCTAGAATCATTATAGACACCATGCTGGTAACGATTGGATACTATTTGACATTTAGTCCCAGGAATGAGTTCCTTAAAGAAGCGATTTGACTGGGGGGTGCATTTTGCACACCCCTACGAAGCACCGCTACTTTTTATGTTTTCATAAACAAGATGGCCCGAGAGGATAGCATTGATGTCTTGGGCTGATTTTATTCCCTTCCATTCTTGGGAACATTTCAATAGCTTTATTTCTATATTTTGCATACCCATTCTCCGGATTAGTGGATTGAAAGATAGTAAGCATATTCCATCGGCCTTCTATAGATTAGCTGTTCATACTTAGAGTTATTAATATCCTTGTATATGCTTTTTTGAGGTTTACCGTTTAGCTCAATAATCCACAATTTCATTTCCTCGTCTAATACAAAATCCACACTTAATTCCCCCAGCAATCCCATATGAGTTTCTAATACTTGTGCGGCAGTTAAACTTATCTTGTTAATTGATTTAAGAGTAGTTTTTTTCATTTTTTTCAGGGGAAATATTCGAGAAAAAATTTCTTCAGCATTATAAATTGATTCATATGCACTAGTGTTAAAGTAAAGTTCATTAGCCACTCTACAAATCATGGTTGAAACCGTCCATTCACCGCGAATATCTTTTTGAACAAGCACCCTAATATCATAATTTTTATTTTCTATTTGATTTGACTGAATCCCCTTCTGCACTATAAAAATATTTTCACCGATTAGTTTATCTAGTTTTTTCTGAATATCTTCATTTTTTCTGCAAATAAATCTAGGGGCTAAGCTGTTTAAAGAGATGTGAATATCTCCATTTTCCTTAAGCTCTAACCTATACACGCTATTTCCTTGATATCCATAACACGGCTTAATGTATACCAATTTATATTTCTTCACTAGTCTTGAGACATTAACCTTATTAAATAAGAATGTATCCGGTAGATATATTTGAAGGTTTGATTGGATTAACAAGTTATAAACTTTCCATTTATTTAACCGATTAATGCTGTTAAAACATTTGTCACTACCAATCACATTATTAAGTTGTTCTATAGTTGTTGTCTTTTTATTGTAACACCGGTTATAAACGGCATGAGGAAAAGGAAATATCTTTTCTTCCCATTTATCCTCAATTAGGCAAAGTCCAATCATTTCATGCGTTTCCCAAAGAATATCGGCCCGAGTAAAAGCGAAAAGCTTCAGGGTCAGATTGTGATGACGTTGATAAAGTTCCAAAATTCTTTTTCTTTTTTGCCTCTTAGGTACCAAAATACCTATTAATGGGCAATCAACCACTTTTACCCCGCCCTTGTTTTTCAAATTCTTTTTTATCATATGCTAGACTAAGGAATATTGATATAGTAGTTACTTTTTATCATCACACCCTTATATTATTTTGAATATCATAAAAAGAAACCTAATATAAGGAAGTGAGAATATGGGGAAATGTGTTTGCCCTCCAGGTCTTCCAGGACCGGAAGGACCTCAAGGACGTCCAGGACCAGCTGGACCCCAGGGACCTGAAGGTAAACGAGGTATACAGGGTGAGCAAGGACCGAAAGGACCAGCTGGACCTCAAGGTGAACAAGGTATACAGGGTGAGCAAGGACCTCAGGGACCTCAAGGGCCTCCAGGACCTCAAGGGCCGGAAGGGCCAACCGGATCTCAAGGTGAACAAGGCATTCAGGGTGAGCAAGGACCTCCAGGGCCGGAAGGGCCAACCGGACCTCAAGGTGAACAAGGTATACAGGGTGAGCAAGGACCTCTAGGGCCTCCAGGACCGGAAGGGCCAGCTGGTCCTCAAGGTGAACAAGGCATTCAGGGTGAGCAAGGACTTCCAGGACCTCCAGGGCCTCCAGGGCCGGAAGGGCCAACCGGACCTCAAGGTGAACAAGGTATACAGGGTGAGCAAGGACCTCTAGGGCCTCCAGGACCGGAAGGGCCAGCTGGTCCTCAAGGCGAACAAGGCATTCAGGGTGAGCAAGGACTTCCAGGACCTCCAGGGCCTCCAGGACCGGAAGGGCCAGCTGGTCCTCAAGGTGAACAAGGCATTCAGGGTGAGCAAGGACTTCCAGGACCTCAAGGTGAACAAGGTATTCAGGGTGAGCAAGGACTTCCAGGACCTCAAGGACCTCAAGGTGAACAAGGCATTCAGGGTGAGCAAGGACTTCCAGGACCTCAAGGACCTCAAGGTGAACAAGGCATTCAGGGTGAGCAAGGACTTCCAGGACCTCAAGGACCAGCTGGAGGACTGTTATCCTACGCAGATTTCTATGCGTTGATGCCTCCTGATAATGCCGCAACAGTTGCTCCCGGCACAGATGTAGACTTTCCCCAAGATGGACCTACTAGCGGGACTACTATTTTCCGTACTGGTCCCAGCACATTTAACTTGTCTGATATTGGCACTTATCAGGTCTTGTTTCAGGTAAGCGTGAACGAAGCAGGTCAACTGATTTTAACTCTTAATGGAGCTGACCTTGCCTATACAGTAGTAGGTCGAGCGACAGGTACAACTCAGATAGTAGGAATGGCTCTTGTGACTACGACGTTCATCAATTCATTACTCACAGTACGAAATCCAGCTGGCAATGCAACGGCACTAACCATCACTCCTCTAGCTGGAGGAACAAGACCTGTTTCAGCACACCTTGTTATTACGCAAATCGCATAGAGAGAAAAAGAATACAGGGGGCTTTCTCAAAGTGTTCAAAGATCATTGAAAAAGGTAGCACAATTAAGAATACTATTATTCAGTAAGAGAAGTTTCAAATGTGTATCGGTGAAGGCTCTCCGGCATACCAGCCCATTCATAAAATTTGCTTGAGTTACTGTCCCTGCTCTGTAAGTGAAGTATTAATTAAATATGCCCCGTATGTCAACCTCTCGTTTTACGCAATATTTATACATTGATACCGCACAACCGAATTTTGCAAGGAACTATCATATATTTATCGGAACAATGTGTAGGCCAACTATCCGTTCCCAAATTCTCTGGTGGAATGGTCATTTCTGCTCAAAATAAAAAACCGCAGGACTGAAAATATAGCCAGTCCTGCGGTCGTCTATAAATATTACACTGTAATTACTGTACCGTCTCTGAAAGCAATCTGGATGTCACCAGCGACGACCATTACTTTATCAATGGCTGCCCATAAACTCTCATCAAACTCATCGACTGCAAGCAGGCGGGTTTCTATTTTCCGAATAAACCCGCTGATCCTCCAGTTCGGTAACCCGCCCTGTTGCTATCCGGTGCCGCCTCATGTATCCCTGGTGCCGTTCGTTAAAATCATCCTGATTAACGGCAAAGCGGGCATAGGTTGAGGAAGTCCAGGAATACAAAACCGTCTGGGCAACTGTGTTCAAACGCAATGGCCGGAAGTTCTTTGCTGCTGGGAGTGGCTTTTTTATTTGGGAACCAATCTACTGAAAATGACCGAATAACAATTCTGGCACAGCAGCCCCAAAAGGCTCCAGGCCTTATTCAAAGTATATAAAAGGGTTAACGTAATTGAAGAGCCTGGCCGGGATACTGTCGACAGCATTCTGTTTAGAGGAGGTTAGGTAAATGGCAAGAGGCAGCAACACAGTGGTAGCCAGAGTCGGGCTTGATGACAGCAGCTTGCACTATAATGCCTCTATACAATAAGCTGGTTTATTCTAATGCCAGCTGTTGCTGCACTGGTATGGGGAAACGTACATAAAATGTAGTCCCAGAAGGTCCCGTATCATAATCTATGGCGGCGTTATGGCGGGCTGCAATACTGTAGCAAACAGCCAGGCCAAGGCCTGTACCGTTATCTTTGGTGGTAACAAAGGGCGTTCCTAGCCTGTCTATCACATCAGAAGGCATTCCTTGTCCCTCATCTTTTACATACAGGACAATATCGCTTCCTTCAGTAGTCGTGCCTATGGTTAGAGTTCCACCGGCAGACATGGCTTCTAGGCCGTTGCGAGTCATGTTAAGAATCAGCTGCCTGATTTCATTCTCATCAATTAAAGGCTGCGGAGGTTTGTTTAAATCCAGCTTAACTATTATTTCTCTATGATTGGCATCAGACTGTATCATCGGATGAAGAGATTTTATAATCAAATCAAGAAATACATATTGCAAATCAACCTTCTTATTTTTTGCCATTCCCAGGTATTCGGTGATGATATCGTTGGCGCGGTCCAGTTCTTCTATCATGAGATCAAAGTATACCAGATCATCAGTATATACTTGTTTACTACTAAGCATCTGCAGAAAACCTCGTATAGCCGTCATCGGATTGCGGATCTCGTGGCCTATGGAAGCTGCCATTTCTCCTATGAGATTAAGCCGGTCCAGGCGGCTAATCTCTTTCTCCAACCGTTTTTGCTCGGTCACGTCAACAAGGCCAGTTATGTGGCAGGTTTCACCATCTAAATGAATTAATTGACTCCAAAAAAGACAATTGAGAACTTTTCCTGGTTTGGTGCGAATATCTATTTCAACGTTCTCAATCTTTCCATCCCTAACAAGTCTTTTTACGTGGCCCGGTCTTTTCCTAAAATCTAAGTCTGCAAAAAGGTTTAGGTCCTTGCTGGTGCGGCCTATAATCTCTTCACGAGTATAACCAGTCTTAAGACATAATGCTTCATTACAATCAACATATCTACCCTCATTAACAGTAGCCAAAGTCATCATGATCGGGATCCCATTAAAAGCCTTAGAGAATTTCTCTTCTGATTGTAGAAGCCCTTTTTCTATCTGCTTACGCTTGCTGATATCGCTGGCAGCACCAAACCATTCAACAATTTCTCCCCTGGGGTTAAAAAGCGGAATGGCTCGGGAAAAGATCAATCCCAGGCTGCCGTCTGCCTGCCATACTCTGTGTTCCAGTTCAAAAATGCTTTTGGTTCGGATGGCTTCGTTAATGGCGTCACGTACATGCGGTTGATCTTCTGGTGGAATGAAATCCGTAAACCAAGCACTGCTTGGTTTGTCGGTATTGGAGAGAAATCCCCGACTCTGGAGCTGGTACATAACACTCCAATCCGAGCTCATACGATACAGCACCTCAGAACTGGCCGTTACCAGGGCGCGAAAACGTTCCTCACTCTTACATAAAAGCTCTTCAGTCTGCTTGCGGTCATTAATATCATGTAAATATACCGTAAGACCATCTTCGGAAGGGTGAGTCCTAGCTTCAAACCACCGGCCTGTATAGACTCCCAGAAATTCAAATGCTAATGGTATATCCTCATCCATGGAACGGTAACCATGGTTATATATATCTGTCCCAACCATTTCGGGGAAAATTTCCCAGAGTACTTTAGCAAGTATCTTTTCCCTTTTTATGTTGAAAATGTCTTCGGCTGCCTTATTCCAATAAGTAACCCGCCAATCCCGGTCAAGGGTAAAGAAAGCATCGGTTATACTTTCAACGGTTCTAATTAACCTTTGTCTGGATTGCTCCAGTTCGCGGGTGCGCTCCCTTACAAGTTCTCCCAGGTGTTGCTCACTTTCTTTCACGGCAAGCTCGGCTCTCTTACGCATAAGAGCCTGTACTATAGCCACAGCCAGGGTTTCCAGAATATAAACATCCTGGTTATTATAGCCGTTCTCCTTGTTTCCAAGGCCGACCATACCGATTACCATGCCACTTTGAATTAGAGGCACCCCGAGAAATGCGTTTATGGGAGGATGTCCCTCTGGTAATGCAATCATTTCCGGGTGGGAAGCAGGGTTATTGGTGAATAAAGGTTTTCCGTCCAGGATGACTCGCCCCCGGATACCACGGATGTTTAAATTCTTTGATAACGAGGTCTGCTTCATGCTGTCTGGCATTGTACAAACCGACCATCCCGGGTCACTGATAGCAATATTATCTAAATAACCGCTGGTATTTACTTCATCTATATAACCAAACTTGCTCCCGGTTAGTTCCTGGGCTACGTTCAGGCAGGTTTTTCCCAGTACTTCTTCGGTATCGCAGCTTATAGCTTTTTTGAATATACGGTTAATGCCATCCAGTAAAGCGTTTTGGAGCTGAATCTTTTCCTCCACCTGTTTACGCTCAGTAATGTCTTGAGCAATCACCAGTGCACCCACTGGTTTATCACCCTCATAGGTAAATTTCATATTGAGAGTAGCAAAATATTTGGTCCCGTCTTTCGCAATTACAGTGTAAGCTACGCTAGGATCTATCCTTTCTCCGACCAGCATCTTTTGCAGTCTTTCTTTAAAAACGAGTTTGCTTTTATCATCCATGAGATCAAAGGGATTTTTGCCAAGGAGTTCTTCTCTGGTATATCCTGAGTAATGGCACAAGTTATCATTTACCATTGTGAACTTTGGCACCCGAAAATCGATATGATAGATCGCGGTGGGAATTTCTTCTAGTAATTCTATTATCTCACCAGACAGTTTTCCAGGCATATCTTTGATTGATTCTTTACCAGTTATATCATCATTCTGGTATTGTTTAGGTTTAGCCTTCAACTCCCGATTTTCCTGCTGCAGCCTTAGTAGTTCAGAGTTAGGGGCTTCTTCGGCCAAAGTTTTGCCCATATTAAACGATCCCTTCTATAACTTATCCCAATAGCACTACTTTATATTCTAGCAAATAGGACGTTTTAACTGGGTCGAATTAACTATAATTATGGCATATGTAACTCGTGAACTTAAAAAGATAGAAAACAACAAATAAAGAGTGAACAGTATTTAGCAATAAAGTAATGATTGAGCTGGAAATTAAAACGGCTTAAGCATAGCGGAGGAGGAAGAAATGAACAGAGCAGAAGGGTGGCCATATAATGAGCCGTTTAATGGTTGAAAAAGTGAATCCCTAAATAGCAGCAGCGGAGAATGAGAATCAATTCTCCGCTGCTGAAATATATACATTCTATTGCAGTTTATTGCTACAGGAGGTGTGGAATTTCTGATCTGCAGCTACCTCTGCCTGGCAAGAGGGACAACGATTTGTTTCAAGCGAAGCATCTTTGTCAGATATCGCCGCTGGAAACCCGACTTCAGACGCTGGTGCTGGAACTGTGTCATCAGATATCGGGGCAGTGAAGAGTTTTGCCGGCTGTTCCTGCCCCTCGTTCCTTAAGATAAGGATACTTCACCGGCTTTGTAATCGCTATGTTCCCAGCTGTCATGAATCGGGTCCAGGTAATACCAGACGCCGTTCAATGGGTTTAGCCAGTATTTGATCCTGCCATTTCCAGCATCCAATTTTCGATGGGGCTCGGTCGCTCCCGTCCCCCGGTCTCTAAAACTTACCCGTCGAGCTTCCATCAGGGTCACCCCATGGGTCCTTCATATAGCTCTTCGCTATAAGCTGTGCGCTTTTATATTTTGAAGGAGCAAATTTCTTATGATAATGCAGGAACTTTGCTATACCTTTTTCTGTATCACCCGCATCCTTTATTTCCTTTAAGAGGGCATCCTGCAACTCGTTCCTCGTAACCTTATTTGCGCCCCACAAGGGTTTACCCAGCTCATCGTCCCATTTTTTCAACCAGTCTTTCTCATCCATGACCTGACCTTTGCCTTCTTGTATGCCTTCCCAGAAGTCCACGACCTTACGCTCTCCATTTGGCAGTATGATCAGGTTAGCGACATGGTTATAATTATCATTGCGCTCAATGAGTATCTGATCGATTATCACGTCTTCTCCGTATATGTGTTTTATATCATCTTTTAGCCACTCGGCACCCCATTCTACATATTCTCCACACTGACCGCCTTTCCAGTTCCCCAGTTTTTCATTCCAGACCCACCCAACAGTATTGTTCCAGCCTTTCCTGACAAACCAATCCGGGTTGCGCACAAAGTGGTGAAGCTCTAATTTATCCTTGATTATTCGATCTATGGCTTTGCCCAGATTTTGCTCCCGGGTACAGCCCTTGAGATCCAATCCATTTCGATCATAGCCCTGCGGGTCGAGGCCTATGATATCAAAACCTTCAGCGTCCCGTCCGTCTTTATCAAAACCACTCTTGTTATAGCCCTGTTCATTATGAGCATCGTTTTTCAAATTTTGTGTGGCTTTGTCCACATCATCAGATCCGCCCGGGGTTCCGATACTCCCTTCATCTGCTGCCTGCTGCATATTATCCGAGGTCTTCCCTTGGGTCTGGGTTTCATCGATAGGCCGATGGTTAGCATCCTGGCCAGCAGCCATCTTTTGCGAATTTATGGGAGCCTGCTTTTTATCTACTGCCAGGTCATTCTGCCAGCGTTCAAAATCATCCGGGTCAAAATCGTTGCCGGTTTCAGTATTGACCCACTTCCCTGTAACCGCATTGAATTCCAGTTCATACGTTTGCCCATCGGTTTTGCCCACCAACGTTTGCGTATCACCCTGCCTGGGTCCGGTATAACCTTTTTCATATTCATAGGTTGAAGTCTTACCTGTTTTCGGATCAGTATAACTAAAGGTATCCGAATCTCCCTTCTGAACGGGCTGATCAACATGACCAGCGGCGTTTTCCTGACCCTCCGGCACTGCCGGTGCGTCCTTTTCCGTTCCCTGATGTTTCATGGTATCCAGGGGTTCTTCCGTTCCAATTATCACTTTATCCTCGGGTGCGGGAACAGTCGGCGCCGGTTCATTGGTCCACGGTTTGGCTCCATATTTATCCAGAGTTTTAGGATACGGTTCTCCCAGCGGCGGCTTGGTTGCTTTCCATTCAGCACCAAAGGGTATTACTTCTCCTCCTCCAAATGGGTCCTGCTTCGCTACATTAAAGGGATTACCATCCCCTTCAAAGGGGTTCTCACTCCAATGTCTCCCATCGCGGTTGTATCCGTCAGCAGTGTAGCCACTCCAATGATAGCCGTCTTTGCCATAACCCTGTTTGTTGTAACCCCAGGGATCGTAGCCGCTGCGATTGTATCCTTCATAATCAAAGCCTTCCCGGTCGAAGCCGTCCTTATCAACGCCGTTCCTGTTATATCCGTTCTTGTCGAAGCCGTTTTCGTCGTAGCCTTCTCGCTCCAAACCTTCCCGGTCATATCCTTCACGATTATAACCATCTTTGTCATAACCGGCTCTATCGAAACCTTCCCGGTCAAAACCATCACTGTTGAAGCCGCTGCGATCATAACCCGCTTTATCCCATCCGTCCTGGTTAAAGCCTTCTTTATCATATCCAGCCGCATTATAGCCTTTTGCATTATAGCCGCTGCGATTAAAGCCTTTAGCATTGTAGCCATTGACATCAAAGCCTTCCCGGTTATAGCCTTCTGAGTTAAAGCCATTACGACCATAACCTTCTGGATCAAATCCAGCCTTATCAAAGCCCTCGGCGTCAAATCCGTCTCTATCAAATCCCGCTTTATTAAAGCCAGCTTTGTCAAAGCCTTCGGCGTCAAACCCGGCCTTATCAAATCCCTCCTGATTAAAGCCTTGTTTATCAAAGCCTTCCCGGTCAAAGCCCTCTTGGTCAAAACCAGATTTATCAAACCCTTCCTGGTCGAAGCCTTCCAAGTTAAATCCAGCCTTATCGTAACCCGCCCGATCAAAACCTTTTTGGTCAAATCCATCTCTGTTGAAGCCTTCTTTGTCAAAGCCAGTCTTATTGAAGCCTTGTCTATCAAAACCTTCTGGATCAAATCCAGCCTTATCAAAGCCCTCGGCGTCAAATCCGTCTCTATCAAATCCCGCTTTATTAAAGCCAGCTTTGTCAAAGCCTTCGGCATCAAACCCGGCCTTATCGAATCCTTCTTGATTAAAGCCTTGTTTATCAAAGCCTTCAGCATCAAACCCGGCTTTATCGAATCCCTCCTGATTGAAGCCTTGTTTATCAAAACCTTCGGCATCAAACCCGGCTTTATCGAATCCCTCCTGATTGAAGCCTTGTTTATCAAAACCTTCGGCATCAAACCCGGCCTTATCGAATCCTTCTTGATTAAAACCTTGTTTATCAAAACCTTCGGCATCAAACCCGGCTTTATCGAATCCCTCCTGATTGAAGCCTTGTTTATCAAAACCTTCGGCATCAAACCCGGCCTTATCGAATCCTTCTTGATTAAAACCTTGTCTGTCAAAGCCTTCGGTATCAAACCCGGCTTTATCAAATCCCTCCTGGTTAAAACCTTGTCTGTCAAAGCCCTCGGCATCAAACCCGGCTTTATCGAATCCCTCCTGATTAAAGCCTTGTTTATCAAAACCTTCAGCATCAAACCCGGCCTTATCGAATCCTTCCTGGTTAAAACCTTGTCTGTCAAAGCCCTCGGCGTCAAATCCGGCCTTATCGAATCCCTCCTGATTGAAGCCTTCTTTGTCAAAGCCTTCGGCGTCAAATCCGGATTTATCAAATCCTTCCTGGTTAAAGCCTTGTTTGTCAAAGCCCTCGGTATCAAACCCGGCTCGATCGAACCCCTCCTGATTGAAGCCTTGTCTGTCATAACCTTCGGCATCATATCCTTCTTGGTTGTATCCTGCTTGGTCGTAGCCGCTTGCTTCACTAATCCCGGTTGTTTGCGCATCAGGGTTCGTTGCAGCTTCAGTCCCGGCTTCACCAGTTGTCGGTGCCCCATCTGTTTGGGTGGGTGGATTATCTTCAAAAGCACTGGTGTCGATTATGATCCCGTCATAGTCATCCTCGCTTGAGATTTCAGATTCCGGCTTAATGACCTCAAACTTTTCTTCCAGCGGTTCGATTAAGATCCCAGAATCAGGTGTGCCGAATATCTCCTCTTTATCAGGCATCTCAATTATCAGCGGATCCTCTGACGATATAGTGATGGCTCCCTGCCCCATATCAGCCGTATCGATTCTAATTCCTGAAGCAGTTGAGCCTTCTTCATCACGCCGTCTCCGGCCTAAGTAATTAGCCTCCTGGTTTGCCCCGGGCTGTCCTGTGCCTGCTCTGGGGTAGCTGCCTCCTACACCGGGTACGCCAGGTGATGGTCCGCCAGCCGTCGGGGATAATGGTGTCCCTCCCGGTGGAGCAAATCCTCCTCCCCCGCCTAATCCTGCCAGAGCTCCCAGGCCGGTGGCAATCAATCCGGGCACAGCCACACCGACTACTGCCTCAGTTGTATTGGCGGGGCCGGGTATATTGCCTACCGAGCCAACTCCAGCCGGACTTTCTGTCCAGCCGCTTCCTCCTGGCGAATGTCCTTGATTACCTTTATCTAAACTATCTGCTGAGCCACTGGTGGTTTCGAAATGAGGAGTAGCCAGCACATATCCCATGCCCTTTCCCCCGGAATCTGTGTTCTGTGACCATGTAGAAGGATCTGAGTCAATCACAGTATAGGTACCAGCAGGAATGACAATATTCGGATAAACAAACCAGTTAGCATTAGGAACTCCTCCTTGTCCCGGAGTTCCTACCGCCTGCCAGGGACCATAAATTTTACCGTTCTGGTCCTGTAAGCTAATGGTTCCAGGGGTTGCTCCCTGGGCATTGTTCCAGTGATAATCATGGATTTCTGTTACTAAGTGAGGAGTGTTGATACTGAGCGTAGTGGGGGCCGTTGGTCCGTTATAAACGGCCATAATATTCATCGTATCGGATATCTTAACCGGTTCATCCAGTGGGTTGCCGGTAGCAGCCGCTCCATTGGCCGGAGTCGCATCTTTATCAGCAGGATTCTCTATCGGGGTATCCGGGGCGGCTGGACTTAAAAGGCCGGCTTTTTCCAGTCCGCCCATCAACTGCAGCGCAAAGTCTTTGCTAATCTGTAAATTAGTTGCCTGGTCATAGCCTGTGTCAAAGGGGTTAACTCTAATTAGGTATTGTGGCAAAATAATCCATACCTCAACCTCCTCATTCGGCAGTCCCCAACTATAATCGTCAAATGTAATCTCCCCAAGTTTATAACCGGTCATGGGAACAATGTTCAAATTGGCATCATCAGCCAATTGGCCAGTTTCATAATCAATTACTGCCTGCATAGGAGTATTGCCAACCGGCTTATCTATATCAAAATTTACCCAGCCGGAGTTGACGTACCCGTACGCCCCATAATATTTGAAGCTGCCTCCAGGCACCGGATAGGTAGCACCACTACTGCCAAAAAAACGAAAGTCTGAAGTTTGTTGGGCCACTTCAGCAATCACATCTTCCTCACTGGCAGCCAGAGCAGTCGCTGGCCCGCAGATGCCGATAAAGAACATAAGCATTAGAGAAAAGGCTATGGTGGATAAAACAGCTTTATGCTGCTGCCTCCGTTTGGCAGATAATTTTAATATCGACAAATATATCACCCCTTTTATCTTTATGGCAGTATGCCGATCAGCATCATCCAGCCAGTAGAAAGCACAAAAGCCAGAGCCGTCGGGATCAATAGATTTTTAATGCCCTGGGCACCTTTTTTCATGACTTCGGTGCCGGCGGTTGCCGCTGTTGTCATAATCGCAGCCGAAGCAAAAGGCATCACCGCATTCCAGCCTAATATGAACTGGGCCAATATTGCCAGAATCGTAAAAGGAATCATAAATAACATACCCGTACTCACCGCTTCCCGGGCAAACTGACTGCTGGTCTGACGTAAATCCGAATTTCCCGCATTAAATAACATAATCATTAGATTAACCGCCAGGGCTCCTACAAGCAATGAAACAAACAGTGATAGCAACAGAGTAGTCAGGTTAAATTCCGCTTTGCTGAAAGGAACGATTATTCCAAATATAAGAAAGCACAAATAAACCGGCCAGAATTTGACCTTCTCCGGTCCAGCCCTGTCTGTATATCCCAAACTCATTTCCAACTTAATCCGCCTCCCATATTTATTGAGTACTATTTATTCACTAGAGACCGAACGTGCCCAGCAAAGCCCACCCTGCCAGAAGGATGGCACCACACAGGGTGGTCATGGCTATACTGAAACCAACGCGTTCACCAGACATTTGCTTGATGGTAAACAATGTTGGCCTTAAGGCCCATAATACCCCCGTAACCCCAAAAGCGACCGCAGTTCTCCAGCCAAAGGCCAAAGAAAATATCAATCCGGTCAGAGCGTACACAAAAGTCGGGGAATAACCCAGGGCAAAAGAGGATACGGTCCATTCCATGGTGATATTGCGTTCTGCCGCCTGGGAGAGAGTCCAGACAAGTACAGCCAGCAAAGCGATGCCTGCCGTGCCATAAAGAAGGCCCAGCAGAGTCATCAAAATAACCGAAGCAATTTCTATTTGTCCGGTCCGCATCAGGTCCAACCCAGTTTGCAGGAAAAAGAGTGAAAATGACAAACCCGATATCATCAGCGAATAAGGCCAGGGAATTTTGGTCATTTGGTTTTTCACCACTTCACCCGGGTTTATGATCATATTGAGTGCTGTTTTCCATCGGGGTACCGCCGTTGGTGCCATTGTGTTCATAGGCTTGCTGATCCCTCCTATCGACATGTCCATATAAAAATTGTTTATGCACTGCAGGGGCGATTTCAATGGTTAAATATTAAGGTTCAGTTCTAAAAAATCCGGCTTTCAGTTTAATTTCAAAGGTCAAAAAAAACCACCTCGCCTAAATTTTAACAAACTTTTCCTATAAAAGTTACCACTGGGCACAATTTGGCAATGCCATTTTTCTTGGCACGTTCTGTGCCGAGTAAAATAGTGACAATATGGGGCTGGTTAACTGGGTGATGGGTTTCATTTATTGGAGGATGTTAGGTCACACTAATACGGATTAGTGTAAAATAGAGGTAGTAGGTTTCAGTAATAATCAGAAGGAGACTCGAAAGATATGAGCATGTTCGGTATGGCCGTAAAAGGCAGCGTAACTCTTATCGCCGATGGCTTAGACTTGGTAATAAGAAAAAGTGCTCAGGCTGTTGGGAAAAAATATGGCGAGAAAGATTATATTCACACTGCATCGGAAATCGGTTCCGGCACTATCCGTGCCTCGGAGACTACGGTCAAAACACTGACTGATGTAATTGATGGGGGGTTAGAGGCCGGGATAGGTTATTTATCAAAAGACCAGGACAAGAAACAGATAGGCGTTAATCGGACTAAATCAGCCGGCCAGGAATTAGTTGAGGGCATAGGAAAAGGTTTGATTTATACCTTTAAGGAAGGTGCCCGAACAACAGGCAGTGCCGTACAGGCAGGTAAATATTATGCCCGAGGGAATAAAGACCTGGCCGTCCGAGAGTTGGCCAGATCCAAAGCCTTAGCCAAGAAGCTGGGTAAAACGGTGGCAGTTGGCCTGTTGGCCTTTGGGCCGGTAGATCCAACTCAAAAAGAAGACCTGGGGACGTCAGACGGTGTGACGGTGAAATCGTTAAAAAAGGGAGGCCGCAGCCTCCCTCTCCGTCAATCCAGAAGCTCATAGAGCTCCCGTCTATCCGCGATTAATTCCATACGCTAGGCTCCGACATTCACCAGAAAATCTACCATCTATCAATAAAAAGAGGAATTTTATTGATGGGTGGTTTTATTTTGCCCTGAAAGTCCAGTGAAAAAGCCGTTCCTGTGACATAGGGGGAAGAGGCTTTTATCATTGATTTTTTGAACGAGCACACCCTGATGCAAATGTCCATGGGTGGCTGGAAAACCAATTAACAGGCCAACCTTTTCTCATTTTACTGATGAGCTTCCTCCCTAATTAGTTGGAGAGTTCTGGTATAGACGCCTACAAAATTTGATAAATGCTGCACACAAGGTAACAGTTGCTGGACCTATATTTTTTGCTATGAATCATTCATTAGCAAGGCAGGAAAACTATTGCATTACAGCGAATTATAGGAATACCTGCCTATTTATTTTGAATTTACAATCAATTACACAATAAGCAGGTAATGGAATATGTTGAGGCTTATTATAAAATTGGATTTTTGAGTTAAGAAGCAGGTGAAACTATGTACAAACACAGTAAAACAAGAAACCTATATTTTCCCAAACGGTTAACGGAAGCCATGAACGGCATCTTGGATTATCCGCTGACTTTTGTGGAAGCACCCATGGGGTATGGAAAAAGTACAGCTGTCAGGGAACATATGAACAATACCCATAGGCACTTTCTGTGGTACAAGGTTTATGATAGCTCACTAAATGGCTTTTGGGATGGGCTGTGCAGCTTGCTCAGTCAGCTGGATATTGAGTGCTCTCAAAGCCTTGCACAGCTTGGATTTCCTAATGATAGAGTATCCCGGCAGGAAGCCTTAAAGCTTATTGAAGGTATAGAATTAGCGGAAAAAACAGTACTCTTCATCAATGATTACCACCTGCTAAACAGAACTGAGGCGGGAAGCTTCATTGAGACATTGGCAGTAAATGAAATTAGTAATTTATATATTGTCTTAGCCGGGCGTTATATTGAGCATCCCAACATGGAAGAGCTTATGCTCAAGGGTTACCTATATCAAATAACAAAAGAAGCTTTTGAGTTTATGCCAAATGATGTCATAAAATATTACAAGCTGTGTGGAATAAGTATCAGGAAGGCAGAAGCGGAAAAGCTGTATTCTATCACAGAAGGCTGGATAAGTGCATTATACCTGCTAATGCTTAATTATTTGGAAAAGGGCAGCTTTATAAGTTCCGATAGTATTTACAAGCTCTTTGACAATGCTGTATTCCAGCAGTTTTCTAACGACTTAAAGGCTTTTATGTTAGGCATGTGTATTTTCACCTGTTTCACCAAGGAACAAGCCGTTCACATCTATGGTGATGAGAAGGCAGAAGTCTTTTTGGATGAGATAATCAGAAAAAACGCTTTTGTAAATTATGATGATGACTCCAAAACTTATTATGTACATAATATTTTTGTTACCTTTCTACAAGGAATGCTGGCAAAACAAAATGATAACTATAAGAAAAATCTTTATCAAAAGGCCGGGCATTGGTACGCAAAAACTGCTGAATACATTCACGCCATGCATTATTTTTATGAAGCTGGAGATTTTGAAAACCTACTTTCGGCAGTGGAGCTTGACAGGGGAAACAGCTTTGGAAATGAGCAAAAAGAACTGATTATAAAGTATTTTGAAGAATGTCCGGAGGATATCAAGCAGCAGAATATTGCCGCTCTCCTTGTCTATGCAATGGCCTTGATAACCTTTAATGAAAGAGAGTTATTCAGAAAGGCATGCGAAGAAATTACTCTACTAATTAAAGACAGCAGACTCGACCCCGAGAATATAAATCACCTGATGGGCGAATTAGAGTTATTAACCAGCTTTACCCGCTATAATGACATCATGGGAATGTCCCAACACCATCAAAGAGCCTGTGAGCTTCTTAATAAGCCATCAATTTTTATGGAAAGAAAGGGCAGCTGGACCTTTGGTTCGCCGTCTGTATTATACATGTTCTACAGAGAGAGCAGGATGCTTGAACAACATGTTAAGGACATTAAAGAGGCTATGCCATATTACTATAGCTTGACAAATGGGCACGGTACGGGTGCGGAGTATATAATGGAAGCAGAGTGGTACTTTAACCAGGCTGACTTTCAAAATGCTGAAATTACAGTGCATAAAGGACTGTATCAAGCCAGAAGCGCCAATCAGCCGAATATTGCAATATGTGCTCTGTTTTTGATGGTCAGGTTAAAACTATTGACTGGTGACTATCCTTATGCGCTTGATTTAATGAAAGAGATGAATGAAGAAATCAAACGCAATAAAGTGTATATGCTTATTCATACGATAGATATGTGCAAAGGCTTTTTAAATGCCTGCCTTCAGCAGAGTGACAAGATCCCCCAATGGCTGGCCGAGGGTGACTTCAATTCAAGTCGCCTCTACTTTCCATCAAGGGCATTCTACAATATCATTTACGGCAGAGTCCTTTTGATAAACGGAGAATACTTGAAGCTACTGGGTACTGCCGATCATTTTATAGGTATTGCCTCTGTGTTTCCGAATATTTTAGCTAACATTTATACAACAATTTATGTTGCGGCAGCCAATATAAGGATATCCAGGATGGGTGAAGCTGTTGAAGCCATTAAGCGGGCTCTTGATATGGCCATGCCTGACCAGGTATACATGCCCTTTGTAGAAAATTGTGATTATATAAGGCCCTTGCTTGAGGAGCTTTACACCCAGGATATCCACCGTAAAGATATTGCGCGGATACTGGAGATATACAAATTATATCAAAAGGCAGTGGAACAAATAAAAAAAGAGTATTTCCAGGAGAGTAGACCGGAACTGACAACCCGGGAGGCAGAGATAGCAAGGCTTGCGGCAGAAGGATTTTCTAACCGGGTAATAGGTGAAAAGCTGTTTATATCACAGAACACAGTTAAAACACAGCTTAAAGGTATCTTCGAAAAGCTCGGTATAAATTCGCGCTCTCTTTTGAGACAGTATATTAATTAAATTTTCTAAAAATTCACACAAAATCACCCACTGGGTGATATAAAAACAAAATGGATCCACTATACAATTATTGTGTAGTGGATGTTTTTCTGTTAAAGGAGGTGATTGGGTTAGAATGTGCCACATTAAAAAAGTCATTCCCAGGAATGACTATCACCTGGAGGTACAGTTGGACAATGGCTGCATCGTTATACTCAATTTAAAAAGCAGGCTTGGAACGGTGAGGTTTGGCATGATTTCAGACATGGATCTTTTTCAACGTGCTGCCACCGATGGCAGCTATATACGTTGGGGCAACAAGGTAGAAATATCAGTCAGAGAGGTTTTTCAGCTGGCGGAAAAGGCGGAATTATATAAGGAAGTTTAAAAGCAGGAATAACAATACATGCTACCCCAATTATACGTATTGTAAAACGCATATATTATGCTACTACAATAAAGTGGAATTATATGAATCATTTACCAAGAAGAAATTGTTTAGTACCGAGACCAACCAGCAAGCGGGGTGATAAAGTCAGGTATACAAATATGTAAGTTGTAATCATAATACAATAGGCATTTTGGTGGAGGCGATGATCTCCTGGCCGTGATGTGGACGCTGGGCCAGGCAAGAGCCAGTAGCGTAACCGGCCAAGCAGGGTCGGTTTTTGTGTTTTAACCAGGAGATCTGTAGAAAGATATTGTTCATGTTACCTGGTAAATAAAAGTAAAGGGTAATAGTACATTTTAAAAGCAATCACAAAGAGGGAGGAGTCATATGATTACTAAATCACTAACCCCCAAATGGAAGGGAAAAACGCTTTGGAATTTAATATATCCACTTGTTCTGGCCATTACTTTTTTTTCTTTAACCTTGGTGATGGCAGAACCGGCTTATGCCGAGGGAATTGTAATTGACCAGCAGCAAACAGGTTACAATGCTTATACTACCGCATATACAAATAATGGAGATAAACTGGCCCAGACATTTACCCCCAGTTTTACTGGCCCGCTTCAAAAAGTATCTGTTGGACTTGAGATTCAGGGTATAGGCACAGAGGTGAGATTAGACATTCATAACGTTGATGGCTCGGGGAAACCCACCGGGACGGCCATAGCAACCAAAACTGTCACCTGCGACTTTTATTTTAGCCAGGTATATGATTTTAATTTTGAGTTCTCTTCACCTCCTACATTGACAGGCGGAACAAAATACGCCATTGTATTAACTCCGACCGGAGCGGGACAGAGCTTTAGGTGGCACGGCAACAGAACCACGTATCATCCATATACTCCGGACTATCCGGGTGGTAAGGCCTGGAAATGGACGGGGTCTGACTGGGTAAATCCTACCTACGACGTTGGGACCGGAATTATAGATGATTTCACCTTCAAGACCTACATGCAGCTCCCCGGGGACCAGCAGCAAACTGCTTACAACTGGTATGACAGCACTATGACGCATCATCTTGCCCAGACCTTCCGGGCGGGTGCAACCGGCAGACTCCAGGCGATCTCTCTCAGTATAAAGAATACCTATCCTGCTGATATTACTCACCGGGTAGGGCTTTCAACAGTGACTCCTTCGGGCCTCCCTGGCGAAACACTGGCCTCTGTCGACATTACCCTCCCTGGATCGTATGGCCCAGGTTGGTATGAATTCGAGTTCCCTTCGTCTCCTGGTACGTACTTGGTGGCAGGAACCTCATATGCTCTGACTTTGAGTCTTCTGCCTGGCCAGTCGGATCCATTTGAGTGGTGGGGTAGCTCCTCAAACTCGTATACTAATGGCCAGGTATGTACAGCGGGTTACGCTTCTACACTTAGCTGGTCAGCTGATGCCGCCCATGATTTTGCTTTTAAGACCTATATAAATCCGTCATATACTGACCCCACCGCGCCCACCGGCTCAATCAACATCAATAGTGGGGCTGCTTTATCTAATTCAACCAGCGTGACACTGAACCTGTCGGCAACCGATAATGTAGGCGTCACCGGATACCGAGTCGCAAATGGTACGAATGCTTCAGGGGCTACAACCACTACAGTAACCAGTACGCAAAACTTCAATACCAGTATTCCCTGGGACCTGGAAGCCGGAGACGGAAGCAAGACCGTAGCAGTCCAGTATCGCGATGCAGCGGGCAACTGGTCCCCCAACTATACCCACAGTATTACCGTGGATTCAACAGGGCCTGCAGTCTCCTCAATTGCTCTGGCTGGTCCAGGCTCAACCAATGCCGCCTCGGTAGCATATACGGTAACCTTCAGTGAAGCGGTTACCGGAGTTGGAAGCGGGAATTTTGCCTTAACAACCACTGGAGTTACCGGAGCCTCGGTTAGCAATGTTTCACCGGTTAGCGATACCATTTATACGGTCACTGTTGGCACGGGTAGCGGCAGCGGCACAATCAGGCTCGACATTCCTATCGAAGCGACTATCATAGATTCGGCGGGAAATAATTTGAGCAATCTGCCTTACATTACCGGTCCGGCCTATAATATTGATAAGGTCGCACCTACGGTGACTATTAACCAGGCTATTGGACAGGAAGACCCTACTATTGCCTCGACAATTAATTTTACTGTTGTCTTTAACGAGACAGTAAATGGATTTGGCAACTCGGATATATTACTCTCAGGTACGGCTGGAGCCAACACCAAAGTGGTCACTGAGATTTCTCCCAATAATGGGACTACTTATAATGTAGCTGTAAGCGGGATGACATCGGCAGGCACGGTTATTGCAGAGGTTACCGCCTCAAGTGTCAATGATCTCGCGGGAAATCTTAATGCCGCTTCAACCAGTACCGATAAAACTGTAACCTATTATCACAGCACCATAGATGCTGCTCAAGAAAATGCTACTCCTGCCGTTACTTCATGGTTAACGGGCGGCAGTCACAGCAAAGTCGGCCAGATATTCACCGTAAATACCACCGGTCAATTCATAGCTTTCCAGCCCTGCCTGTATGGAAGCTACACGAATTATGATGTGACGGTGGAGATTTATGATGCCGACTCGGGTGTGCCGACTGGAGAACCATTGGTGAGCCAGACCTTCAATGTCTATATAGGCGGTGGATATGTTTGGAAGACCTTTATCCTTAGTACGCCAACCGGGTCACTCATAAGCGGTCATCGTTATGCTCTGGTACTTAGCGGAAACGGCGTAAGTTGGTACGGAAACAGTGCTGATGTTTACAGTGGAGGTAACTCGTTAGTATACTCCGGTGGCTGGACATCCCCGGCTTACGCTGGTTCAGATCCAATACCCGATTTTGCTTTTAAGACCTACCGCCTATTGGGTACTGATACCGCTGCGCCAGCAGTAACCGGCGTGACCTCCTCTAAGGCCAATGGAACCTACGGCCGGGGAGAAGTCATTCCGATCCAGGTTTCTTTCGATGAGCCGGTGATAGTTAGTGGAACACCACGGATTCAACTAGAGACGGGTACCACAGACCAGTATGCTGATTATGTTTCCGGGTCCGGTACATCGACCCTGACATTTAATTACACAGTACAAATGAATGATATGTCCAGTGATCTTGATTATGTGAGTACCACGGCTTTAGAGGCTAACGACGGAGCTCATGGTACAATTAAAGACGCTGCTGATAACAATGCCAACCTGACCCTGCCTGCACCAGGGACAGCCGGTTCTTTAGGAGCTAATAAAGCAATTATTATTGATAGCTATACCTATTTTGTGATATACAACGGCAATGGCAACACCAGCGGAACCGTGCCCACAGACAGCAACGTTTACCATGCCGGGGAGCAGGCGACGGTGCTGGGCAACACCAGTGGTCTGGTGAAGACCGACTGCGTCTTTGCCGGCTGGACAATGAACTCCGACGGCAGCGGCACCATCTATAATTCTGGTGATTGTATCGATATAGTCAGCAGCGATGTGACGTTGTATGCCAAGTGGGATTCGAGTGTAGACCAGTCCCAGATGGATTCTAGCAATTACACGGAGGTCTACAGTATAGGCACCACAGGTATGGCCCAAACCTTCCTCGCTGGAAAAACCGGCAGCCTCTACCAAGTGTCCTTCTATATGAGCGGAAACGGCACCAGTATTGTAGACATATACCCAGTGAACGAGAGCACCGGATTACCGATGTCGGATGACTCGCACCCCTCACTAGCATCCGCGTATCCCAGTATTCCCTTTACCCCAGGCTGGGTTAACGTTACTTTTACATCACCACCCATTGTAACAGCCGGAACCCATTACGCTGCTGTAGTTCGTCCACCTAATTATACAACATGCAATTATTATCGTTCCTCAGTTGATACGTATTCGGGAGGCCAGGCATTTAATTTCACTACGCCTTCTTCGTACACAGCCACAGGATATGATTTGACGTTTAAAACTTTCGTGCAGCCATCGGTAGCAACCTACAGCGTGAGCTACGATGGCAACGGCAAAACTGGAGGCAGCGTGCCCGCCGATAGCAGTGCCTATTACCAAGGTGATACCGTGACGGTGCTGGGCAACACCGGCAGCCTGGTAAGAACCGGTTACACCTTCGCTGGCTGGAACACCCAGGCTGATGGTCTTGGCACAACTTATACTGAAGGTCAAACCTTTGAAATGGGTACGGCCAATGTGACCCTCTATGCCCAGTGGATTATCAACCAGTACACGATTAGCTTTAATAGCAACGGAGGCAGCTCAGTTACTGCTATTACTCAGGATTATGGAACCACAGTGAGTGAGCCCGCTGCTCCGACCAGGACAGGATATACCTTTGCTGGCTGGTACAGTGATACAGCCTTGACAACGGCCTATACTTTTACCACCATGCCTGCTGAAAATATCATCCTCCATGCCAAGTGGACGGAATTGCCGACCTACACCGTGAGCTACAATGGCAACGGCAATACCGGCGGTAGCGCACCTACCGATAGCAATGCCTATTACCAGGACGACACCGTGACGGTGCTTGGCAATACCGGAAATCTGACCAAAACCGGTTACACTTTCGCCGGGTGGAACACCCAGGCCGATGGTCTTGGCACAACGTATACTGCAGGGCAAACCTTCACCATGAGCAGCAGCAACGTGACCCTGTATGCCAAGTGGACTATCAACCAATACACGATTAGCTTTAATAGTAACGGCGGCAGTTCAGTAACTGCCATTACTCAGGATTATGGAACCACCGTCAGTGAGCCCGCTGCTCCGACCAGGACAGGATATACCTTTGCTGGCTGGTACAGTGATACAGCCTTGACAACGGCCTATACTTTTACCACCATGCCTGCTGAAAATATCATCCTCCATGCCAAGTGGACGGAATTGCCGACCTACACCGTGAGCTACAATGGCAACGGCAATACTGGAGGGGCAGTGCCCATAGACAGTAACACTTACCTAACCGGCGCTACGGTAACAGTGCTGGACAACACCGGTATTCTAGCAAGAACCGGTTACACTTTCGCCGGGTGGAACACCGCGGCCAATGGCAGTGGCACCAGCTATAACGCCGGCGACACATTCCAGATGGGCACGGCCAATAGGATCTTGTATGCACAGTGGTCAGCCAATGACTACTACGTTTACTACAATAACAACACCGGCACCGGCAGCCAGACCGACTCTAACAACCCTTATAATATCGGTGAGATAGTCACCGTATTAGATAAGGGTTCCATGGCCAAGGAAGGTTACACTTTTACTGGTTGGAACACCGTTGCTAATGGAAGTGGAACTGCATATGCACCAGCTGCAACCTTCGCCATGGGCAGCAGTAATGTCACCCTGTACGCCCAGTGGACGATCAACCAATACACGGTAACCTTTGATTCTCAGGGAGGGAGTGCAGTAGACGCTCAAAATGTGGCTTACGGTGGCAAAGCAACTGAGCCCACCGCTCCCACTAGGGAAGGCTATACTTTTGGCGGTTGGTATTCAGATACCACCTATGCTACTGCCTGGAACTTCACCACTGATACGGTTACCAGCAACGTCACCCTGTATGCTAAATGGACGGAATTGCCGACCTACACGGTGACCTACGATGGCAATGACAATACCGGCGGCAGCGTACCCACCGATAGTGGTACCTATTACCAAGGAGATAACGTGATAGTGCTGGACAACACCGGTATTCTGGCAAGAACCGGTTACACTTTCGCCGGGTGGAACACCGCGGCCAACGGCAGCGGCACCAGCTATACTGCAGGGCAAACCTTCACCATGGGCAGCAGCAACATCACCCTGTATGCGAAGTGGACTATCAACCAATACACGATTAGCTTTAATAGTAACGGCGGCAGTTCAGTAACTGCCATTACTCAGGATTATGGAACCACCGTCAGTGAGCCCGCTGCTCCGACCAGGACAGGATATACCTTTGCTGGCTGGTACAGTGATTCAGCCCTGACGACGGCCTATACTTTTACCACCATGCCTGCTGAAAACATCACCCTCTATGCCAAATGGACGGCATTGCCAACCTACACGGTTACCTACAATGGCAACACCAATACCGGAGGCAGCGTACCCACCGATAGTGGTACCTATTACCAGGGTAATACCGTGACGGTGTTGGGCAACACAGGCAGCCTGGTAAAGACCGGCTACACCTTCGCCGGCTGGAACACTCTGGCCAATGGAAGCGGCACCA
>LNQE01001845.1_pt1 | contig 52263 bp, 55 predicted proteins | sample 603111 | NCBI WGS metagenome assembly LNQE01 (sample SAMN04260313, study PRJNA301899) | hydrocarbon metagenome | isolation source: hydrocarbon-contaminated ditch | place: Germany: Bremen | collected 1998
GGCATGGGGACGGTTCTTTTGCCTGCATTTTATTAAGCAAGATGCAGGCAAAAGAACCGTCCCCATGCCTGCAATGAAAACAAGCGGATATTTGTAATAAATAATCCGCTTGTTAGAGTAGTATGATTAGTCAATCAAACTTATTATTACTTCATGGTCTGGTTCTGCTGGTAAGAATAGATCATTTTCTTAACCATCTGACCACCTATGCTACCAGCTTGCTGTGACGTCAGGTCGCCATTGTAACCCTGCTTCAGGTTAACACCTACTTCCTGCGCTGCTTCCATTTTGAACTGATCCATGGCCTGTTTTGCCTGAGGAATTAAAAGCTTATTGTTTCTTGCCATCTTTTGATCTCACCTCCTTTGCTTTGGTAGTCTTATTGTCTCCCGAGTAAAAACTTATATGCTAGAAGTATTTTCATGGCTTTTATTTTTTTTTCTTCTTTTGCTTAGAATCATCATTAACGGTTGCTGTTTCCTGATGGCCTTCTGACCTGGTTTTTGGCGCGTCTGGTGATCCTTTTTTCTTTTTGCCCATTTTTTTCACCTCCCAGTTACTTCAAAATAAAAAAACACTGCAGCTTTATAGCCTGCAGTATTAGGATTTTCTTATTTCGTCATTTTATTTAAGCATTTTTTGCCATATTCAATTGCCGGCAATATGCTGATTTTTTTTGAATTTCTCATTAATATACCTTTCAAGGTAATCATATTCTAAAAGATTTAGTTTTTTGACCAGCCTCTGGCTGGTCTCCATCATTTTTTGATCTTTTACCAGATTGGCTACCTTGAGTTGGTTTAAACCATGCTGTTTAACCCCCCAGAATTCGCCTGCCCCCCGGATCATCAGATCATGCTGGGCCAGCTCAAATCCATCGTTAGTATTCTCCATTATCTTGAGCCTCTTATAACCATCTTCGGTGTGCGGGTCGCCGATCAAAAAACAATAAGACTGCTTCTTCCCCCTGCCTACCCTACCGCGCAGCTGGTGAAGCTGGGACAAGCCAAATCGTTCGGCATGTACCACCGCCATGATGGTAGCTTCCGGAACATCAACCCCTACCTCGATAACTGTAGTCGATACCAAGACCTTTACTTCACCTTGTTTGAAACGTTTCATGATATATTCTTTTTCTGCCTGTTTTAATCTGCCATGGATCAGTCCTACCTGAATATCGGAGAAGACATCATTTCTCAATTCATCATAAAGGGTAACTGCAGCGATAAGATCCTGGTTCTCTGATTCCTCAACCAGCGGACAGACTATATATGCCTGAGCACTATGATCATGAATATGAGTACGGATGAAATCGTATACTCGATATCCATCTGAATTTCGTACGAATTTGGTCCGGACTGTTTTTCTTCCCGGAGGCATTTCATCAATAATCGATACTGACAAATCACCATATACAGTTAGAGCCAGGGTACGAGGTATGGGTGTAGCCGTCATAACCAACACATCGGGCATATCTCCTTTTAAACCTAGCAGTGCTCTCTGTTTTACCCCGAAACGATGCTGTTCATCAATAACTGCCAGACCTAATCGCCAAAAACTTACCTCCTCCTGGATCAGTGCGTGGGTGCCGACCAGGATGTCTATCTCCCCGGCCGCCAGTGCCTCCAGTATCATCCTGCGTTCTCCAGTTGGTGTGGAACCAGTCAGATGGGCAACCACCACTTCATGAGGGGCAAACAAGGCGCTTATAGATAGATAATGCTGTTCAGCCAGTATTTCAGTGGGAGCCATCATGGCGGCCTGAAAACCACTGCCTACTGCTCTCGCCATAGCTAAAGCTGCTACGATCGTCTTTCCTGAGCCCACATCTCCCTGTAAAAGCCGGTTCATGCGGCACGGTGACCCCATGTCGCCATATATCTCATCCACTACCCGGGACTGTGCTGGTGTCAGCTCAAATGGCAGCTTTTTCCTCATCTCCGGGACCAGATCTGTCTTTTCCCGATGCACCACATATCCCTCGGACCTCAGATTAGCTTGTTCCAGCCGCAGGCTGCATTGGAATAATAGCAGTTCTTCTAATGCCAGCCTCCTGCGAGCCCTCAGATAGGCTTTCCCATCCTGTGGATAATGCAGGTTATAAAAGGCAAAGCCTATATCACATAAATCATATTCTTCCTTTATCTCTTTAGAGAGTATGTCTGGATAAGACGGCAGGTATTCCGACAAGATGTTCATCATGATCGCTCTTAAGGCCTTTTGGCTTAAGCCTTCAGTAAGTGTATAAATCGGCAGCACATCTATCTGCTGGGAACTTTCATCCAACACTTCGTATTCACTGACATTCAATTCCAGGGCTCCCGGACTCCCTTTTACTTTTCCGCTCACAAAGATTTCCTGGCCGGAAGTAATGATACCAGCCAGAAAGGGTTGATTAAACCACACCGCAGTCACTGCACCCGAATCATCCTGCAAAATGGCTTTAAAAATGTTCATACCCCGACGACTGCGAGAAGCATGGGTACCTCTAACAACTCCTCTAACTGCAGCAGATCCACCATGAATCAAAGATTTTATCTTATCCGGGTTGCCGCGGTTAAAATAAGCTCGTGGTACATGCCAGAGCAGGTCAAATATATTCTCAACTCCCAGCCTTTTAAACTGCTGGCTTCTTTTGGGCCCGATACCTTTTAAGTATTGTATATCTTGAAAAAGACGTTCCATCTTCCCTCCATGCTGTCCGGCACTTCCGTTACCGACGGTTATGATAAAAAATTCTCCATTAATCTTGATCTCCCTGCTTGCTGTGCATGACTGTATTTGTCGAAAAATCATTAATTCCGGACCTCTGCTAATTATCTTTCAGTAAGGATAAAGGCGGTCAAGACCATCAGTTATCCCAACAATATATCGATCCTTTTCATAGAAAAGAGGCTCAAACATGAATGTTTGAGCCTCTTTAATTTTAAATTGATTTTATTCTACAGAAATAAAATAGCTATAATGAGGCTGGCCGCCCCAGTGCATTTCAACTTCATGCTCAGAAAAGGATTCTTCGATAATTTCCTTTAAAGCTAACGCCTCTTCTTCTTGCAGGCCATTACCATAGAAAAGAGTAATAAGTTCGCTTTCCTCATCTACCATCTGTTCCAATAGTTTTTTAGCAATCTCATTCTCGTCATCCCCGGTAACAGAGATTTCGCCGTCCACAATCCCTATTTTATCTCCTTCTTTTATCTGAAGCCCATTCATCACTGAATCTCTAACAGCATAAGTTATTTCCGCAAATTTTACCTGTTTGATCTCTTCACTCATTTCGGTATAGATCTTATCGATCTCCCCATCGGGATCATAGGCGACCAGTGCGGTTATTGATTGCATTACTGATTTTGTAGGTACTACAGCGACTTTCTTGTCACTTACACTATGCACCTGCTGCGCGGCCATAATTATATTGCTGTTATTAGGAAATATTATCACTGATTCAGCATTTACTTTTTCAGTGGCACTCAAGAGGTCTTCGGTACTGGGATTCATGGTCTGCCCACCCTCGACCACCTGGTCTACCCCCAGGCTTTTTAATATCTCTACAACTCCGTCCCCGGATGCTACAGCCACTAATCCGATTTTTTTGGCCGGATTCAGATTCTGCTGTCTGTCTTCTTCCATATTCAGACGGTGTTCGTGTATTTCTTCCAGCATATTGTTGATTTTAATATCGCTTAATTGGCCCCACTGCAGGCAGGATTCCAAAACCTTGCCCGGATGGTTGACATGGATATGCACTTTGACCAGATCGTCCGCGCCCACTACCAGCATAGAATCACCCAGCGGGGCTAGATGCTGCTTTATTTCCTCGGGATCCAGATCTTCCCCTTTTATCAGCAGTTCTGTACAATACTGGTATTCCAATTTTTCAAGCATTCCAGGGATCTCCCCTGCTGCCTCCGGTAACATACCATGTCGGTAGGTTTCCAGGGGGATCTCGTTTTCAAAGGCAAATCCTTCCATAAAGCCTTCCAAAAAGTATACCAATCCCTGTCCACCTGAATCTACTACCCCTGCTTCTTTTAAGACTGGCAGCATATCAGGGGTCTTCTTCAGAGTGATCAGGCCGGCGTTGATTCCTGCCAAAAGCATGGCTATAACATCCTTGCTGCGAGCAGCTTCGTTTTCACAAGCCCGGGCTACCTCTCTGATAACGGTAAGGATCGTCCCCTCTACCGGTTTCATGACCGCTTCATAGGCAGTATCTGATCCTGATTTAAAGGCCCGGGCCAGGTCCATAGAACTGGCTTTTTCTTTTCCATCCAGTTCCCGTGCGATCCCTCTAAATATCTGGGACAAAATAACCCCTGAATTTCCGCGAGCACCCATTAGTGCCCCCTTGGATATGGCTTTAGCCACCTTACCCAGAGGTTGTTCTTGATTTTTTTCACCTTCTCTTACTGCTGACATCAGGGTAAGATACATATTGGTCCCAGTATCTCCGTCCGGCACCGGGAATACATTGAGCCGGTCGACTCTATCTTTATTGTGCTCCAGTCTAATGCAGCCCGCTTTTATACTTCTCACCAGATCGATTCCTTCAACAAACTCGAGACTCAACTTGTTTATCCTCCCCTATTTTTCTGTAAGAACCTTGACGCCTCTTACGTTTACATTAACAGCGGCAACTGGTATCCCCGCATTTCTTTCCAGTTCATACCTTACTTTTTGCATGACATTGTTGCCGACTTCCTTTATCTTGATACCATAGCCAACTATAACATGTAAGTCGACTTCCAGTCCATCTTCACTTGTTTTAACCGTAACACCCTTGCGAACGGATTCTCTCCCCAAAATACTCGTTATCCCGGACTGTAGATCCTGAGCAACCATACCTACCAGACCATAACAATCCATAGCTGCTAAACCCGCTATAGTTTGCACTACTTCTACAGCGACTTTTACTGCACCAATTTCATTTGTTTTAATGGTATACATTCAAAATACCTCCTATCTGTTAATTCATAATTCTACATGATAATATTTATTCCTTTTTCTTGCCCTTTATCGTTGGTTTTGATAAAATATGTAAGTGCACTTGAAAGAGAGGGGGCAAGAAACGTGGCTAAATGTGAAATTTGCGGGAAAGGCATTGGTTTTGGTAAGAAATACAGCCACTCCCATATAAGAACTAACCGGCAATGGAAACCAAACATTCAACGAGTAAAGGCTATAGTTGATGGAACTCCAAAAAGAGTTTATGTATGTACCCGCTGCCTGCGTTCAGGGAAAGTACAAAGAGCTATATAAGTAAAGAGCCCGGGATATATCATATTCTGGGTTTTTTGTTTTTTATGGCCCTTATGTCTTCCATGCTGAAAGTGTATACCTGGTTACAGAAGTTGCAGGTAACTTCCAGCTTTCCGCTTTCTTCATAAATATCTGCTAGTTCTTCATCTGATAAACCTGACAGTATCACCGCCAGCCTTTCGCTGCTGCATTTACATTTAAAAGCCAGCTCCCTTTCTTCAATCTGGTGATAAGGTATGCCATTCATTACCATGTCTAACAGTTCTTCCAGAGATTCACTATTATTTATAGCTTCGCTTATCGGCCCCATCCTCATAACATTACTTTCCATCGTTTCCAGAATGTCATCCCCGGCACCTGGCATGGCCTGTATAATTAAGCCTCCAGCTGCTTTTATGCTCAAATCCCTTTCTACCAGAACTCCCAGTGATACCAGTGAAGGTATTTGCTCGGACTGGATATAGTACTGAGCCAAATCTTCTGCTATTTCACCACTAACCAGGTTTACCCGGCCAGTAAAGGGCTGCCCGAGCCCCAGATCAGTGATGATCTCCAGGTATCCATTTTTTCCAACCAGACCGCCCACATTTAGCTTCCCCGGGGCCTGCGGCAGTAGATCTGCCTGAGGTGATGATATCAAAGCCCTTCCATTACCTTTTGAGTCAACCGTGGCTACTATAGATCCCGCTGGCCCATCGCCATTGAATCTCAAGGTTAGCGCATCTTCTTCACCTTTCAGGTCGCTCCCCATCATCAGAGCAGCCGTCAAAACCCGGCCTAATGCAGCAGAGGCAGTTGCCGAGGTATGGTGCCTCCGGTGTGCCTCTTCTACCACTCCAGTCGTACTAGCCAGGATTATCCGCACCTGTTTATCATTATCAACTGCTTTTATCAAATAGTCTGATCTAATCACATCAACATTCCCTTATTTTTAATACTTCATTAGTAATTATAACCACAAATGCAGCATTTTTAAAAAATTTTTAAATAAAAGATCCATAAGGGGTCAATAGAGGCCAGGTAAATCCTTAAGCATTATTCTGTAGTTTTAATTTGACTTAAAATATAGTAACTTGTAATCAGATGTTTTTACCCGCTGTTTACTATAAGAACTTTGGAGGAATGAATATGGCAATATATGAATTTGAAGGCAATCGTCCTGAGATCAGCGATTCCGCCTACATCCATCCCACTGCTTCAATAATTGGTAACGTTTTGATAGGAGATCAATGTTTTATCGGGCCGGGAGCTGTTATCAGAGCAGACTATGGTAAAGTATGCCTTGGTTCCGGTTGTGCGGTCGAAGACAACTGCATAATTCATTCCGAACCTGGCAGCATCGTAATAATGGAGAATGATATCATCATTGGGCATGGAGCTATAGTTCATGGTCCCTGCTTAATCAAAAATAATGTGATAGTTGGAATGGGATCGATCATATCTACAGGATGTGAAATTGGTTCCTATGGGTTCCTGGCCGCAGGCAGTGTGCTACTGCCTGGACAGCATATCCCGGAGAGAACCATGGCAGCAGGTAACCCGGCCTTGCCCAAGAAGCCCCTGGACGAGAAATTATTATATTACAGTGAAAAAGCCCCTGCCCTTTACCGGGAGCTTGCTGGACGTTATATTAAAAGTCTGCGATTGATAAACTCATAAAATATGGGGGCCGGGGGTATTGATATGCTCCCTCCAAGGTAGACAGGTTAAATAATCAAAACCTACTACCAGAAGTGGGAGCATATCATATACCTCTGGCCCTGGTTCATTTGTCTCCTGCATCTGCAACTGCTATCTTCGGCATCTTCCCTGGCAATATAAGGCAGATTGTTGGTGTTACCTGCAGAGATACCACCAGTATTATGTGATATTTTACCATCAGGACAATAAGATGATTATCACTAAGAATATCTCCAGTGACAGCAGGACAAGCCTTCTTAAAAATACACATCCCTTCCAGATCCAGATATCCCTATTTGTACTAGTTTCATAATGCCAATATAATTAGTCCAGTCGTTGCTGCCTGACTAAACTAACAGGCCGTTAGAAGCAATTTGATCAACGACCCACGGTTTAGAAAGGAATGATAAGACTATGTTGAGAAAGCATTTTTTATTATACGTATGTTTAATCTCCTGGTTTTTTATTTTTGCAGGTACATTGACAGGTAGCGTAATGGCGGCAGATAATTCACTAGCGTGGGGAGACAGCGGCAGCAGCGTAACTCAGTTGCAGCAGACACTCAATAACAATGATTACTGGTGCGGTAGTGCAGACGGTATATTCGGTTCCAAAACCTATAACGCAGTTGTACGTTTCCAAAAAGATGCAGGCATTACAGTTGACGGAATAGCCGGACCGATAACACTTAAATATTTAGGTCTTGTTGAAACTGCCGGAAGTACACAGGTATCAAGATCGGGAAGCAGGCGCACTATCACCATGACGGCCACCGGTTACTGTCCATGCGCCAAGTGTAATTATCCTTTTTACGATCAGCCTTCTTATCTGGGCTATCCCTTGAGACATGGGATTATCGCTACAGACCCCAGAGTCATACCCATGGGAACCAGGCTCTATATTCCAGGCTATGGGGAAGGTATTGCTGCTGATCAGGGCGGCGCCATTAAAGGAAATAGGCTGGATCTGTGCTTCGCGAATCACCAGCAGGCACTTAATTGGGGTCTTAAGACCGTTACCATCACTATTTTGGATTAATACTAAAGCCCCTGAACCGGGGCTTTTTTATTAGACATAATTAGAACTGATTACCATGACTTAGTGAGTATTACTTTAGATAAATTTATCACATAATGCTATTATTACTCGAAAATAAAGATTTTTTATGCCTGGTGAATAAGAAAAATATTGTATTAAGCAGGGAAATATAATCAGAAGGTAGAAATTCTTACTTTGTGATTGTGGGATTAAAGGGGGTATCAAATTGCGTGTGGCAGTTTACCCGGGAAGCTTCGATCCAATTACTAACGGCCACATAGATGTGCTGGAAAGAAGCAGTAAAATATTTGACCGGATTATTATTGCTGTAGTTCACAACGTAACTAAAAAAGCTATGTTCACATTGGACGAAAGAGTCGACATGATAAGACAGAGCGCCGCTCATATACCCAATGTGGAGATTTCGTGCTTCAGCGGTTTGCTGGCTAATTATCTGATAGAAAAACAAGCCTGTGCTATCATAAGGGGTCTTAGAACGGTTACTGACTTTGAATATGAAATGCATATGGCCATGATAAACCGAGAAATAATTCCGGAAATAGATACGATATTCGTAACGTCCGATAAAAATTATATCTTTATCAGCTCCAGTGGTGTTAAAGAGGCCTCGATGGTAGGTGCTAATGTAGCAAATCTGGTGCCCCCGGTAGTTAACCAGGCATTAAAGCAGAAATACCAGGCCAGCATTTCCCTGACCACTTAAGACTGCTTTGTTTGCCCGGGGCTTAGACCCGTTCTTCTTGTTAAATAGCCAGGTATTTTAGCTTATGCTTGATACCTGGCCTGGCTGGATATACTTTAAAATCAAATCCGCCGAAGATATAGGCAGACTAATTGTTGTAACAAATAGATTAGTAACCGCACCCTGCAGCGGTATCTCCATTGCTTACTGCTAATACTGTCACCGGGGCAAAGATAAGCATAAAATTACAACACGCCATCTATAAACTTGCACATCTAAGGAGTTGTTGAACATGTTCCTCTCTCCGGATACTCCCATTCTAGATATATCTCAAATAAATATCGAAAAAATCAGGGCTTTTATCATTAAGCTGTTGGATGTCCACACACTGGAGATAGATGATCCTTTCGCTCTTAACATATATAATAAAGGAATCAGACCGAGATACTCTGGAGTCGATAAAATGGATGTTGAAGACTCTACCTTAAACAATTGGTTTATAGACAGGTCTACAGCAGATATATATCGCTTGACCACAGCATCTGAAGAGCAGTTTGAAAGGTATTTGGACCTGGTGGATCTGGAAGCCTCCCAGACCCTTTTAAAGCTAGGGAGCATTGCAGCTAAATATGACCTTTACCCGGCAGATTATAATGAAAACGGGATAAAAAAGATTACCGATGCTGCTGAACGTGAGCATTTTGAGAAATTCTTTCTCGACGGAGTAGTTTTAAACTCGGCCTTCCAGTTGCTGGCAGGGGTATATTACCAGATCCATGGCAAGCTCTATGTCATAAAAACATGATCAGATCCTGCCCGTTTGCAGGAAGACTTAACATCCTAACCACCAGGCATCCGCAGCTCAGCAGGAACATTATTCTGATCCCTGCTCATTGATTCTGTTGCCATACGGGAAATCCTGCATACGGATCCATAAATGATAAAAAGCCGGGAAGCCCCGGCTTTCGTTTTTCTATATGGTTTTAGGCAAAGTATCTCCTGTACAATCCGGCAAACCCTGCCCCATGACGGGCTTCATCTTTACACATCTCATGGACGGTGTCATGGATGGCATCATAGTTGAGTTCTTTAGTCCGGGTGGCCAGATTCTTTTTGCCCAGGCAAGCTCCGTGTTCGGCTTCGGCTCTCATTTTTACATTTTGTTTAGTATCAGCAGTCAGCACCTCTCCTAAGAGCTCAGCAAACTTGGCTGCATGTTCGGCCTCTTCCCAGGCGTATTTCTTAAATGCCTCAGCGATCTCAGGATATCCTTCCCGGTCTGCCTGCCTGCTCATGGCCAGATACATACCGACTTCGGTACATTCCCCCAGGAAATTAGCCCTTAGATCCTCGACCACCTTTGCATCTAATCCTTTAGCGATACCTACCCGGTGTTCATCAGCAAACTGCAGGTTATTTATGTCTACATACTCATTAAATTTATCTGAGGAGGCGCCACATTGTGGGCACTGCTCGGGAGGAGCATCTCCTTCATGGATATAACCACATATTGAACAAACCCATTTCTTCATTTCGATCATCCTTTCTTTCTTTACAAAATTTAATTATGTTTTTTCATCTGGCAGTCGTAACAAAGACCTTTTAGATAGATATGGTTTTCATCTACTTGAAAATGCTGCAATCCCCTCATATCTATAGCTGCGAAATTCAGCTGAAAATCATAAACCTTCCCACAGTTTTTGCATTTAAAATGACCGTGAATTGACATATCCGCATCATAACGGGTTTCACTTTCATCAATGGTGATCAACTGTGCTACACCCTTTTCTACAAATAAGTTTAAAGTGTTGTATACTGTGGTTTTGGACAGGGTTGGGATATCATCGGCCAACTCCTTATAAATTAGCTCCACAGAAGGATGGTTCTTATTTTGCACCAGGTATTGATATATTTTTAAGCGGTGATGGGAAGGTTTTATTTGATTCAACCTTAGAAATTCTTCTATCTCCTTGATATTCATCTAGATCCACCCCCATAAAAAGTTGATGAATACACCTCCAATTTTTATATTATCTATTACTGTAATAATTTCAATTTTGTATTCATAACAATAATTATAAACCTTTCCTCTCCTTTGTCAATATCATTTGCTGCATAAATAATCTATTGATATGAAAACTTCAGGCATAAAAGCAGGCCCAATAATGAAAGCTAAATACAAAATGAGTGGAAGGAAGATAACTTTGAAAACTCTATGGAAGGGCGCGGTTAGCTTTGGCCTAGTCAACATTCCCGTAAAAATGTATGTTGCCACAGAGCGGAAGGATCTCAAATTCAATTACCTGCACAAAGAGTGTATGTCACCAGTAAAATACCGCAAATACTGCCCCAACTGTGATCGCGAATTATCCAGTGAGGAAATCGTTAGGGGGTATGAGTACCAGAAAGACCAGTATGTAATAGTAAACGATGAGGATATGGAACGAATACCCCTGGAAAATACCAAGACCATAGACATACTAGATTTCGTCGATCTGGCTCAGCTGGATCCCATTTACTTTGACAAGACTTATTATCTGGAAGCTTCCCAGGGGGGTGAAAAAGCCTACACTTTATTGATACATGCTATGGAGCAAACCGGCAAAGTCGCGGTAGCGAAGGTATTGATCCGTACCAAGCAGACCCTGGCCGCATTACGGATAAAAGAAAAGGTGCTGGTAATGGAAACTATCTTTTATCCTGATGAGATCCGTTCACCGGCATCCCTTAATTTGGGCATCGATTCGGTCAATCTCCATGACAATGAAATCAAAATGGCTGTAAACCTGATTCAAAATCTTTCTACCGACTTTGATCCCTCCAAATACCAGGATCAGTACCGACAGGCCTTGTGGGAAATGATTGAAGCTAAAGTGGCAGGCAAGCAGATCGTCTCATCGCCAGTATCGGATGTAAAGGGAAATGTGGTAGATCTTATGGAGGCTTTGAAAGCCAGTGTGGAGCTGTCAGAGAGCAAAAGAAAAGCAACCGGGGATAAGAAGCCGGGCCGGCGCAAAAAAACCGGGACTTAAAAGGAAATCAATGTACAGCATAATTAAGCCGATGGAACCAGTTTCCCATAATGATATTCCAGATAGCAGTGAATATTGGTACCAGGTCAAATGGGACGGAGTCCGCATGCTTTCCTACGTTGAGGGTAATCAAGTACGTTTAATAAATAAACGGCTGAATCCAAGAACCAGCCAATATCCTGAATTACAGCAGCTGCCACAGTTCTTATCCGGTCATAACGCCATTCTGGATGGAGAAATTATAGTATTGAAGGATGGCCAACCCAGTTTTCCGTCCGTGATACGGCGGGATCGCTGCTCTGCCAGTAAGACTATTTCATATTGGAGCCAGCGTTTGCCCATCAGCTATATGCTGTTCGATATAGTTTTCCTGGATAAGCTCGATCTTACCAGGCTTCCTGTTTCAGAAAGACATAAGCTGCTTGCGCAAACCCTTGACTTCAATTCTCCGCTGCTGCATCTGGTAGAAAATTTTACTGAAGGACGGAGCCTTTTTGAAGCAGTAAAAGCCAATGATATGGAAGGCATCGTAGCCAAAAGAAAAACTAGCCTGTATCTCCCCGGCAAACATCATCGAGAGTGGCTAAAAATCAAATACCGGCGCAGTTTGAACTGTGTCATCGGTGGTTATACAATGCGCGGCGATCAGGTAAATTCTCTATTGCTGGGCCTTTTCCAGGATGAGCAGTTGGTATATGTGGGCCGAGCAGGTAGTGGTCTCAGTGAATCGGATAGGCAGATCTTATCCACCGAACTGCCCTCCCTGGCAGTACCCGAGTCTCTTTTTAGCTGTTACTCAATCCCCAAAATACCCGAAGCCCGATTTACCAGGCCTTTGTTAACCGTTCGGGTGGAATTTGCTGAATGGACCGAGCATATGCAGCTCAGATCTCCGGTTATCAAGGAATTCATTGCTATCGAACCAGAAGGATGTACCTCATAAAAAGCTATTCTAATACTCAATTAACTTAAGGAGATGCCAGGCAGAATGCAAAAAATGGATATTTTGGTCGATAACCACAGTTTCTCCATCTCCAAGCTGGACAAAATATTTTGGCCGGAAGATAAATATACTAAAGGTGATCTTATCAAATATTATATGGATATATCTCCGTATATACTTAAACACCTGTATAACCGACCAGTAGTTTTCACCCGTTACCCTGATGGTATCGAGGGGAAGCATTTCTATCAGAAGAACGCTCCTGCCTATCTCCCCTCCTGGATCGAGACCTTCTCCCAGTATTCGAAGGATTCTGAGCGCTATATCGAATATATCCTCATTAAAGAAGCTGCTGTATTGGCCTGGTTAGCCAACCAAGCCTGTATCGAGCTGCATGCCTGGCTATCCAGTATCAGCTCTCTTGATTATCCTGATTTCGCAGTCATCGATCTTGACCCTTCTCCGGATAATTCTTTCCAGGAGGTTATAGATATTGCTCTGCTGGTAAAAAACGTATTTCATGAACTCAACTTAAGATCTTATCCTAAAACTTCTGGTTCGGAAGGCCTGCACATCTACCTGCCACTAAAGAACATCTATACGTACAACCAGGTGCGGGAGTTCGCTCGGGCGGTAGCTGCCTTAACTGCCGAAATCAGGCCGGATATCAGTACTATCGAAAGGACGGTCAGTAAAAGAGGTCCAAAAATCTATATCGACTACCTGCAGAATGTGAAAGGGCAAACCTTGTGTTCTGCCTACAGTGTGCGCCCCCGCAAAGGAGCCCTGGTATCCGCTCCCTTAAAATGGGAAGAAGTGCCCCTGATATCCCCGGCTGATTTTACCATAAAAACAATACTCCCCCGCTTAAAAAAAGCCGGGGAGCTATTTTCTCCAGTATTGGAGGATAAACAGGTTCTGGAGCATGCCTGCCAAAAGCTCGGCCTGCAAATAAGTTAGGTGCCTGGCACCAAACTTATTGATCCCACTATTAAGTTTGGTGCCAGGCACCTAACTTATTTTTTTGATGAAATATTTATGGAAGGTCAAGTCTTCGGTAAGTTCAGGATGAAAGGAGGTGGCCAGTATATTATTATGTTCAACAGCAACGATGTTCCCATCCAATACTAACAGTATTTCGGCTTCCGGGCCGCACTTTTCGATATAGGGAGCCCGGATAAAGGTTAAGGGAATATCATGTTCAGCAACTCCAGGTATAACAGCTGAACTCTGAAAACTGTCCAATTGGCTCCCGTATGCATTGCGCCGAACTGAGACATCCAACACATCCAGATAAACCTCATCCTCATTCACGATATCCCGGGCCAGCAGGATCATCCCGGCACAGGTTCCCCACACTGGCAGACCAGCCTGGATCAAATCTCTGAGCGGTTCTATCATCCCATATTCCCTCAGCAATTTGCCGATAGTAGTGCTTTCTCCCCCGGGTAAGATCAGAGCATCTATGTCAAGGAGATGCTCTGCTTTTCTAACCTCAACTACCTGTACCCCATCTATCTTCTGCAGACAGTGGATATGTTCAGCGACCGCTCCCTGCAATGCCAGCACACCGACTTTGGACATCTTACCAGCCCCGTTTAGCATATTGATCTTCCAACTTATCGATTTCTATTCCTACCATAGCTTCTCCCAGGCCTTCCGATACTTCCATGATGATATTCGGGTCGTTAAAGTGGGTGGTGGCTTTAACTATAGCTCGTGCCCGCTGGGCCGGATCACCCGACTTGAAGATACCAGATCCGACAAATATGCCGTCACAACCTAGCTGCATCATTAAAGCTGCGTCTGCCGGAGTTGCTATCCCTCCTGCGGCGAAATTTACCACCGGTAGTTTTTTGTGTTCAGCTATATATTCCAATAAATCGATTGGAGCTCCGATCTCCTTGGCAAAAGTCATACGTTCTTCTGCTGGCAGGAGTTGTACCTGGCGCATCTCAGACATGATCGAACGCATATGCCTCACGGCTTCCACCACATTACCGGTACCAGCTTCGCCTTTGGTTCGTATCATGGCTGCCCCTTCGCCTATTCGCCGCAGAGCTTCTCCGAGATTCCTGGCTCCGCATACAAAAGGAATATCAAAGCTCTTTTTATCGATGTGGAACATCTCATCTGCTGGGGTCAGTACTTCACTCTCATCAATATAATCAATGCCTATGGCCTGCAATATCTGAGCTTCTACAAAGTGCCCTATTCTAACCTTGGCCATGACCGGGATAGTGACCGCCTTTTTTATCTCTTTTATCATACTGGGATCGGACATGCGAGCTACCCCGCCCTGTTTTCTTATGTCGGCCGGAACTCTTTCCAGAGCCATGACTGCTACGGCTCCTGCCTCTTCTGCGATGACTGCCTGCTCTACATTGGTAACATCCATTATGACTCCGCCCTTGAGCATCTGGGCCAGATTTTTATTAAGGGTATACCTATCCATTTGGCTTGTGTCCTCCTTTATTTTGATATCACTATACGGTACAATTATTATTGTACCGTTACAATTTGCGTGGGATGCTAAACTGATAAACATTAGTATCACATACAGACTGTGCACTGTCAATAAGTTAAGGAGATAAGTCTAATGGAGATTTTTGTATCGATACAATTGCACAAACAGAGCAGTATTCCACTTTATCAGCAGCTTGCCCAACAGATCAAAGCTCTCATATTAGATGGTCTGCTGAAAGATGAAGAAAAACTTCCGCCCATACGGCAACTGGCCCTGAGGCTAGGGGTCAATAACGTTACCGTTGTGAATGCTTATCATCGACTGGAGCAGGAAGGTCTGCTTTATTCAAAGGTGGGCAGCGGAACCTTTGTTAAACTCGATCCCCATACTCGAGGACCTTATTCATCAACTACTACCAAAACTATCTCCGGACTGGAGTATAATATACCCGGATTGAATATCATGGACCAGGGCCGACTGCAGATCCCATCTGGAGCTTATAATTTTGCCAGCGCTATTCCCACTCCTGAACTTTTTCCGGTAGCAGATTTTAAAAATATATTAAATGAAGTACTGGATAGAGATGGAGGCAGTGCTTTTGCTTATCAGGAAGGGCAGGGATATTTCCCCCTGCGGGAAAGTCTATACCGGTATTTGAAGAATAGCGGAATTAGTGCAGATGAAGGCAGCATCCAGGTTATTTCCGGAGCCCAGCAGGGCATTGACATTATAGCAAAATCCCTGCTTAAACCAGGCGATTTTGTTATTACCGAAAATCCCACCTATACCGGAGCTATTGCTGCTTTCAGGTCCAGGGGGGCCCGCATTATACCTGCTATCTTAAAGGAAGATGGTATCTCAATAGAGGAATTACAGGATGCTATAGAAAAATATAGACCCCGATTGATGTATATAATACCCAATTTCCAAACCCCAACTGGTATCTGTTACAGCGATGAAAAGAAGAAGGCCTTGCTGAAATTATGCCAGACCTATAACATCGTTATTATTGAAGATGATTCATTTACTGATTTATCTTACCATAGCCAACGCCAGCCCATTAAAATAATGGATGGGGATGGACAGGTAATATACATAAAAAGCTTTTCGAAAATACTCATGCCTGGTTTGAGGCTGGCTTTCTTGTTAGCCCCGAAAAATATTATTCCCGGTCTACTGAGGGCTAAGCATTCTTCAGATATATCTACTCCGGGATTAATACAGCGAGCTTTTGACCTTTATCTGAGAAAAGGTCTATGGGAAAAACACCTGGAGTATATGAAGGAAATATACCAGCAGAGATATCATATCATGCTGGAAGCAATGGAAACCTATCTGTCCCCTGAGATTACTTACTGTAAGCCCGGAGGTGGTCTCAGTTTCTGGTTAAAACTCCCCCCCGGAAGTTCAGCCAATCATTTTTATACCCGCTGTCTGGCCAACCGGGTCATTATCAGTCCAGGCAGTCTCTTTTCCGCTTCTGAAGAGCGAGACAGTCAATATTTCCGGCTCAGCTTTGCTGGACTATACCCGGAGGAGATAGAAAAAGGTATAATAGCCATAAACGAAGCTTATCAGCAGAAGAAAAATGACCTGCTCTATTCCCCCCTTCTATAAGGACGAAAGCGGGGATACCGATGCTGCTCTATTGGGAGTCAGCACATGGCGCTTAACTCCTTCAGCGGACAAGCCGATGAGCATGTAATTATCTTTTTGCTTCAGGATGCCAAGATACTTAAAGGAAAGGAATCGATTGTCTATATGAATCTGCTTACGATCTCATTAGTATTATTTGTGGTCATGATCCTTCTTGCGGTTGTTTTGCTGATTAAGGAGAAACCATGGGTAAAAAGAGAGAAATACCCTGATGGGTACTGGCTGGGGGTAGGCCTGGGCATAGGGATAGGAATATGCATGCCAATAGGCCTGCTGATTGGCATGGCCATGGATAATATCCCGCTGGGAGTAGCCATTGGACCAGCCCTGGGAGCTGGTGCAGGAAGTGGGATGGGTAGTATCCTGGAAAAGAAGCACAGGGATCCCGATCAACCTTATAATGAACAAGATGAGTCCCTGGGCAAGTGGTTAAAAAAAGCTGCGATCTTAATTCTGTTACTGGGGGTAATTATTTTCTGCGTACTCTTTATGACCAGGAGTTAAATAAAATATGGACGTCTGAGGGTACTTCAGATTGCGGCAGGCTGACAAGGAGGAGGGTTCCAAATATCATTCCTCTGTTAAGGGTATAATATTTTATACAGGCAGGTGAGAAAGGATCGTGTGAAATGAAGTTTTCTAACGAATATTTCTGGGGCATACTCCTGGTGGTATTAGGAATAATAATTATCCTGCGAAATTATTTCAACATAAATATCCCCATATTTCGAAGTATATTTGCTTTCATACTCATCTACCTGGGGGTCATGACTCTGTTCGGTGGATTTGCTGTTAAATCCGGTGATATGATGCTGTTTAATGAAGGCACTATCAAGGTTACTGACAACGCGCCTGAATATAATATCCTATTTTCCTCGGGTACTATTGATCTTTCCCGGCTAAAAACAGATAGTAAACCAGAATCAATAAAAGTCAATGTTATTTTTAGCAACGGGAAGATATTAGTAGGTCCTGATTTGCCCCTGGTCATTAAACTCAATTCAGCTTTTGCTAATAGTTCATTTCCCGATGGCAGTTCTATCAACTTCGGGGATCATACCTACAGGACCAGTGCTTCTGACGAATCTGATCCCATATTTGTAGAAGTATCCGTTGTTTTTGGCAGGGTGGCTATTAGCAACATCTCTCCTGATAGCCTTTAGCACACCATAAATGTTTCGAGAAGCACCAGAACAAGGGCATGGAAGTTGGGGAGGGTACCCCATTATTCGGCTAAAGGCAAATCGTCATCTAATCAAATAAGGGGCAAGGTGCCTGCACCTTGCCTCACTAAAAAGATGTAAAGTTGCCTTGGGCTCAACCTGATATAATAGAATGTCACCCATACATCAGATTTTCTCATCGACCAGTGCGGAAAGATCCGCATTGACCTCAAGTCGAATCTTATATTTCTTTCGTATATAAGATTCTTGGCCGGGCAATTTTACATCTTGACCTTATTATTGCCTAGAGGATCTTATTTATTAATTCCTTTTTTTACTTATTGCAGATCTATATGTTCCCTGGGTCCAGATGCCCTCCGTTCTGCGATTAAAAGGTCTACCATCCTGCCGTAACTGTTTATTCCATCCTGCTGGTGGTTAGATTTTAGATACAGGTTGTTGACCCGGGCCGAAGCCCGCATAACAGGCCCCTGGAATCGCTGCCAGAATTGCTGAACCTCGGCTAGATTTCTCATAACTCCCGGTGAATAATCCTGTCTCAGTACCTGGTATTTATTATAATCATACCCTGACATGGCATTCATTGAATTAATAAGAGCCAGGAGAATACCAGAGTATTGAAAGTGAGGGGCAGGGTGCTTGATGCAAGTAAGGTAAGCAATATAATTGGCTTCATCTTCTCGTGCAAATCCCCTTTGATGGGCCATTTCATGACACACGGCAGCGGGAAAAAGATAGATAGGTACTTCCATATTAACATTTGCTTCTCCGGTAAATGGAAAATATATTCCCGATAATCCCAGTACAGACATGGCTCTTGACAAAATAACAGGTTTGGGTCTGCCGTAACTCCCTCCTATTTCGGGATATATGTATCCTGCCCGGGCATAACCTTTCCAGGACTGTTCAAGTACTTCTATTTTGCCAATTTCTTCATCTTCGGCAGCTGCAGCCTGAAGTTCATTAGCCCTCCCTATAAGCTCGATGCACAAAACCTCAAGTTCCTCTCCACTTATATCGCTGGTATCCAGACCCGCCAGATCAGCAAATGGAAGGCGGTAATAATTTATGCCCCACATAAGCAAAAAGGTGAAATAGCCTACACTTATCACCGCCAGCGATATCACTGCCGCTCTCGCAAGAGAATTCCTGCTGGAGGATGTTCTTTTAAAGAAGTTTACTGAATGCTTGATTGTATAGTAAGCAAATGCCAGTATTATCACCTGAACCAGTAATTCGGCTATTGATAGTGGCAATAATCCGGTGACTCTGCTCCAGGCTGGACCCAATATCCCGTAGAAGCCATTGGAATACAGTTTTTCTACCGTCTCAGGCATTCGATTAAAAATTCCTGTTAACAATACACCCCCGGGCAGCAGTAAAATCAGTAAAATATAGTTTTTTGATTTAAACCTCACTACTCACAACCCACTTCAATAAGCCCGTATTATGTCGCCTCTAATCTACATGCTGCTCCTATTTACTCTGTTAACAGCTGCTATACCTTCTATCCAATTTGATGGATGTCAAAATGAATGACCGGCCCCTTTTTCCCAACCTGGTTCAAGAAATGATCATGCTGATTCAGATTTATTTTTTTGATAATTATATGGTTTGACTGCCTTTTCCAGGCCCTGCATCCATAATTCAACCAGTTGGGCCCCATTGATCAGCATGATATCAAGCCCTTCTGCATATTTCCGGGCATGAGGGGTAAAATCACTGGTCGTTACTACATATCCCCCTTTGGCATTCTGTTTAGTCATCTGGGAATGGACCACCGCAATAGGTTCATAAGGAACATAGTGATCGGGGGCGTAGCATTTTACCTGTCCCAGATATTTACCAGCCCGATGATCATGCTCGATATCAATACCATAATCGCCCGATCCCCCTGTTACAAAAGCCTGTCCGCCATAATAATTGACCATTACCCTGGCTACAAAATTTTCAAACTCCATGGGATTTTCCCTTTTTCTCTCTTTGCCTTCCTCCTGTTTAAAGCGCTCATACAGACCCACCGCCATGGTTTGATACATATCATGACTGGTTTGCAGAATATCCAATTTAATGTTCTTTAAATGCCTGTATTCCTTGCGGCCCTTAATTAAGAAGTATAGTACTGCTGCAATCCCAACTAATAATAACCCGGTTAAACTCAGTATCATGATTGCTTCCACCCCTTATCGTGATCTCTTTATTTAATATCTGCAATTTAAGCCATATTAAACAGGTTGGGGGAATTTACAGTAAATGCAGCTAAACAGTACCACCCTTTTATGGTCAAAAATATGGTATCCATCATCACTTCAATATATCATTAGGGCCTGTTCCGGTTAGAGTATTCTAAAATCAATGGTCATAACTGCCAGCAGCTTGCGGTCCTTATTATAGCAGTCTACCTGCCATACTGAAGCAGTTTTGCCCTTTGACCGAGCCTGTGCTTCTGCTCGAACTATTTCCCCTTCATCCACTGCCCGAATATAGCTTGTGGACATACTCACTGCTACAAAATGCTGACCAGGATAGCTGAATATATTCCCGGCCACAGCAGTGGTGGATGCTAACGCGGGAAACATACCTGCATGAAGGTGTTGGCCCTGGCTGAGGTGCCGCTTCTCTACCAGCAGTTCTCCCGCTGCCCAGCCTTGATCCACTTCTATTATCTTGATTCCTACTTCATCCTGAAAGGTCCCGGCTGCCCTTTCGTTAATTTTATCCAGCACATACATTCCTCCCACATAAAGAAAAACCCTCCAAAATATGGGTCTCTTTGATTCATCATTTTTAAATTATACACCAAACTTATGCGGTGAGGTCATAGCCAATCATATATTGGCAGTAAGGATATCAACCAAGGCAGGAGCACTCTGTTTATCAATCATTAATGGTTTTGATCAACTCTGGCTTGGATTTGCTATGGCGACAGAAAGAAAAACATCCCCTTAAAATAGGAGATGTTATCATGGTGTAGTCTATTTGAGCACTTCAAAGTGCATGGCATCTGAATAGGAATTGCCCCAGCTGAATCCGGCTGGTTTAAAGGCTTTTTCCCAAAGTATGAGATTAGGGTCGTTGGGTTCCCAGGCAGGATTAACATATCTGAAATGATCAGCAGCATTGATATCGATGGCTATTCCCCAGGAATGGTTGCTCAAGCCCCTGGACGAGTCCCAGTTTACATGGCGGGTAACAAAGGTTCCATCCATGGTCTTTATAAGACTTGATAAAGAAACTTGTTTACCGTTTATCGTTGTCGTACCATTTTTTATGTAATTAAAAGCAGTAATGAAATTATCCGCCGCATCCTTGTGTACCTGTACCTGTCGATTAAATCCCGGCAAAGTTATAGTCACTATGTTTTCTTTAATCCATTGGGGATCTATTTCTATCCTTCCTCCTTTGGTGTCACGGTAGTAGAATTGTCCGAATGACCCCTGAACTTTACTTAAACGAGGATATTTATAATTATCTGACGCATCTGCCGAACGGGATATCGGAATACTTTCGGATTCACTTTCGATATTTCTGGGCTGCTGCTCATTCATGGCTAAATTAGTCACTGCAGGCTTTTCTTGAACCAGTACCGTAATCAACTTATGTTCTGCTTTGCTTCCATCATCAGCAACGACTTTGAGCACATATTTACCCGGACTGACACTGCTGGTATCCCAATTGTAATCTAAAGCCTCTCCTTCTATACTGCTTGCTGAGTTATCGTTAATTAACAGGCTCATGGACTCCACTTTCTTGTCATCTGCAGCTGCTGCTGCTATCTTTACCACTTCACCCTTAAAGACTTTTAGATTGTCCTCGGGGCTCTTTATTGTAACTACCGGTGCGGCATTGACCGGGACCTTAAAACTACTGATATCTCCATAACCAGATCCTTTTGCATTTACTGCAAATGCCTGATAATAATATGTAGTGCCAGGTATTAATCCATTAATACTTAAAGAAAACGCCGAATCTTTCTCGGGGCTGTTATCGCTTATAACTTCTTCACCCAGTCTGTTACTGTCCCCCCATTTGAAACCATACTGAGTAATGTCTTTTCCACCCGGATCCTTTATCTGGCCATTTAAAAGAGCAGTACCAGTATCTTCCGCCAGTGCTTCATCTGTAACTACCGTAGGCTCGTCCCCTATGTAAGCAAATTTAAAGATAGATAATGCCATCAAAAAAACTACTGCTATGATCGATATGCTCCAGGCAAATCTCTTGTTCATAATTATTACTCCATCCATTGTATTCCTGCATTATGATTTCTATTCTATTAGACCGCTAAATTCCTCTCTTGTATTTTACTTGCCATTTATACATACAATTCTATCTATAGCAGCAGATCATCGTCAAAGGTAATATCAGGATGGATTGCCAGCTGAATCAGGAAGGTAAACTCGGCTTAACCGAAGCCTGATTATTTAGTGTGATAGGCGGGCAAGCACCTCTTACACCCGTCATAGCCCCGGTTTACGGCATCATTTAATAAATGATAACCTCGTTGATGCTCTTCATAGGTATCCATCAGCGAGTCACAACCGATTTTATGTATCTCCTGGTTATTGATATTAATGATGTATTTGGGGACATAGGGGATATCCTTTTTAAGTTCGGCAAAATAGATATCCGCTGCCAGGATCGCTTCATCAGCGTTGATAGTAAGCTTTTTGCCTTCTATCTTCAGATCCCAATCAACCAGGGGCACGTCAACCGTGAAAGACGGGGTTATGACGATGGGAGGAATAGCCTCGGCGATACTCGACTCGCATAGGTCCAGTATCTTATTAAAGAGCCATTCTGGGAAATTAATAAACGGGCAGTCGGTGAAAGCTATGAAATCCCAGTATAGATCCAGCTGTTCGATTTTTATCTGCAGAGTATTGCTGGCATCATCCAGGAATACCTTGCCCACGCCTTTCTTCAACTGCATATTGAAAAAGGGTACATGCAATTCAAATATCTTTACCTCTACCCTGTCACTCACTACTTCGTAATCCGGTATCACGTCAGGGAACCAACCGGTAGGATCGATCTCAACCGAATATTCTACATCTAAAAACACTTTGAGGCTGAAAATGAGATTAGTATTTAATTTCTTTATCTTCACTTTGTTGTCGGGCATCAGATCGAATTCCGGTTTGCTTAAAAGTTTGACGTCCGCACCCACTTCAAACCTCATGCCCTTCATTTCGTAATGAGTCTCAACAAAACCCAGAGTAGCAATTTCTATGACTATGCGCTGGGCAATATCTACTACCTTGCCAATGACATTTACTACATCATTAAGAGTTTCACTCTCGAAGCTTTTCTTAAATTTGAAACTCTTGTCCCAGTTAGTTCTTTCCCAGAAAAAGTCATAGACTTTATACATGGCAATCTCCGGAACGGCAACCGCGGCACTGCAGTTGCGGGCAAAGTTGCTTAACTGCTGCTGGTCTCCGCCTTCATAATCATCAATATTGACTGCAATAGCCATGGTAGTAGCATCCAGGGTTTTTATAGAGCGCACGCTGAGCGGCAGATAGTTTTCAGGTATATCTTCCATATAGGGCAACAAAGGGTTTATACTGGGCAGATTGAAGCTGAAACAATTGTTTTGATCACTCAGATATGCTCGGATCGCATTCTCCATGATCTGGTCCAGCTTTAAGGTAACGGTCTGCTCCATATTATACCGGTACTTCAAGGCCAGAGACTCGATATCGGAATTAGCAAAATCTATTCGCATTTGATTGGTGGCACTGTCTATTTCCAACCCTGCTGCCAGGGACACATTGGCATCAAATTTTATTTCCAGTCCATCCCATAGCCAGAAATAAACCCGCAGGGCAGTATGGATCCTTACTCTGGCAGGACCATCGGGATCTACCGGGGGGAGAAAGTCGATGGAAGGCTCAAAATTAAGCTTCATCCTATAATTAATAACCAGGAAGCGATATAAGCTCTCTGGTATCTTGTCCAGGCTTTCCTGATCCAGTTCCTCATATATTTTCAAAGAACCGTTGATCCTCAGAAAACCATTGTAGAATAAGGCCCCGGTAACTTGATTCAAAAATTTTTCGTTCAATAAAACTACTATGTCATAACCGGCTGATTTCATTTTTTCATCTCCTCCCCTTTAAAGCAGCTTGCTGGCGCCGATGCATGATTTGCAGGCTGAGTAACCCTCTTTCAATGCTTCATATAGTACATAATACCCAAGCCTGTTCTCCATCTCAATATCTTCAACGGCTGGACAATCAAAGTTATGGATCTTTTTGGTGCGTTTATTAGCAATATAAACAGGTACCGGCACAGATTTGCTCATCAGTTCATTTATGCCGATATTTACGGTCAGAGATAATTCATCATTATCAAAAGAAATACAATGGGTGGATACCTGCATGGTATAACCTGCAATTTCCTGCTTGGACAAAATCAGGTTCGGCGAAATGACCAGATCAGGTATTTTTTCCAGAACCTTCTGCTCAAATAGATCAATAATATAATTAACAGCTTTTTCGGACAGATTCTGGTACCACTTGTCCCCCAATTCGATGTTGATATCTGCTTTAACAATCTCTATCACTAAATTGTTCTTGTCATTCAATTTGATTATTCCCTCTGCCTGGCATATGGAAAGCTCTAGATCCTGCTCCAGCTTTAGTATCTCTTTAGTCTCCTCCCGGTGTTTTAGCAACTTGTCATCCTCCCAGGGAGTAAGCCGGTCCGGGATGAAGGAACTGGTATCCAGTTTAATATCTTTGATCACATCAGCGGTGAAAGATGCCTTAAACTGGGCCTGGATCTTTAGCGAATTTATGAGCACTTTGTTCTCTTCGCAGAACTCAAAGTCTGGCTTTTCCAACACCTTGACCAGGCCATTATAATTACATAGCAGCTCATCATAAACGGTTTTTGTTTCAATAAATCCCAGGCTTAGCAGACGGGCAAGAATATCGGTTCCTTTTTCCCACCAGGAATCGGTGTTTATTGGAAAGCTCCCTATAAATTCTTCACATTTCTCATATTTAGTGTTATCCCACCAGAAATCAAAAATCTGCTTCAAGGTCTTTTCTTTTAAGTTGATATATAAATCATTGCCACCGCTCATGTCCTGAACAAGATTTATATCCTCAGCAGTCTCGGTAAAGAAATTGATGCCCATGATGAGCAGGCGGTTATTATATATTAATACATCTCCCATCCTTACCGGCAGTTCGTAGGCATTCCCTGCAGGCATCATAGGCAGTTCCAGCTGCTGAAGAATCAAGGGGATCTCAACCGTTTTTCGATCCTCGGTTAAATAGGCCGACAACAGCACAGCCAGCACTTCGTTGATATTCTCTATAAACTTCTTATGAAATCGATAGGTATCATTGATGTATAGATTGGTGATCTCAGCATGACTCAAATCAAATATCATTTTCTTGCTGACCGCATCAAATACGATTTGGGTGTCAGCATAAAAAGAAGCATCAAATTCCAGTACGATACCGGTTAGAACGATAAGTTTCAGCTCCACCACGAATTTGATATAAACATGATCTCGTCCTCTCAAGTCGATTAAAGGTTCATTTTTCATGCGAATCTTATAAGAAAATTTGGTAAAATCATGGAGGTTTTCCGGAATCCCTTCCACAAAATTATATTCTCCCTCTAACCTGAGGAAACCTGAGTAATATAGTGCGGCTAGTGATTTGTTTAATACTGCCTCATCTATCTGCAGCAGCAGATCGTAATTGGGGCTTGCCATGATATCCCTCCCTTAATATATTTGAAGCTAACTGCCGTTAAGAACTATTCGCTAAAAAGTGGATAAGCGGCAACTAAGCTCCTGTATCCATTAGGCAGTGGGGATAATAAAAACCCACTGATGAAAGTCTTTATATTAAACTGACCAGCATAGAATATCCCGGGATCAATGGTTCTATAGCATGGTTTTAGGGAGTTGGTCACAAGATAGTAACTTATTTAGATATAAAAAAAGACACTGCCTCCCAGGCGGCGTCCAGTAATTTTTAAATAGATGCAAGCTGAGAGACGTGTACACTAACTGGCACATTTCTGTTTCATCGTTTCTGTACACCGCCTAAAGACAATGCATACCACTTAGCCAATAGACAACCACTGAACTCAGATGACCCGCAGACTTCTCTGCTGGACAAATTAACCATATGGTTATCAGCTTGCATTTCCATTATATACCCGGAAAATATGAACTGGCAATATCTTTGTTATTTGTTGGATAATATATCAATAATAAACCACAAAATATTATTACAGGATATAACATTCGCTGCAAACGCCATAAACTGCTATTGCTGCTATTGATCAGCATGAAAGAGACATTACGTACCTGTGTGATGAATAACTTTAATAACTGGTACATTATCATCGATATCTAAGCTGTGGTAAAATATTACTGGTATCCAACCTGTTGAAAAGGCTGGATACCGGTATACATTTAGAAAGGATTGCTTCTTATGATCAAGTTGTGCGTTTTTGACCTGGACGGAACTCTGGTAAATTCCCTGGAGGATATAGCGGCCAGTACTAACTATGCCCTGATAAAGAATGGCTTTCCACCGCGTGAGATGCGCGAATTCCCTTTCATGGTAGGAGACGGTGTGCTTATGCTCCTGCAACGCGCACTTGGTGATGCTTACCAGCCTCAATTAGATATAAAACTGTTGGAGGATTTCAACTACTACTACAACTCGCATTGCGCAGACCTTACCCGCCCTTATGAGGGTATCAAAGAATTACTGAACCATCTCCTTGAACATAATATCCAGCTGGGGGTTCTATCCAATAAAACAGACCAGTTTACAAAAGTTATTGCTGCTGAAATGTTTCCTGATATAACTTTTGCCCGGGTACAGGGTTTGACTGATCGCTTTCCTGGGAAACCGGACCCTGCTTCATTGCTTGATATCTTAGATGAGCTTCAGGTGCATCCGGAAGAGGCACTTTACATTGGGGATGCCAATATAGACGTTTTTACCGCCCACAATGCCGGGATTAAAATTGCCGGGGCCGCCTGGGGATTTAGAGGCGAGGAGGAACTCATAGAGGCCGGTGCAGACTTCATAGTGAAATCGGCCGATGAAATTGTGAAAATCCTGAGCCTAATGAATAATACAGTTAATTTATAAACCACCTGGAATAACCTTCACTATTTTCCATTTTTTATAACGTGAAATTATTTAATAACAACGCAATAGGAATATATGGACATATTGGCGAATGTCTGCATTTATTTTGCCCCCAATATGATATCATTTAATTATTCCGTATTCTAAATATTAATTTGATGCTATTTATATGTTCTCAGGTAAAGAGGGAGGTGAATGGATTGTTCTTTGAAGATGCGTCCGTAGGTTACAAGTTTACGACTGGTACCAAACCTATTACTGGAACAGAGATTGACATTGTAGCACAACTATCTGGAGCAGACTTGCCAGGCTTTCTGGATGATGAATTTGCCAAAGGTTGGGGATTCAAAGCGCGGGTAGCTCCTGGTGCCTATCTTATATTATGTATGATGGGATTAATGGCTAAACAAGGATTCCTGGCCGATGCGGTATGGACCTCTGCCGACGGTATCTCCTGGAAAACTCCGGTCCATCCAGGAGATAGAATTTATGTTGATACTGAAGTAGTTGCTACCAAAGAGCTAAAACGCAAAGGTGGTCTGGTAACTTATAACTGGGCAATAAAAAAGCAAAGTGACATTATTGTTGCGCAGGGACAGAACACTTGAATGTTTCCCAGCAAATCATCTGGTTAGATGATTAAGTATTCAAACGTTTATATGATAGTGGTAATAAAAATACTTATAAAAAGGATGTTGAAACCCAACATCCTTTTTTCAAATTTTTACGGGATTGTCAAAAAAGGGTGTAAGTTAGTTTGATAGCCCAAAATTAGAGATAGGATTGTCACGCCAGACCCAGCACGTTTGCTGGAGTTGCATATTTCCAAAAAAGAGCCTGACGACTTAACTTGTCTACAGGCTGATAATAACTAGGCTGTTATTCTGATTATTGTCTGTGAAATTTCTATCTTCTTTACTCCTCTTCAGCTTTTATTCTGGCTTTTCTGCTCCAGCTTTTCCTGCCGCTCAGCTTTGCATTAAGCCCTTAGTTCATCAACTAGTGATATCCATCTCTTTGGCTTTCTGCTCCAGCTTTTTCCGCCGTTCAGCTTCGCATTAAGCCTTTAGTTCATCAACATTGTTTCCCATCTCTTTGGCTTTCTGTTCCAGCCATTCCTGCCGGTCGGCTTTCATTTTGGCTTTTAGTTCATCGACGGTGATACCCATCTCTTTGGCTCTCTGTTCCAGCTTTTCCTGCCGGTCGGCTTTCATTTTGGCTTTTAGTTCATCGACGGTGATACCCATCTCTTTGGCTCTCTGTTCTAGCTTTTCCTGCCGGTCGGCTTTCATTTTGGCTTTTAGTTCATTGACGGTGATACCCATCTCTTTGGCTCTCTGCTCCAGCTTTTCCTGCCGCTCAGCTTTGCATTGAGCCTTTAGTTCATCAACACTGATACCCAACTCTTCAGCTTTCAATTCCAGCTTGGCATTAGGTTGGATCACTTCGCCTGCCTGAGCAAAAGAATATCCTCCCCACATGCTTGCCGCTAAAACAAAAGACAACAGTAGATTCAGTGCCGCTTTCTTCAAATTGTCACCTCCTTTCACTTAGTTATATTATTTACAAAAACCATCTGCAGAATCACAAATAACTTAGAAAAAGTCGGAAAGTGGTAAAAATAAATCAGATTTTCGATCAATACCCTCAAAATAATAGAAACCACCTATTGCCCGGCAGACCCGAATCACAAGGTGGTTTATCAATACTTATTAAAATGAATGGTCGGAGTGACTGGATTTGAACCAGCGGCCTCTTCGTCCCCAACGAAGCGCTCATACCAAACTGAGCTACACCCCGACGCAAAGATTATTGTATAACAGATGGATTTATTCGTCAAGGTTTGTCGGGTTATTATCTGCTACTGAACTTTATCCAGTTCAAATTTACGGTGCAGGGCTCTAACTGCATTCTCTATACGATCCTTGTCTATCAGGCAGGATACCTTGATCTCTGAGGTGCTGATCATATGAATGTTAATGTTTTCATCAGCCAGGGCCTCAAACATATCTGCTGCTACACCGGGATTAGTCTGCATCCCGGCCCCGACTATAGACACCTTGGCAACATCGTCGCCAAAAGTCATTCCCGAAGCTCCAATATCTTCTACTAGTTTTCCTATTACCTCGACTGCTTTTTTTAAATCATCCCGCCCTATAGTAAAGGCAATATCATTCCTGCCGTCTCGCATAGCGGCCTGTATTACCATATCAACATTGATTCCTGCTCCGGCCAGAGATTTAAAGAGGGTCTTAGCAATTCCGGGCTGGTCCGGCACATCAAATATAGCAAAGCGGGCACAGTTCACGTCGTGAGCCACTCCACTTACAATTACTTCTTTTTCCATATTAGCCTCCTTGGTTATTATGGTTCCAGGATTTTTGTTAAAACTGCATCTTACTTCTACATCAATCTGGTAGGCGAGAGCCACCTCCACCGCCCGGGGCTGCATTACTACTGCTCCCAGTACCGCAAGTTCCAGCATCTCTTCATAAGATATCATGGGAAGCTTGCGAGCTTCAGGTACAATCCGGGGATCTGCTGTATACACCCCATCAACATCAGTAAAAATCATACAGCGATCCGCCTTTAGACTAGCTGCCAATGCTACTGCAGTAGTATCAGATCCTCCCCGTCCCAGGGTAGTAATATCCCCTCCCGGAGATATTCCTTGAAAACCGGCAATAACTACAATATTTCCAGCTTCAATCTCTTTTTTTATTCTGCAGTTTTCAATCCCATTTATTTTGGCCTTATTATGGGATGAGTCGCTTTTGATTCCAGCCTGCCAGCCGGTAAGAGATATGGCAGGGCAGCCCATATTGTTCAGGGTTAATGCCAGCAGGGCAGCAGATTGCTGCTCTCCGGTAGCCAGGAGCATATCCATTTCCCGACTGTTTAAATCATCTCCGGTAGCACAGGCCAGTTGAATAAGGTCATCAGTAGTATCTCCCATGGCTGATACTACCACAACAACATCATGCCCCTTGGTTTTCATTTCCCGAACCCGACAGGCAATAGTTTTGATTCTCTCTATAGACGCTACCGAACTTCCTCCAAATTTTGCAACTACTAATGACAAAATATCTCACTCCCCGGATTACATTCCGATTATTTGAATTGGATCCTGCTAGAATCCCGGCTAATAGTATTGAACTCCAAGTAAATCTGGCTTCAGGTATAAGACCTGTGCGCTGACTCCTACTTCATTAAAGGCTTTTTGCATGGCCTTACCAATATCCATTTCCTGGCCCGGGGCTGTAAAGGCAAGTATCGAAGGACCTGCTCCACTCAATGCAACCCCCATAGCTCCTGCTTCTATAGCAGACTGCAGGATCTGATCAAAACCTGGTATAAAAACTTTCCTGAATGGTTGATAGATCATATCGTCCATAGCTTTAGCCAGGTTTGAAAAATCTCCGTTTTGTAAACTGGCCAGTAAAAAACAGGCTCGTTGCAGATTCCATACTGCATTCTGCATGGGCACATTTCGCGGCAGTACTGCACGTGACTGCTCGGTTGGGAGGATAAAATCCGGAACTGCTACCACCACCCCCAGCTGGCCCCCAGGCCTGACCTGCTGGTAGTATACCTCTCCTTCGTAAACCATGGCTACCGCCAGTCCTCCAGTAATGGAAGGTACAATATTGTCAGCATGTCCTTCCATTTTAACTGCCCAATGCAGTAATTCTGCAGGTAAGAATGGGTCTCCGATAAGACGGTTAGCAGAGTACATGCCTGCTACTATCGCAGCCGCACTGCTCCCCAGTCCCTTACCTATAGGAATATCATTATCAATTTCGATATACAAGCCAGTCGGTGAATACCTGGCCTGCCTGAACACGAAATTCATAGCTTTATAAATTAGATTTTCCTGGGGGCTTTCCATAATGGACCTATCCCTTGCTCCGCTGAATACGATTTCAATTCCACTCTGGCTAAATTCAGCTTCTACCTGCAGATATAGTTCCAATGCCATACCCAGAGTATCAAATCCAGGTCCCAGGTTAGCGGTGGTGGCCGGTGCCCTCACTCTTATCATTGGTTCCTCCCCAATTGAGATAATGCGGCCAAGCACTAATCTCTGTCTGTACCCTCCAGTCGGATCACATTATCTATATTCCCAACTATATGCATGCCTCGCAAAACAGCCAGGGAGTCATTTAGATCCTGCTCTTCTACTTCATGGGTAATAAGTATCAGTTCCGCCATCTCCCCACCATGGGTGGTCTGGAAAACCGTAGCCAGGCTGACATTATTACTGCCAAAAACCCCGGCAATCCCAGCCAGTACCCCGGGTCTATCCTTTACTGTCATCCTAATATAGAACTGAGCTCGAAGCTGGCTGACATCAAGTATTCTTTTATCTTCATAACAGGTACAGCCTACCCGTCCACTTATATGATGAACGATATTCCTGCCTATATCTATAATGTCTCCCACCACAGAACTGGCAGTTGGCAATTTGCCTGCTCCCCTCCCGTAGTGCATGATCTCACCAACTGCATCCCCAGTTACAAACACTGCATTATAAACATCATTAACTGCTGCCAAGGGGTGTTTTCTGGGCAAAAATGCTGGGTGTACACGAGCTTGAATAGACCCATCATCCCCCTGTTTGGCTACCGCCAGCAGTTTTATAACATATCCCAGGTCACTGGCAAATTTAATATCACTGGGAGTAATTTTGCTTATGCCTTCTATATACACGTCATCGAAGGTAACCCGGCTGTTGAAGGCTATAGATGATAAGATAGCTATTTTTCTGCCAGCATCTAATCCTTCTACGTCAGAAGTTGGGTCAGCTTCAGCATATCCCAGTTCCTGTGCTTCAGCCAGTACATCCTCGAAAGGCCGGCCTTCCTCACTCATCTTGGTTAGAATATAATTGGTTGTACCGTTCAATATACCGATAACCTCTTTAATCTGATTACCGGCCAGAGATTGCTTTAGGGGGTATATAATAGGGATCCCCCCCGCCACGCTGGCTTCAAAATAAAAGTCGACCTGATTCTCTTTAGCCATATCAAAAAGTTCTTTGCCTTTTTCGGCGATTAGGTCCTTATTAGCAGTCACAATATGTTTACCCTGCTGCATAGCTCGGGTGATCATAGTCAAGGCTGGTTCGATTCCACCTATTAACTCGACTACAATATCGATTTCATCGTCTTGTAATATATCCTCGAAATCAGCAGTTATTTTCTCATCCTCTATACCCAGTGCCCGGCATTTATCAAGATCCTTATCCAAAACTTTTTTGATTTCGATCTTATCACCTGTTCTGCGGAATATGATGTCAGCATTCTTGTTAAGCAGTTCAACTACTCCTGAACCTACTGTTCCACAGCCCAGCAATCCAACTTTAATCATAGTTTATCCTCCTGCATCAGCTTTTTCCAACTACTTCTACCTCAAGCACCCCATCCAGATCAGCCAGATTCCTCAGAAGATTGTCCACCGATACTGTCATCTCTTCAACACTCATGGAGATGGTCAGATATGCTGCTCCATGCATAGGCAGATTCTGGTTGATGGTCAAAATATTGCCATTCATACTGGCAATATTGTTCAATACACCTGATAATACGCCTGGCACATGCTTTAAAACAAGGGAAATATTGACTATTTCCATGCTCTCCGCATTAAATATAGCAAAGACACCTTCTTTATATTTATAAAAGGTGCTTCTGGCTATTCCCACACTGTCAACAGCTTCTTGAATGTTTTGCACTTCTCCTCTTATCAGCATCTCCTTGGCTTCTGCTGTCTTGCGGATAGAATCAGGCAGAATATCTGCTCTGACCATATAAAATTTTTTATCGTGTCCGGGCATAAAAATACCTCCGTCCGCTCCAGGCGGATAATATTCTTTAGCACTCGGACATTATACCACCATTCTGCTAACCTGACAATGCATTTTTGATCGATCAACCAATATTTTGGGTTGTTTTTCGATATCAGGGTATAATAGTATTTTCTGTTCCGTATTGCAAAAAGCAATACCTGAGTGTGATTATGCTTTTATACCCTGCTACAAACCTGCCGTTTTCGACAAAAAGGCCGGGACTCATCCCGGCCTCAAGCCAATTACAAAACCGAATCCCAGCGTTATCTCAAGAAGCCCGCTCATTCATTATACTCAGGTACACCTCGATCGTAAGTTTTCCTTGATATGGCGAACAAGCAAGCTTAACTGTTTTCATATAAACTTAGGAGATTGGCCCTGCACTAAAAATCCATCACAGGAGTCAGCTTAGTTTTTCCAGTATTTCATCCGGTATGTTCATATTAGTATAAACCCGCTGCACATCATCATGGTCTTCAAATAGATCGATAAGTCTAATGATTTTGGCGGCAGTTTCTTGATCATTGATATCGACCGTATTTTCCGGCATCATGATCAGGTCAGCCTCTTCGGCAAGAAGTCCTTCTTTTTCCAGGATTTCTTTTACCTCCATGAAATTGTCTGGAGAGGTTATAACTTCATAATGGTCCCCTTCATCTTTAAGGTCATCAGCTCCAGATTCCAAGGCCAGCATCATCAATTCATCTTCGTCCATTTTCAGGTCATCTTTGCTGATGCATATATAACCTACCCGCTTGAACATCCAGCTGACACAGCCAGTCTCTCCCATATTCCCATTATGTTTGGAAAATAGATGTCTTATGTCCGGAGCGGTTCGATTCCTGTTATCGGTAGTGATTTCCAGCATGACCGCAACCCCTGCCGGAGCATATCCTTCATATATAATTTCTTCCAGAACTTCGCTATCCAGTTCCCCGGTTCCTTTTTTAACCGCCCGGGTAATATTCTCATTAGGCATATTGATAGCTTTGGCTTTTTGTATGGCCAGCTTAAGTTTGGAATTGGCTTCAGGATCTCCACCACCACCAGTCTTAACCGCTATGGTAATTTCCTTGGCCAGTTTAGTAAATTCCTTGCCCTTTTTCTCATCCGAGCGAGCCTTCTTATGCTTTATAGTCGACCATTTAGAATGTCCGGACATATTCAATCAAGCCTCCCTATCAATTAGTCATTTTCGGTATAAACTTCCCTGTTCGTTCCATATATTGCTTGTATTCTTCTCCAAAATGCTGGAGCAGAAACTCTTCTTCTACTTTTATTCTATAAATTAGAGCCGGCAAGGTGGTAAGAAGTATTATTAATAGTCCTCCCCATGAACTGAATATCAATGGTACCGCTATAAAACTGAGCAGGTTGCCCAGGTATATAGGGTGGCGGATCTTAGTATAGATCCCGGTGGTAACCAGAAGATGTCCTTCGTAAAGTGCCACCCTATGGTTGAAATATTTTCCTATTTTCTTAAACGCTACCCACCTTATAGGACAGGACATAAGAAATAATATAAAACCAACTATTATTATCCACGGTTCCAGACCTAACATCCTTGTATAATGAGGGCCAGTAAAGTCTATGGCAGAATATAAAAGAGCTATAAAGAATGATAACTGGAGGTAGAGAAATGTTCTGCGGTCATCGTCATCGATCACATATACATCAGGAGCCTGATAGGCCAGGGTTTCCGACAGCAGCGTCCAGGCGAGAAAGATCGCAAAAAAGAACATTACGACTTCAAAATCAAAACGGGGCATCATCTGGTAGGCAAAATAACCCACATAAATGAAGACCAGGAGGAAGATAAAAACCCTTATCAATACTCTGCGTTGTCTGGGGTCCAATTTCATCGCCTCCGCTGATTTATTCAAAAGTCCTATGTCTGGGTATACGTGCAATCTCAGGCATTTTCCGTTTATGTTGACTCGTTCTTATTCGGGTCTCGATTTGCTCCAGATTAGGGATTCCCTTGCGTTCACCTTCTAGATAGCGATCCAATTCATCATAAGTGAACCCCATCTCCCCTTCATCGGTTTGTCCTTCCCATAGCCCTCCAGAAGGGGGTTTGTCAATAATAACCTGGGGTACTTTCAGATACCGGGCTATTTCATACACTTCTTGTTTGGTTAGATCCCCCAGCAACTGCAAATCTACCGCATTATCACCGTACTTGGTACAGTAACCGGTACATATCTCACTCTTGTTGCTGGTACCAATGACCATATAGTTTCTCGCCTGGGCTGAATAATAAAGAGTTATCATTCTGAGTCGCGGTTTTAAATTACCCCGGATTAGCCTGCCCTGCTTTCCTTCCAGACGTATATAAGATTCAAAATGGGTTACCAGCAGGTTATAGGCGTTGTCAAGGTCCACTATACGGTAAGGGATGTTGAATTCCTCGGCTAGCAGCTGTCCGTGCACTAAATCAGATACCTGGCTCTCACACGGCAGGATAAGTGCCATAGTGTTGTCCGGGAATGCCTTGCTGCAGATGACTGCTGCTACAGCAGAATCTACACCACCGCTTAAACCAAGTACAACCCCAGAAAAGCCGGCTTCTTCCACCTTCTGCCGGAGCCAGTCCACCAGATAGTTGACTTTAGCTTCAGCGTTCATCTCATAATCCTCCTCAATCAAACAATTCAGTTGACATGTATTTTTCAGCCCCATCCGCTGCAATGGCCATTATCTTCGCACCTTTACCCAGCCGCCTGGCGACCTGTAATGCAGCATATATGGATGCTCCGGAAGATATACCAATAAGTAGTGCATCTTTTGCCGCAACTTCTCTACACGTTTTAATAGCAGTATCACTTTCAACCGGAAAAATTTTGTCAATCAATGTTAAATTCAACACCGGGGGAATAAATCCTGCCCCGATTCCTTGTATTTTATGGGTCCCGGCTGGCTTACCGCTTAAAACCGCCGATTCTGCGGGTTCTACAGCTACTATTTCGATATCCGGTATTTTCTGCTTGAGCACCTGGGCGATTCCACTGATGGTGCCCCCACTTCCAACACCGCATACCAGTGCATCCAGCTGCCCCTTCATTTGCTCATAAATTTCCAGGGCCGTTGTTCTTGCATGGCTATCAGCATTAGCCTGATTTTCGAACTGTTTCACTGCAAAGTATCTACGGTCCTGGGCAGCCATCATTTCAGCATGTTTGACTGCTCCAGGTATGCCTTCCTCTGCTGGGGTTAGAATTAATTTTGCTCCGTAAGCCCGGAGGATTTTCTTTCGTTCTTCGCTCATATTCTCAGGCATAACAATAAGCAGCGGGTAAGACTTTATCGCTGCCGCCATAGCCAGTCCTATCCCGGTATTACCACTGGTAGCCTCCAGAATAATGGAGTCCTGGTGCAGCAATCCATCCTGCTCAGCCTTTTCAATCATATATAAACCAGGGCGGTCTTTAATACTTCCTCCAGGATTGAAACCCTCCATTTTAACGTATACCTCTGCTCCTCCGGCATCATGCTCGGAACTTAACTTTATTACCGGGGTTTCCCCTATCAATTCCAGTATATTATCAACTACTTTCACCTTGTTTCCTCCTTTCTATGGGAACTATCTCCATGTGGCCCCAGGCCGCCATTTTATTATCTTTTATGGCTAGTATACCAGTAATTCCTACTATGTCTTTAACAAAATCTATCGCTTTCATCAAGTCTTCTGCTGTTTTGACCCGATTAGCAGCCGCTGTAGCGGCTGCATCTGCCAGAACAGCAGTGCTGCCCTTGATGACTACCGCATCTGCTTTCCCAAAACTCAAACTTGGGCCAACCGTCCCCGAAGAGGTACAGATACCCAACGGGGTCTCATGGGCCTCTACCCGGATACCTATTTTATAGGTAAATTTTGAGGAGCCGGCATAAACGGCAATAATCCTATCTGATTGTGACCCCAGGAATATATCTCCACCATTCTCCACCACCACTTCCCGGCAGCTTTCCAGGAGCTTTTCACCGATCATCTCTGATATGGCACCGGCAACTGCCGCCATCGGCCCTACCCCGACTGCCCAGGCTGCTTTACCCATACGGCGTACTATCTCAGGAGCACCATCTAGCAAGGGAATTGGTACCAGAGAAGTCTGGAATTCCGGCTGCAGTTGAATATGGTTTTCCAGGCAGCTTCTAAGCCGCCTCAGTTCTTGATAGGAAAATGACACAAGGCTATCGGTATAGCTCTCTTTGTCTACACCGATAGCCAGATCACTCTCACGAATATTTATTTTATAGTACCTGAGGTTAGTCCCCTCGTGCAAAGCCCGGTAGTGCCGGTTAACATGATCCCGCTCTTCTCTATTATTCATGTAAAATTTTATACAGCCTCCCTGATATCAAAATGAAGCTTTATAGCCCGGGTGGGACAACATTCCAAACACATACCGCATACTACGCATTTAGAATTATCAAATGATATTTCCATGCTTTCTCTCTCTATGGCCAGTGCCTCGGTAGGACAGAAGGACGCACAGGCGCCGCACTGAATGCATAATGCTTCATTCCACATTACAGTTTCGCTTAATGGTTCACAGGTTACCCCCAGACCGCTCAGGTACTCGATACCTGAATCATAATTATTCTTTTCACCGGTGAGTTCCATTACCATTAATCCCTCTTTCTGGGGGTTGATATTAGCTTTTAGTATATTGACCACCAGATCATAATCTTTAACTAACTTGTATATTATGGGCTGTTCTGATTGAGCAGCCGAAAAGTATAAGACGATTCTATTTTTCATATTTATTTCCTCCCATCCTGGAATTAAACACTATCCCATTAGCAGGGGGTCGGTCCGGTATTGATTTAAAGTCGATATTTGAATCGGCTCCGGGCAGCATCTGCACCGGCTGGCTGATTTCAAATTTCCCGGCTTTGATCCACTCTTTTAATGTGGATGCAATTTTTCTGGCCCGTGGATAACTGGATTGCGGGGTAGTAACCACCTGTTTGCCGTTAATAGTAATCTTACCGCTTTTCAGTTCTTTGAAGTTTGCAAATCCCAGGTCTATGTCTTTTTTATATGGATAACCTTCAAAAAAGTCTACTATAGGACAGTAAATATCTTCATCTTTAACTGCAGTATAATGCAGGATTTCTTCATCCAGAATCGGTATCGGAATACCTATCCCAATGGCCATGGTAGCTCCATAGCCAACATAACTGAGCCCTACCAGCCAGTTTGGATCCATCTGTTTCAGGTCGCCGATAACGGAAAGGGTTCCGGCCGGAGTTTTAGGGACTCCATTTTCGGCCCTTAATACGTTGGGATGGTGCTGGGTTCCATTCCATGCTACATAGCCGATGCCGCCCCCCAGAAATATCCTGGTACCGATCCCGATAGTCTTATAATGAGGATCGTTTAACAATGGGCTCAACTGCCCGGAGGTAGAATAAGCTGCATTGCCGATTTTCGGCCGCAGGATACCCATGTAGGTATAAAGGGGCCGATCACCCAGGTTAACCGCACAATTGTAATTCTGGTAAGCATTGCGCGGATTAAACATAAAGGCTTCGTTTACATCATCAATGGTAATGATTGTTTCCAGCTTACGATTAGGATAACAATCGGTACCATAAGCAACAGCTTCCAATCTTATTTCTTTGCCGGCCACCAGGTCTTGTATAACGTGACCGCCTCCATAGGTAAATCTGCCCGGGTATACTTTGTTTTCCGGATCAGATTCAGGAAGCTGTCCAGCTCCAATATAGGCATCTACTGCTGCCATACCGGTGTATGCTTCTACTCCATTTAACCATACCTTTTTCATCTTGATACGAGGGTTGGCATGACCGAAATTAATAAAGGCTCCGGAAGAACACATGGGGCCAAAGGTGCCGGTAGTAACAACATCGATCTCCCGGGCTGCTTGCGCGTATCCCTTTTCTTCTACAATATCTATTACTTCTTCAGCAGTAACAACTACTGCTTCACCTTTTCTTATTCTCTCATTTATTTCTTCATAACTCTTTTGGTATGACATATTCGCCCACCTAACTTTCATTATTATTTCAAGATATTTATCGGTATCTGCAGCCAATATTTATCTTATCAAACATTAGACCAAATCAATATAGTTTTAATAGACTCTGGGCAACTAATACTGCTTTACGGGCATCTTCCCCATATCCATCAGCACCGATCTGATCAGCGTAATCCTGATTCAAGACTGCTCCTCCTACAATCACCCTGCACTTGAGACCCCTTTCCCTTACTCCAGTGATAACTTCTTTCATGCGGGGCATGGTAGTAGTCATTAAAGCGCTTAAACCTATGATATCCGCCTTAAGCTCAACAGCCGCATCCAGAATATCTGCTGCTTTCACATCTTTCCCCAGGTCTATTACTTCAAAGCCGTAATTCTCCAGCAGGACACATACTATGTTTTTGCCAATGTCATGAATGTCTCCCTCTACAGTGGCCATAATGATCACCCCGCTGCTTTTGCCTTCGTCTCCCTTAAGATGAGGTTTAACAAAAGCAAACGCTTTTTTCATGGTATCAGCTGCCATCATTAGCTGGGGCAGAAAGTACTTTTTCTCATCGTATAACTGCCCGGCTTTTTCGATTCCTGGGATGAGATAATTATTCACTACCTGGAGAGGCTCCATTTTTTCTTCCAATAGAGCCTGGCCCAGCAGGGACTCAATATTATCTCGTTCTCCTTTAAGGACTGCTTGCTGTATAAGCTGACCGATACCTGATTGGGCCGGCTTTTCTTCTGCCGCTGTGCTGGCAGCAGAAATATTTGCTGTCAGGGGTTTTTCCTGAACTAAATCTGGTATATTGCACATCGAACACACCGGGTGTCTTGGCAGCCCGGTATGGTTGGTACCTCCTGATTTATAATCCTTATATTTCTCAATATACCCGGTGCAATTTACATCACGATTAAGCAAAACCGCTGTTGCCCTGGTAATATCCATAACTTTTTCATCAAAGGGGTTAATAATAGGCAGATCCAAGCCCGCTGCCCAGGCCATGGCCAGATAAGCAGAGGTTAGAATTTCCCGGGCCGGGAGACCATGGGAAACATTGCTGATCCCCAGAACTGTCTTAACCGGCAAATCTCTTTTTAATATCTGCAAAGCTTTCAGGGTTTCCATTACCTGACCCTGTTCAGCACTGGCAGTTTTAACCAGACAATCGATATATATGTCTTCATCCCGCAGGCCGTATTCTAATGCCTTAGCATATATTCTCCGGGCAATTATTACTCTATCTTCAGCTTTATCCGGTATCCCGGTTTCGTCCAGACACAGGCCCAGAACTGCTGCTCCATATTTCCTGGCCAGAGGCAATATGACCTTAAGATGCTTTTCTTCCCCGGTAGTGGAATTAATAAGAGCCCGTCCCACAAAATTCTTCAGCCCTTCTTCTACCGCCTCGGCATTCACCGAATCGATGGAAATAGGCATATCCACTGCTGCCTGAATATCCATTACTGCCTTTTTCATAGCCGCAGCTTCGTCTATACCAGGAACTCCCATGTTAACATCCAGAATAGGAGCTCCACTGTCCACCTGTTTTCTGGCTTCTTCTACCACCATCTGCATACTGCCTGCACTGATATCCTGAGCCAGTTTTTTGCGAGCAGTGGGATTTATTCGTTCACCAATAAATGCCAGTGGTTGATCTTCTCCCAGTATCACATGATTACTGCGAGAAGCTAAGGCACTGATAACCTTCCTGGATCTAAGAGACGGGGTGAGTCCTTTCACTGCCTTGGCTATAGCCTGTATATGGTAAGGCGTGCTGCCGCAGCAGCCTCCTATGATGTTGGCGCCTGCATCACGGAGTTTGAGAGCATATTCTGCCATCTCTTCCGGAGAATCAGGAAAAACCGTCTGCCCTCCTACCAACTGGGGTATACCTGCATTGGGCTCAACTGACAGGAATATATTTGCATACCGGCCCATAGTCTCTATGACCGGCAGAAGTTCTCTAGCTCCGCCGGAACAGTTGGCACCAACTGCCAGGGGCTGCAGAGCTTCCAATATAATAAGAGCTGTCAAGGGATCGGTCCCCATCATGGTCCGGCCGCTGTTTTCAAAAGTCATATGAGCTATTACCGGCAGGCGGGTATTATACCGGGCTGCAATAAGTGCAGCTCGCATCTCTCCAATATCAGTCATGGTCTCTAAAGAAATCAGGTCTGCACCCGCCTTTTCGCAAGCTACTGCCTGTTCAGCAAAAACCTGGTATAAGTAATCAAAATCTACATCCCCCATGGGGTAAAGCAGCTTCCCGGTGGGACCCATAGAAGCAGCCACCAGAGCCTTGTTCCTGGCTCCCTGGCGGGCTATCTTAACTGCTTCTGCATTTATTTCTTCTACCTTCTCAGCCAACCCGAATTCTGAGAGTTTGCAACGGTTGGCACCAAAAGTATTAGTCTGTATGATATCTGATCCAGCCTGCACATACTGGTAGTGAATTTCAGCCAGTACCGCAGGGTTTTCAATTCCGAACCATTCCGGGCATTGGCCTGGCTGCAGCCCTTGATTCTGGAGTAGGGTTCCCATAGCTCCATCAAGTACCATTATTCGATTTTTCAATATACTGTTAATATCTTTGATAGTCATTATAATCCCCCCTGTTTTGGAGCCAGGTAAATACTGGCAATACAAAAACCCTCTCATGAGAGGGTCCTCTACTGTTGCCCCCTCTCATCTTTCAGGATTACCCTGCAGGAATTGGCACCTTACCTCAATGGGCGGTTGCCGGGCTTCATCGGGCCTTTCCCTCCACCTCTCGCGATAAGAGCATTCAACTATATAATTAATTGGTCATAGATCCGTCTATTCTTCCTTCTTTTCTTCTGCTTTTTCTGTAATCTCAGCTTTCTCTGCAACATCTTCCTGCTTGGTATTGACGATGGGCTCTTTTTCTTTTTTTATCGGGGTCGGTTTATCATCATCAAACTTCATAACGTCATTTATCTCTTTTTGGACCCCGCTGGTAGCCTTCTTGAACTCACGAGTAGCTTTTCCTATACCCTTGGCGACCTCTGGCAGCTTGCCAGGTCCTACAACAATCAATGCGACCAATAAGATGAATATCAATTCCCAGGGACCTATATTTCCTATGAATCCAAACATGTATTATCTCCTTACCGGCAGCTGATGATATTATAAACAATCTTCATCCACCTTGGTATATTCGCTATATATTTTACTTGTATTTCTTCATATTAGCAATGTTTTATTTTGCATTAATACCGTTATAACCAGGCAGCAGAGGAATAAATAATTCCCTCTGCTGCTTGTTTTAACCAATGATAGCTGCATGATCTAAAAAAGGTAGTCGGATCGTCAGCTAACACAGCATGGTCATCCTGTCCCCTGGAGGCGATAACATAAGAAAAAGTCCATAAAGAAACAAAGCATTTCTATATGGACACTTTCCTTTCATTCTTACTGATATACCTTATAGTGATAATTTACCGCAGCTCAGTGGGAACAAATGCATCTATCAGCCCTATCACCAAGGCTGCCAGAAGGGCTCCAATCAAAGATACTGACAGATAATTAGGAATAATAAACTGCGCCAGATAAATGACTACCGCAGCGGTGATAAATCCTACTATTCCACGTGAACGAGGGGAGATTCGATCACCGAATGCCATCTCTACCAGATATCCAATAACTGCTATCACTATAGCTCCCAAAATTGCCCCCATGAAACCTGCTACTCTTATACCAGGTACTAAATAAGCTACTAACATCAATACTATCGCTGAAACTACGAAGCGGACAATAGTCCCTATCCAGCTCCCACTCATATAAAAACTCCTTTCCTTTTTCAATGATACTATTTTTCTGACAATCTTATGTTGCCATTGAGAAGGCGAAATTATTCAAATAAATACGGTCAGGAAAAAATAGCAACTATCGGTAAGAGTTACATAAATCCAACCTTTTTATCAAATATTATTCATGTGTAAGATTGAAGGAGGATTTCCATGTTCGGATTTTTCAAGAAAAAAGCACATACTATGCAGTTGCACAAGCTAAATGAAAAAGAGCAAAACAAACAAAATTCTCCACATAAACCTGCAGGGCCAGCACTCACAGCGAAACTGGATGAAAACCTGACTATCCTCAAAAAAACCCTGGGGGACAGATATAATCATAAGGAAGTTCAATTTTGGTCCCCATTATTCCTACCAGGCAGCTCTGGTTTTCGTGGATGGAATGGTAGATAAATCTATTATCAATGAAAATATTATTAAACCACTTATGTACGATATTCATATGGTAACCGGCGACCGACTTCAACTTAATAATATCGGAGAATTAAGGAACATTCTGTTATCCGTAGGTGATGTTAAAAGTATTACCTTATTTGATGAGGTGGTAAAGGGTTCATTATATGGAAATACCATTTTAATCTTGGATGGTTTTGCCACCGCTCTAGATATTGATACCAAAGGATGGCAGGCCCGATCGATACAGGAACCATCCAATGACAAGGTAGTGAGGGGACCAAGAGAAGGTTTCACTGAAAATCTGCGCTTTAATACCGCCCTTTTACGCAGAAAAATACTGAATCCAAATTTTACTATAGAGCAGATGGTGATCGGCGAACAGACTCATACTAACATAGCATTAGCCTATTTAAAAGGAGTAACCAGTCCCGAACTCATCACTGAAGTAAAGGACCGTCTGAGCCGTATAAAGACTGATGCTATATTGGAATCTGGTTACATTGAACAATTCATAGAAGATGCCCCCTTATCCATATTTTCTACCGTGGGTAATACGGAAAAGCCAGACATAGCTGCTGCCCGGATATTGGAAGGTCGTGCCGCTATACTGGTAGATGGTACTCCATTTGTCTTGACGGTCCCTATGCTTTTTATTGAAGGATTCCAGGCGGCCGAAGACTATTATTCACGCCCCTACTACGCCAGCTTTGTGAGATTGATACGCTACCTGGCCTTTTTCTTGAGCATCCTGGCCCCGGCCGCTTATGTAGCCCTGCTGACCTATCATCACGAATTTATTCCTGGCCCGCTCTTGATCACTATGGCCTTATCCGTACAGGGCGTCCCCTTTCCTGCTCTGGTGGAAGCTCTGCTAATGGGAGTGATGTTTGAGATTCTTCGTGAAGGAGGCATCCGCCTGCCCCAGCAAGTAGGGCAGGCGGTAAGCATAGTTGGAGCCCTGGTGATTGGCCAGGCGGCTGTGCAGGCGGGTCTGGTGGATCAAACCATGATAATTGTAATCGCAGTAACTGCAATATCGTCTTTCCTGGTCATTACCCACACCGATGCAGCTACCCTGATCAGGTTTATACTGGTTCTTATGGCCGGGGCCCTCGGTGCTTTCGGCATAGTTATAGGTATGCTGGCTGTCCTGGTGCATCTGAGCGCCTTGCGTTCATTTGGAGTTCCTTATCTGGCTCCGATAGCTCCTATGGTCATGGGGGACCTCAAAGACAGCTTCATCAGGGCTCCTTTATGGACTATGCTGAAGCGCCCCCAGATAATAGCAGGTCAAAACTCTATCCGGCAGGGAGATCAATTAAGACCTGCTCCACCTGAAGAAAATTAAAAATCCAGGCTGGATATACGCACTAGTATTTATCTGACCAAAGTACGGCAGAAGAGGTGAGAATCCTGCAAGATTATAGAAAGTTCAATACCATAAAGATAATATCTCTAATACTGGCTCTAATGATATCCATGAGTGGATGCTGGGATAGAAATGAACTAAATGCGCTAGCTATCACCACCGGAGCAGCTTTTGATAAATCAGAGTCACCGGATTCGGTGGCCATGACCGCCCAGGTCATTAATCTCGACACCCTGGCCCCCGCTGCTGTACAATCGGCTATTTCAAAGCCTCCTTATTGGAATATCAAGACCACCGGCAAGACCGTTTTCGACTGCATTCGTAATGCTTCCCAACAGTCACCTCATAAGCTGTACTGGGCTCATAACCAGATTATTGTGTTTTCCGAAGACCTGGCCAGAGACAACGGAGTCCAGGAGTATTTTGATTTCTTTCTGCGGGACGCTGAACCGCGGATTTCTATCTGGGTTCTGGTTAGTAAAGGCCAGGCCAGTGAGATCCTGGAGATGGACTCCAAACTGGAACCTATCCCATCCATTAATATTACCAGCCTGATTGAAAATCGGCGCTTCACCGGTAAGGCCGCGGCTGTTGATATGTATGAATTCAGCAACCGGGTGCTGAGCGAGGCTACTGCTCCGGTTATGTCAATAATAGAACTTATCGGAGAAAACGATGAGAAGATTCCACTGCTCTCCGGCACCGCGGTTTTCAACCAGGATATGAAAATGATAGGAACTCTGGACGAACAGGAAACCAGGGGTATGCTGTGGGTAATAGATCAGTTTGAAAGTGGAGTGCTTATAGTTGAAGCTCCAGGAGGCCAGGGCCAGCTGGGATTAGAAATATTGAACTCCAGCGGCCAGATAAAGCCGGAAATATCAGATGGACAGCTTAAAATCAAAATCAAGATAAGAGCCAGCGCTTCTCTGGGAGATGCAGAATGTTTCGTGGATGTACTGGATGAAAATACCTGGGCCAGCATTAATAAGCGTCAGGCAGAAGCTATTCGGCAAGATATTCTCTTATCCCTGGAGCAGGCCCGGAAATTAAAGGCCGACATTTTTGGCTTTGGCGATGCAGTATACAAAAAATATCCCCGGGAGTGGAAGGATATCAAACCGAATTGGGAAGAAATATTTCCTGCCCTGGAAGTGGAAATCGAAGTACAGACTACTCTGCTCCGTCCCAACATGATACTGCAGAGCGTCAATAAACGGAGTAAAGAAGGATAGCTGCTATGATGAGTATAGAAAAGGGGAAAATCAGCTCTTATCAGCTAATTATACTAATTTTTACTTCTATGTCAGGTTCGGCAGTTATTCTCTATCCGGGGAGAGAAGCCGGTACCGATACCTGGCTGGCTTATCTCGCAGGTTTTGCTGCAGCTCTCTTATTAGCTATGCTGGTAATCAAACTATCCCGTGAATACCCGGGGAAAAATCTGATTGAAATCAACGATGCCGTTTATGGCTCTATTGCAGGCCGGATAATCTCTCTATTATACATCTGGTATTTTTTCCACCTGGGGTCCATTGTAGTTCGCGATTTTGCCGATTTCCTATCGGCTACCATGCTGCCATTTACTCCCATTCCGGTGTTCGTGTTTGTAAGCCTGGTTCTGGTGGCTTATATGATACGCAGCGGCATCGAAGTTATTGGCCGCTGTGCTGCTGCTATCTTTCCTTTAATCATGCTTACCCTGTTTTTTATTACTGCCACTATCAGTAATGAAATCAAATTTAATAGCCTCCTGCCCATCATGGATATTACCGCCCGGGATTTCCTGAGGGCCAGCTTCCATACTGCCATTTTCCCTTTTGGCGAAATTATTGTATTTCTTATGGTGGCTGCATTTCTGGAGAATCAAAAGAAAATAGCCTCATCCCTCATTCTCGGCATGGTCCTGGCAGTATTAAATATGCTGGCTCTCAGCTTGCTTACTATCACGGTATTAAATGGTCTGGCCGGTGTATTCACCTATCCTATCCATGTTATGATCTATCGGATCGATATAGGGGATATCATAACCCGGGTAGATATATTAGGAGCATCAGCCGGATTATTACTGGGAATCATAAAGATGGCGGTCATGTATTATGCGGCAGCCCTGGGAACCGCCCAGGTTCTAAATCTGCGTTCCTACACTCCTGTGGTACTGCCTATAGGTCTGCTTATGTTTGATCTCAGTATCCTGCAGTTTCCCAATGCACTGGATAATTTCGTTTTTCACTCCCAAACCTATTCCTATTACGCTCTCTTTTTCCAACTCTTTCTTCCTCTGCTGACCTTATTGGTAAGCCAGGGTCGAAAGAAAATCAAAGGAGCTGCATCTCACAATACTTAGTCCACATAGACATGGAGGTTGAATTGATCTGGAGCAAGTCAGAATATCCTCAACTCAATTAATCGCTTTAATCATAGGCTCTATGCTGGGGTCTTCGGTGGTATTATCTCCCGGTTTAAACGCCGGAAGCGCTTCCTGGCTGACAGTAGTGACCGGGCTGGCCTTGGCCTTTCCATTGGTCTGGCTAACCCTAAAGCTGGTCAACGATTATCCTGGCAAAACTCTGGTGGAGATTAACCACGAGATTCTGGGACCTGTATGGGGAAAGATATTCTCCGCTATGTACCTGTGGTATTTTTTTCACCTGGGTGCAATCGTTTTAACAGATTTTGGGGATTTTATTTCTACCATTATGCCCTTAACCCCTATTTCAGTTTTTCTCCTGATTATGACAGCACTGGTTGCCTACCTGGTTAGAAACGGGATTGAAGTGATAGCTCGTTACAGCATGATTATCGTGTTTTTTTCCTATGTGCTTTTTGTACTGGTATTCATTTTATCCTCCAATAACCTTGTGCTGGCCAATTTACTGCCCATAAACAGCATCAGTGGCCAGGATTTTCTAAAAGCCAGTTATGAAGTAACTATATTTCCGTTTGGTGAAATTATTGTGTTTACCATGATAATAAAATATGTGGATCATCATCAAAAAGCAAATCGTTCTGTTATTAAAGCTCTCATACTGACCTGTATATTTGGCACCCTATATAATATGTATGTTATCATGGGATTGGGTAATTATCTGGAAATACCAGTTTATCCGGGATATGCAGTTACCCGCCAGATCGATATCGTCGGGATCATTACCCGTATTGATGTAACCGCAGCCACCACTGATTTAGCATTGGGAGTACTGAAAACCTCAGTCATGCTGTACGCAGTGGTACTGGGAATCTCCCAAATTTTTAAACTGAGCACTTATAAGCCCCTGGTGCTGCCGGTTGGAATCCTGATGTTCCTTTTAAGCCTGATCCAGTTTAACAGTTCTATTGAAAATTTCCTGTTTCACGAAAGGACCTATCTTTATTATGCAGCCTTCTTCCAGGCATTTCTGCCCGCGGTAACGCTTTTTATCGATGGTTTGAAAAATTTTTCCGCAGGAAAACGGGGTAATGCAGCAGCCTGAAATATCTTTCCAGCAGGTATAAATAACCCGATCCAGGATAGGCTAACTGGTAAACAAGTATATTTCAGGAGGAATTGGTATGCTGATGGTATTTCTGGCTATATCAGTGTTTATTATCATTGGGCTGATAGAAGTACCAGGTCTAATCAAGAAAAAACAACAGCGCGAATTGATTGCGTTTGCTGTTTTATTGGTTCCCGGTATGGTTATTACTATAATGCTCAGTTTAAATATGAAGGTTCCCAATCCGGTCACCGGTATTGAGTTTATCGTACAGCACATCGTGCAGTATGTTTCAATGTTGGGTGGACGTTTCCTTTGAAACTAACAAATGCAATACTGATCCTCACCTACGGTATCATAGTCCCACCCGCTTCTACAATCCTTCCTATCCACAGCAATTACAGTGTAAATTCTACTGGAGCCAGTTAGAAAATGTCTCTGGCGGGTAGTCGTACAAGTGTCAGGCCCCTGCTTTACACCTTATAAAGTAGATTTTATCTTTTCCTGCAACCATAGAGGAATTCACCCTCCTGGGAAGAATAGTATATTGGAGGTGATAATTATGGGAAAAGATAAGAAAACCAAGAAAGAAAGACAAATGGAGAAGCAAAAAGAAAAACAATTAGACCAAGAATTAGATCAAGAGTTAGAAGAAAAACGAGCCAAACGTAAACGCACTGTAGCTACCTTCTGGAAAATCTGGTGGATCGGCATTATTATCCTTTTTATTATACTTTCCATTCAAACCTATATGATCAAATTTGCTAATTAATACACTCTCAATATCCAAGTGCTTAAGCTTATAATATTAACCCCCAAAGGCATTCATATGAACCTTGCCATATGGGAGTTCGCTCTCACTGCGGGGTGGTTTTTGTTCAGCAGGATAACCTACAGATATAATGGATTCAACCTTATATTGGTGTGGTATCTTCAATGAATCTTTAACATAGTCCTCTGCCGTAGTACCAGCATCATACCATCTTTCCCTGATTTGAATCCAACATGAACCCAAACCCATAGATTCTGCCATCAGATGAACTATGATCGAAGCAATAGAAGTATCTTCGATCCACACGTCACATTTTTCAGGATCTGCCAGAACCACGATTCCCAGCGCTGCTCCCTCGAGAAAAGCAGAACCATGTTTTTTGCATTTAGCCAGCTGTTTCAACAGATCTTTATCTTCTACCACTATGAATTCCCATGGTTTGAGATTTCTTGAAGTTGGTGCCAGCAAAGCGGCCTTGATCAATTGATCAATCTTGTCCTGCTCTATTTTATCTTCCCTATATTTACGGATACTCCTGCGCCTGCTTAATATATCAAGCATAATACGACCTCCAATTCATCGCTTTGGTGTTTATCATAATTAATCCTTTTCTGCATTCCCATCAGCAGCTACTTCTTCCACAGTTATTTCAGGTGCCGAATCCCTGGCTTGGCTTCCCATTCGACCACTGTGAAGTGCAGCATCGCGAAGAAGGTACTCAATATGCCCATTTACGCTGCGTAATTCGTCAGCAGCCCATTTTTCCATGACATCGTATAGTTTAGGATTAATGCGCAGCAAAAAAGATTTTTTCCCGGCCATCACATCATCCCCTAATAAATTGTGCCAGTATTGATTACAGGCTGAGCAGATCTGTCAGATACTATTGTTACCAGCAAGTTGTTGATCATGGCAATTTTGCGTTCATCATCAAGCTCAATAGTATTATCTGCCTCTAGTTGCTCAATTGCCATTTGCGCCATTCCTACTGCCCCTTGTACGATAATCTGCCGGGCGGAAAGAATAGCTGATGCCTGCTGGCGCTGCAACATCGCACTGGCAATTTCCGTGGCATAGGCCAGATGGGTCAGGCGGGCTTCAATTACCTCTACTCCAGCTATAGCCAAACGCTCCTGCAGTTCGCGCGCCAGTTCAGCTGCAACCTCCTCTGCATTACCGCGCAGGGAATAGCCGTCTTTCTCAAATATATCATAAGGATATTTGGTAGTCACGTGTCTCAGGGCGGTTTCGCTTTGAATTTCCACAAACGTCTCATAATCATCTACATCAAAAACTGCTTTGGCGGAACTGATGACTTTGAAAACGATTACTGCCGCTATCTCGACCGGATTGCCATCCACATCATTTACCTTAAGCATCTTACTGTTAAAATTTCTAACCTTTAACGATACCCGTTTCTTTTTAGTTACTGGTACCGAAAGCCACAACCCATCATCAACAATGGTCCCTACATAGCGACCGAAAAAAGTCAGAACTTTGGCTTCATTTGGCTGTACGATAGTGAGTCCAGTGGCAATTACAGATATAACAATCGTGATCAATACTGCCAGACTAATTGATATTGCCAATGACACACTGGTAAAAAACGTGTAAATTGCAGCAGATAGAAGAACAAGCATAATTAAAATGCCCACAAATCCATTTATCTTCCATACCCTCTTTTCCAACATGGAAATCCCTCCTTAATTAATGACTTTTCAAGCACTTGCTATTATTATGATATCACTTTTATATCACTATGGGAAATAATTTTTAAGGCACCTCTATTAGGAGGTGCCCGTGGTAGCATATCGTATTGTCCTGCTTGGAAAAATCAGGTGTTGGTCATCTGTATATAAATATAGATTATGTAGAAATCAGTCCTCCGTCAATAATAACGTGTTCGCCCACCATATAATTCGCCAGGTCAGATGCCAGGAAAACAGCCAGGGGGGCTATTTCATCAGGATCAGCGAATCTCCTGATGGGAATCACTTTTAGCAGCTTTTGCCTTGCTTTCTCATCTTTGAAATCCTCTATAAGATCAGTGTTTACAAACCCCGGGCCGATGGCGTTGACATTTATGTTGTATCGAATCCACTCCAAAGCCACCGACTTGGTGAAGAGGATAGCAGCGGCTTTGCTGGCGTGATAGACTGCATTGTTAGGACCTGCCATCTCTCCGCCAGTCGATGCTATATTGATAATTTTGCCATACTTTTGTTCTTTCATATAAGCTCCCACTGCCTTAGTACAGAGAAACATCCCCTTGACGTTTATGTTTATTACCATATCCCAGTTTTCTTCAGGGTATTCTAGTAGAGGTGCGGGACGGGTGATACCAGCGTTGTTGATAAGTATGTGAACGCCTCCCCAGGTTTTTACAATCTCGTCTACCATAGCAATAACCTGCTCATTTTGGGCAACGTCTACGCTCAAGGCCATGGATCTGCAGCCTTTGCTCAGGATCAGATCCCTGGTTTCTTCTACCTGGGATAAGGTGCGGGCTGCTACCGCCACGTCAGCTCCAGCTTCAGCCAGTGCCAGCGCAATAGAGCGGCCGATCCCCCGCCCAGCACCAGTAACGATAGCTACTTTTCCGGAAAGGTCAATACTTAAAGCCATTATAATTCCTCCCTTTATTATTTTCCAGGCTTATCTTATCAACAAGAAATTTCATGCCACCGGAAACCGTATATTCTGGCAGTAAGTAAATAATCCTTATTTGGCTGGGAGTAATGTTTCTATGTCCGCTGGCAGTAAATATCTCCTGGGCAGAAACTCATTACAGGTTCCAATATTTCCTATCCAAACTGCGGTAACGCAATGCTTCTGAAAGGTGGTCCAGGGTGATAGGATTCGAATTTTCCAGATCCGCTATGGAACGGGCTACCTTCAGTATCCGGTCGTAGGCCCTGGCACTCATATTCAGGGTATCGAAAGCCTTTTTAAAAATACGCTTGGAATTTTTGTCCAGTTTACAGTATCTGCGTATTTCCTCCGGGCGCATCTGGGCATTGAAGTTAATGTCGATATCCTTAAAACGTATTTTCTGAATCTCTTGAGCACGGTTTACTCTTTCTCTCATAGATGATGAATCCTCCCCGGCTGCCTTATCCTGCAGTTCCTCAAATTTAACTCGCGGTATTTCTATGTGCATATCCATACGATCTAAAAGTGGTCCGCTAATACGGTTGAGATATCTCTGTATCTGGGTCGGAGTACACAAACATTCCTTATCAGAACCAAAATAACCGCAGGGGCACCCTTGCATAACTCAAGTACCAGAAGCTGAATTCAAAGTGACTATCCATATGAAAAGCAAGACTTTACCGGAAGAAACCCTTGGTCAGCGACTGCGATCTGCTCGGAAACTAAAAGGGTTATTTCTTAAGGATGTTGCTGCACAGGCTGAGATTAGTGCAGATACCTTGAGAAATTGGGAGACTGATCGTTATCAACCTCATAAT
>LNQE01000974.1_pt1 | contig 51475 bp, 49 predicted proteins | sample 603111 | NCBI WGS metagenome assembly LNQE01 (sample SAMN04260313, study PRJNA301899) | hydrocarbon metagenome | isolation source: hydrocarbon-contaminated ditch | place: Germany: Bremen | collected 1998
GGAACCGCCGGATTTACCGCCGCTTTGTCAATTCTTAAACTGACTGATCACGGAATAAGAGGCGGCTCTGAAATCCTCGTAACAGGCGGAAGTGGCGGTGTCGGAAGCAGCGCCGTATCAATACTTTCACACGCCGGTTACCGGGTTACAGCGGTCAATGGAATTTACGACGAAAGCTCTTTTATTAAGAGTATGGGAGCGGCCGAGGTTATTGATATACCCGATCCGGCTGAATCTGCAGGGAAACCTCTTTTGAAGGATAGATGGGATGCCGCTCTTGACACTCTGGGAGGCAATCTTCTCTCTTTTGCTCTGAGATCGGTCAAGAGCAACGGGGCGGTTACCTGCTGCGGCAACGCCGCATCGGCCGACCTGTCTCTTACGGTATATCCCTTTATATTACGTGGTATCACACTGTACGGAATTGACTCCCAGAACTGTCCCATGCAAACAAGAACAAGAGCATGGGAAATGCTCGCAGGGATTTGGAAATATCCATGGATTGAATCAATCTCCACAGAAGTAAGGCTTCAAAACGTTATCCCCGAAATTGAGAAAATAAAAGCAGGCAAACACAGAGGAAGAATAATTGTCGATATGCAGAATTAAATAATCAGTTAATGAAGTACCCGGTCTATATGAAATCTGCGCAGGTTGCAGAAGAACGATTAGAAGGGAATATTAATTCAAAGCTTACCTGATGGTACAAGATTCGTGATTGACAGGCAGGATACTTATTCCTATACTCGGTTACATTAAAACTAACTTTTTCTAAATGAAAATTGAAGGAGCAAATATGAATATTGATGAAAAATACAAAAAAGCCGGTGAAATAATTAGTACAGCAGGAGGAACTCCGATTCCTGTTAACGATACTCTCATCAAAATTTTAAAATATTTCATCATGGAAGATGAATTGGATTTTATCACCGCTTTCAACGAAAAAAAATCTCAAACCATGGAACAGTTGAAGCAGTCGAGCGGATTATCGGAAGAAGAAATCAATAAAAAAGTGAAGAATCTGTCACGTAGAGGCGTTATCTTCAATCAGCCCAACAGCAAGGGGCTGATGGTTTTTAGATTGCTGCCGCTGGTAAACGTGGGAACCTTTGAATACACTTTTATGGGCAAGATTGAGAAGAACGAACGAAACAGGGAAATATCTTTGTTATTTGATAAATTGTTCGCGGAATTAGAGCAAATGGTCCAGACTAATTATGATGCGCTTATTCCTCATCTATCGACTTTACCGCCGGTCGACAGAACAGTGCCCATTTTTGATAACAAACCCAAAAATGAGAAAATAAAAATTGTCATTGATCAGGAAATCAGCGCAGCTTCGGACAAAATTGTCCCGACCAAAAAAGTTGAGGAATTAATTCAAAAATTTGATGAAATCGCAGTGGGACATTGTTTTTGCCGGCATCATAAAGATATGTCCGGAACTCCCTGTAAACAAACTGATGAAAGGGAAAATTGTTTTACCTTCGGCAAATCGGCAAGATTTACTTCAGAGCAGGGTTTTTCAAGAATGATCTCGAAAGATGAAGCTTTGGTTATCTTAAAGAAAGCCGAAGACGCTGGACTTGTACATAAAGCCTATCATCCGAATTTCGACACAAGCAAAGATGAAACAAGTATTTGCAACTGCTGCCGCTGCTGCTGCGCCAACGGCGTCGATAACATGATCATACCAATTGCGAATACAACCAATTTTTTATCTATGGTCAATAGCGATCTCTGCATCGGATGCGGTAAATGTGTCAAAGTATGTCACACCTATGCGGCTTATTTAAACGACAATAAAAAAGCCAGCCGTAAGGCAGAACGTTGTATTGGTTGCGGGGTCTGCGCGCATTTCTGTCCGCAAAACGCCATCTCCATGATTGAAGGCAAAGAAAGAATTGTAAGGATTCAGCCAAAAAAGAAATAGCGCTTTGATCGGAAGCGCATCCCGTAAGTAGAGCGCATAACAAAGGTGATCTTGCATTGCCGATAATTTTCGCCAATATGGCGAAAGTTTTCTTTATAATTGGCATTACTATTCTTTTGAAGGAGAAGATGTATGTTTAATAATAAATTATTCTGGTCTCTTTTTATGATGCCCGGCGCAATTCTCGGATGGATTTTTACTATTTTCGGCTTTGTCTGCCCGATCGAAAATGAAACAGTGCGAATACTCTGGATTGTCGTCGCCTGTATATTTTGTATAGGACATCCTGTGGAATTGCTGACGTCAATTCCCATCGGTAAAAAAGCTGGAATCAGTACCGGTACAATCGTCCTGAAGACACTGATCTTCGGATTCACATGGTGGGTACCTGTGAAGATGGGCGTATTGGATAAGTAAAGTACAGTGGGATTAATTTTTCGCTAATTTTCGTCCTCTCCAGATCATGTAGATTGCGGGATAAATAATTAGCTCCAGGATTGTTGATGTTATAATGCCGCCAATCATTGGGGCGGCAATGCGTTTCATCACGTCCGCGCCGGCTCCGTCGCTGAACATGATGGGAAGCAAGCCAGCCAGAATTGTGCCGCCGGTCATCACCTTCGGTCGAATGCGTTTCACCGCGCCATACATAATCGCTTCTTTCAGATCGCGGCGCGTTTTCAAAATTCCTTCTTTTTTCCATTTGTCATAAGCCATATCCAGATACAAAAGCATGATGACGCCCGTTTCGGCATCCAGACCGGCCAGCGCGATGATGCCCACCCACACGGCAATGCTCATGTTATAATTCAGGAGGTAGAGAAGCCAGAAAGAGCCGATCAGGGAAAATGGCACCGCCAGCAAAACAATGCATGTTTTTATAACCGACCGTGTGCTGAGATAGAGAATCACAAAAATGAGCAGAAGTGTCAGAGGGATCACCATCTTCAGGCGATCGTGCGTCTTGAGGATATGCTCGTATTCACCGCTCCAGACCAGACGGTAACCTTGCGGTATTTTAAGCGTAGCCGCCTTTCGACGGGCTTCTTCCACATACCCGCCGAGATCCCTGTCGCTGATATCAATATACACATAAGAGGTGAGAAGGCCTTCTTCGCTTTTAATCGCCGTCGGTCCGCGGACCACGCGAAAATCCGCAAGTTCACCCAGTGGCACCTGTAAAATACCGTTTGTCCCTGTCATAGAGGATGAGAAACTCTCGCTGACATTGGTGGTTGTCATGACCGGCACCAGAACGCGCTTGAGTTTTTCCACATCATCGCGCAACTCACGCGGGTAGCGGATGTTCACGGGATAGCGCGCGCGTCCTTCCACCGTGGTGGTCACGTTCATGCCACCGATCGCGGTTTGAATCACTTCATTGACATCATCGATCGCGAGACCGTAACGCGCGATGCCTTCTCTGTTAATGACAATATCCAGAAAATAGCCGGTGGCCACCCGCTCCGCGTAAACACTGCGCGTCCCGGGAATCTCACGCAGATGATGTTCCAGATCCAGACCGATCTTTTCAATGATCTCCAGATCATGCCCGAGGATTTTAATGCCGACCGGTGTGCGGATGCCCGTGGCCAGCATGTCGATGCGCGCTTTGATCGGCATGGTGAAGGAATTGGCGACACCCGGAATATCGAGAGCATCATTCATTTCATCTTTGAGTTTTTCCACAGTCATGCCGGGACGCCACTGGGCAACCGGTTTCAGATTGATCACCGTCTCAAACATTTCCAGCGGCGCCGGATCGGTGGCCGTTTCCGCCCGTCCTGCTTTACCGAAAACCTGAGCGACTTCCGGAATTTTCATTAAAAGTTCATCTTGCATTTTCAGCAGTCGCGCGGCTTCCGGAGCAGACGCGCCCGGCATCGTCACCGGCATATAAAACAGCGATCCTTCGTAAAGCGGCGGCATAAATTCCGATCCGAGCTTCAGGAAAGGATAAACGGTCACCGCCATCAGCACCACGGCGATGATGATGACCGTCTTGCGGAAGCGGATCGCCAAGGAGGCAACCGGCTCATACATCATGTGCAGGACGCGGCTGACCGGATTTTTTTCTTCCGGCCGAATCCTGCCGCGGATGAACAGCGTCATCAGCACGGGTGTCAGCGTAATGCCCAGAAACGAAGCAAAGAGCATGGCGAATGTTTTGGTGTATGCCAGAGGCTTGAATAAACGTCCTGCCTGTCCCTGCAAGGTAAAGACCGGCAGAAAGGCCACGGTGATGACCAGCAGGGCAAAGAAAAGAGAAGGTCCGACTTCCCGCGCTGCTTCAATAATCACCTCCACCCGGCTGCCGGGGCTGCCTCTGCTTTCCCATTCTTCCAGCTTCTTATGGGCATTTTCCACCATGATGATGGAGGCATCAACCATCGTGCCGATGGCGATGGCAATGCCGGAAAGACTCATGATATTGGAGGTGACGCCCAGGTAATACATGCAAATAAAGGAGATGATAATCGCGATAGGCAGTGTGACGATCACCACCAGGGCGCTGGGCAGATGGAACAGGAAGATCAGACAGACCACGCTCACCGCAATGGTCAGCTTGATAATTTCATCTTTGAGCGTGGCAATGGCGCGCAGAATCAGATCGGATCGATCATACGTGGTGACAATTTTCACGGTTTCGGGCAGACTGGGTTCAATATCACTTTTAATTTTAGTTTTAACGCGTTCAATAACGTCGAGAACATTCTCACCAAAACGCACAATAACGATACCGCCGGCTACTTCGCCTTTGCCGTCAAGCTCTGCCAGGCCCCGGCGTATTTCCGGCCCGAGTTGAACCCGGGCGACATCCTTGAGATAGATGGGAGTCCCCGCGCTACTTGCCCCGACGGCGATATCTTCCAGATTCTTTACGTTTTTAAGATAGCCCCGCCCCCGCACCATGTATTCCGTGCCGGAAAATTCCAGAACGCGTCCTTCCACGTCCCGGTTGCTCTTGCGCACAGCTTCCATAATTTTTGTGATGGGAAGATTATAAGCGGACAAGCGGTTGGGATCGATCGTGATTTGATACTGATTTACAAAACCGCCGATGCTGGCCACCTGGGAAACACCCTGCACGCTTTCCAGGCCCAGCTTAATATTATAATCCTGAAGGGAACGAAGCTCAGCGAGATCAAGCTGGCCGGATTCATCAACAATGGCGTAAGAAAACCCCCATCCGAGACTTGTGGCGTCCGGACCCAAAACCGGATTGACATCCGCGGGAATTTTATTTTTCACCGCCTGAAGATATTCGAGGATGCGGCTTCTGGCCCAGTAAATATCGGTTCCCTCATCAAAAATAACATAGATGAAGGAACTGCCTAAAAAAGAAAACCCGCGGACGGCCTGGACTTTCGGGGCGGCCAGCAACGTGGATGTGATGGGATACGTAATCTGATCTTCTACCAGATCGGGGCTGCGGCCCGGCCATTCGGTGTAAATGATGACCTGTGTGTCGCTCAAATCCGGGATGGCATCGAGGGGGGTATTTTTAAGCGCCCAGGCGCCCCAGACCAGGACAAAAGACAAAATCAGAAAAACGATAAATTTATTGCGGGCGCTCGCCTCAATGATTTTTCCAATCATGTATTTTCCTCTATCGGGGAGGGAGGGGCTTGATCCCCTTCAACTGCGCTTCCGAATCGACCAGAAAGTTAGCCGCCGCGACAACGCTTTCGCCGCTTTTTACACCGCGCAGAACTTCAACGTATCCGTCTGCTCTAATTCCTGCTTTAATTTCCCGCGGCTCAAACGCGCCGTTTCCCAGATCCACATAGACCACCATGGCCCGGCCAGTATCCATAACCGCGGATTCCGGTATCACCAATCTACTCCCGAGATTGATTTTAATTTCAACGTTGGTGAACATCTGCGGCTTCAACTGGCGGTTGCTGTTGGAGAGCTTCAGGCGGACTTTTGCTGTGCGCGTCTGTGCCGACAAGTCCGGATAGATATAATCAATCTTCGACGTCAGCTCCACGCCGGGAAGAGAGGCCAGCGTGATGGTCGCCTGATTGCCGACTTTGACGAGCGGCAATTCATATTCATAAATATCGGCTACAACCCACAGGCTGGATAAATCGGCTATGTCCAGCATTTTTTCTCCCGGCATAATCTTCATCCCGGCGACAACCATTTTCTGCGTTACATATCCGCTGACCGGAGCATACAGGGTCAGGGTCCGGAAAGATTTACCCGTCTCTTCAATTGCCCTGATCTGCGCGGGAGAGACATCCCACAAAAGCAGGCGCTGACGCGCGGCATCAAGCGTGGCGGCAGCATCCCGCGCAAGCATTTTATTTAACTCCGATACGGATGTACCGGCTTTATCGGCACCTGCATTATTGACCGCCGCATCTTTGGTCCATTTCAATGTTGTCAGAAATTCCTGCTGGGTCGCCAGAAGTTCCGGACTGTAAATTTCGGCAAGCTTTTGTCCTTTAGAAATGTAACTACCCGTTGTGTTGACATAGAGCTTCTCAATCCATCCTTCGGTTTTGGCGTTAATGGTTGCCTGCCTGCTTTCATCGACTTCCACCCTTCCTACTGTCCGGATTATTTTCTTCATGGGCATCACTGACGCCTTCATTGTTTTCACACCAATGAGTTTCTGTTGATCGGAGGAGATTTCCACCTGGGGAACATCCTGATCAGATTGCACTGCCGGTTGGTTCTGTTGAGTCGCCAAAGGTTTTACCGGCTCTGTTGGATGAGAATGAGTTTGTGCTATAACCTGCACTGACCAAATGATCACCAGACAGCCGACAGCAAAATGATTGAACAGATGAATTAGATAACCGCTATTCTTCATTGCTTTCCTCCTTCACCATTGAGTCCGGCTGTAATAGCCTGCACGCGGGCAACGGCTTTTTCTCTTTCCACCAGCTGGCTCCAGTATAAAAGCTCATAGTCCAGCAGGGTCTTTAAGCGGGATAAGATATTCACGGTTTCTCCCCTTCCTGCAGAATATCCTGTCAATGCCTGCTCGATATCCTGTCTCGTTTTCGGAAGAATTCCGTCTTTGTAAATTTCCATCAGCCTCTCCGCTGAACGGAGCATGGCGTAGTTATCACGCAGTGCCGCTTCAATCATCAATTGGGTCGCTGCCAGCTCCTGACCGGCCTGACTTAGGATTGCCTTTGCTTCCATTTCCGCCGGTTTTTGTTTCGATTGAAAATAAACGGGAAGGTTGAAGGTCACGGTGGCAGCCCACATATCGGGGAAATCGCCAGACCGGTTATAATAACCGCCACTCAAGGCAAAGTCCGGATAATATTCTTTCTTGGCCATTGCAACTTTAGCGTTGGCAGCCTCCAGCATTTTCTGGCGCGATTTTAATTCCGGAGAATTTTGCATCGCCAACTTGACTGCATCATTAATGTCCAGAGTAAAGGGTTGATAGGCCGGTTCACTAGGTCTCGGTAACGAATCCCCCTGGTGCCTGCCAACAAAAGCTTTGAGCATCGCTTCCAGGGACTGGATTTTTTGCTGACCCATTTCTTCTTTTTCCAGCAGCATGTATTTTTCAGTTTGCGTCATGATCACATCCTGCTGCATGGCAGTTCCTGCGGCATAGCGCACCAGGGCCAGGCTTTCCATCCGAATGATTAAATCCCCTTTTTCTTTCAAGAGATCAATATTCTTATAGGCCAGGAAAAGATCGTAATACAGCTCCTTGACGCGGGCAGTCGTTTTAAGTTTCAGCTGCTCGTGCATCGCTTCGAGACTTTCTGCATCACGCTTAGTCCTTTCTCTCTTGAGACTTCTCTTGCCGGGGAAAAGGAACTGCTGGGACGCCGAAAACATCCACTGCGATCCCTCCATATCGCCGTAGGTATAACTGTCAAAACCTTCATTTTGATAACCGGCCATTATCATGGGATCAGGCAAACTTCCCGCCTGCGTAATTCTCAAACGGGCAGCCTCAATCCCGGCCTGGGACGCTTTAATTTCGGGGCTGTTTTTCAGAGCTTCAGCGATCAATCCGTACAGAACCGGATCGCTCTGCACAGGCGCTGCCGCTATCAGAAAAACGCCCAAAAACAAAAGCGATAATTTTAAAAATCTACCTAATATCAACATTTAATTTTACCGTTTGAGTCTTACCGCCACGGTTGATTTTAATATTTACATACCAGGCACCACTCATCGAAAAATTGATAGTAGTGAAATAGCTGTTACCTTTCAGAGTCGCATTGGTCTTATAATTCATCGCGCCCATTCCCGGCATAGCCGGCATTCCGTATTCAACGACAACGCTTGCATTGGTAACATTTTTCCCTGCCGCATCCTTAATGGCAATATCCATCTTGTTTGTTCCCGTGACCGGCGGATTCTTGTCCAGCTTTACCTCAACCGTGTAACTGCCTGCTTTTTTCATAACCGTGTAATCCTTCGCATATACTAAGCCCGCTGCAAGCAATAATATCATTAATGCCGTTGCAAAGTTCTTCATCTTTTGTCTCCTTTCATTTCTTTTTTATAATTAATAATGGACGACAACAACGCCACATTTTGTTCAGAAATCTAATATATTTTCATTTGGCACTACTCTTCGTCTGCATTTCAGGCTTAACGATCGTCTGAATGGAACTTAGACAGCCATTGCTCTGTAAGCTTACCGGCTGCTTCACGACCCCCCAAACCAAATGACAGTGCAACCGCGACAGCGACTGAGCCCAAAGTAAGGCCGAAGGCGAGGTTGACGATGTCATCGGCAATGCCCATAGCGCGCAAGCCAAGAGCCAGTACCAACCCTAAAATTGCATAACGACCAATCCTTGCCAATCCCTTAGTGTTGGGACCGCTGGCTTTCTCCATTACTTCATAAGCAAGGGTTGCCAGCCAGAATCCAACAACAAGAATAATCGCGCCTAACAGCACATCACCGCCGAAGCGGATAAAAGTATCCACGGTATCGCTGATATGCGTAAACCCTACTTGATTGGCTGCTTCAACAGTGGCGAACAGCATGGCAAAAAACAGAACAACGTAGCCAACAAATACCGAAGCGGGAGTTTTTTGAAAAGCGGAGGCAATACCAGTATGCTGAGGCAGATTGTCGAAACCTATGGTATTTAGCAAGCTGGCTAACAGACGCGAAGCAAAGGAAGCGATCATCCAAGTTATTACCAGTATAAGACCGGCCGCAATGATGTGCGGCACAGCCTCAAAAAACATGCTCAGCATGTCTGTGGCTGGTTTGGAAATGGCCTCGATCTTCAGTGCATCCAATGCGGCAATAAGCGCCGGCAGGAACACGACAACAAAAACTACTAAACCTACTGCATTGGAAAGTTTAACCGATTCGCTCAATCCGACTTGATGACCTATTTTGTCACTTCCGGCCGTACGCAAGAGGTTTGTTGTAAGATTACGAAGCACGGTGGCTAAAATCCATCCCACACCTCCAATAACAAAGGCAGCTATCGCATTGGGCACTATGTCAAGTATTTTGGCGATCATTTCGCGAAACGGTTCCAGCAGCCCATTCATTTGGAGCGCGTTAAGGACAGCCGGTACAAATAATAAAATGATAAGCCAGAATAGCGCCTGGCTCAAACCGTCACTGATGGGAGGCATGCCGGCGTGTTCGGAAAGTTTTTCGTCAAGGGTGGTCTTGGAAAGAGCCTTGCTAACCATTTTGCGCACTACGCTGGCAATTAACCAAGCCAGCATTGCTATGATCAGACCAGCGAGCAAGCGTGGAACGTATTCAAGAAATTTTGTCAACAACGCGGCAAAAGGTGCGGAAACAAATCCCAAATCCAGTGAGTTAAACACAGCAGTCAGTGTAAAGAGCAGCACAAACCAAAATAGTGCCACGCCTACGGCTTTTTCAATATCCACGGTTTGACCGGTGAGTTGAGTGAAGCGTGCATTAAGATTTAAGAATCCCAATCCCTTGCGAACAGCGGCACGTACTAATAAAGCGATAAGCCAGCCTACTATCAATATGGCTAACGCTCCCAGCAGGGCCGGGATATGATTTCCTAATCCTGCCTGCACAGCATTCCACATCGTCGTCATTTCTGTGTTCATGATTATTTCTCCTTTCTATTAAAGTTTAAAATGTTTATCTTTGGTTACCTGGAAACATATATTTTAAAAGGATTAAATTATTCCCTGGTTTTCCTGACGTAAACCTTAACTGCTTCGCCTTTGTCTTCAATGGCCAGACATTCGTTCTCTGTGGTTTTACACCATGCGGGCATATCCTGTTTGATCCCTAATCGGTTGCTACGATCTCCGGAACCCGGCCTGTCTTCATCTTCTTGACACCTGGGCTGTTTTAATGACAGGCATCGGATACATCAAACGGCAACAATCCAATGTTTCATCTGCTTGCAGAGACTCATTTCTGCTACTTACTCTTTGTCTGTGGTTTGTTCGCAACAGAAGAAAATTGCCCCATACGTTGAAGGTTCTTATCTATTTGTTTATTGAATTCGTCATAACCCTTCTTATACATTGCCGCCAATTCTTCCATGTGTTTCATAAAATCAAAGGGCATCCAGTTCTTCTGGTATGAAAAGAGGTCGAATATCTTCTTGGTCTGGTCTTGAAACATGGCCGTTGCACTGCCATCGAAGAATACCTCAACCTTTTCGTATCCCTCATCGACAGCGTTCTTGAAATCGTCACGGTTTTTCTTGTACATACTATTTAGCTGGTCCATGACCTTTTTTCCTTCATCGGTTATTCCTGGGGTTTGATCGACAAAAGACTTCATAATTTTTTCCGCCCGGTCCTGAAGCGTTACCATTGTTGAAAAGAAGTTCCCGAATGATGTCTTGTGCAAATCAATCATCTGTTTCACTATTTCCTTGTTTTCCATAACGGCCTCCTTTGGGTTATTTTTGATTTGTAGATTTAAAGCTGTCTGCGCTTTTCGTCTATAGCTCTGACTTCCAATAACCATGGATACTACAATTCTCGACGATGGTAATTTTACCTCCCGCTTCTTTCAAATGGAAACATGCTATAGGATAAACACTGAGGGGTGTGAGTCCCATTCGGGCAATAAGTTTATCATTCTGATAAGCATCTATGAAACGAATGTAGTGCTTTTCTTCCATTGGGTGCATTACCTTGCCGATGGTTACAATTACTTCCATGCAACTGGATTCCGGAATAAGGCTGCAACTCTGATCATTGATAGCGACAGCCGGAACATGTTTGATCTCAGCCTCCGGGCTCTTTTTCATGGACTCTTTAAAAATTTCATCATTTTGCAAAAATTTATCTTTTTCCGCACCGCAGACCGGACATGTGTCCGGCAAATTGTTGAATGCAAGATATCCGCAAACCTGGCAAATATAGATTTTCATAAATACCTCCACGAAATTATTTATTTCTTTAACCGCAAATTAATGTAAGGGATGGGGGAAAACAATACTGATTAATAGTAAGGGGAATGGTAGGTATTGCCTACCACTGCTTTAGAAGGTGAAAAACTTGCAAATGAACACATTGCCTGTCCCCCGCTGGCGCGAAGTCGGGTGAAATGCCCCTATCGTAACCTTCAGGTTATTCAGGGTATAAATCCAGCCCCTGTCATTCCCGCGAAGGCGGGAATCCAGGAAATTTTAAAATATTAAATAGAGCCATATTTCAAGTGCTATCTGCTGAATTAGAAGAGTAATACCATTTCTAAATCAAAGATGATATTGAGGCGGCTAGACGGAGGCGACGAGGCGTATTGTACATACGTTGAGGAAGCCGACAACGACGCCAACAAAAATAGCGCTTTGATTTAGAATTGGTATAAGAGTATTTGCCTATTGAATACCGCTATATCTTCTACCATGTTCATTTTAAGAGCAACGTATTATTATAATAGAAAATATTTAACTAGGAGGTGTGCCATGAGCACTGCAGAAGCATTCAATCGTTCGGGATTTTCACGATTCATCAATAGCCCGGCCGGTCGAGCTTTTCGTCTGGTAGTAGGTACGGGATTTCTTGTCGTTGGTTATTTGTTCCGGGATCACACACTCGGCGTGATCGTCATGGTGTTCAGCGTTCTCCCCTTGAGTGCGGGGGCGTTCGACCTTTGCTATTTAAGTGCGGTCTTGGGCGGCCCATTGTCCGGAGCAAAAATCCGCGAGTTGCAGGGGCGTCAGTAGTCCCAGGTACTCATTATTACCATTTGCCTTTTTTGGAATATTCACATGAGCCTTGAGGAGACCCCTTTACTTGCTCGTAAATCAGGACATGGAAGCATCTATAGAGGGGAGTGCCGCATAGAATCAGCTCAAGAGAAATTTGATTATATTTACCCCGTTAGAAAACCCCGCTGCTTGCAGCGGGGATGATGGTTCTTCCTTTTTCAGCGAACACGGGGTTACTTATCCCAGGTGAACCTTTCCTGTTGTACTGCCGATCGGTCCACGTCAAGGTTGCCAAGCTCCACAAGCGCAGACTCCATCATAGGAAGCGGACCGCAAAGATAGAAGCTCGCGTTCTTGGTTATTCCGAACTTTACCAGAATATCGCCGCTTAAGCGGCCCTTCTCGTAAAATACTTCCGGGTAATTGCTCCGGAAGTATTTTTGCACATCATCTTCACGGCTCAGGCAGTTAACGACTTTAAGGGATAACTCATTGGTCATTGCGTCAATCTCGTCTGAAGAGAAGACATCTTCCATGCTCCTGTTTATCCAGAAAAGAACAACTTTGTTGCCTGCCTTAATATTTCTAAAATGCCGGAGCACGCTTAAAAAAGGCGCAACGCCTACGCCGCCGGCCAGCAATACAATTGACGGCTTCATGTCAATATCCTTACAAAAGGCGCCGAAAGGCCCTTTACATATCAACGAAGTTCCCTGTTTCAAATCAGGGATGGCTGAAGTGAACTTGCCCACATTCTTAATTGTCAAACGTAAATTGGATTCTTCGGGAGCGCCGGAAATGGAAAACGAATGAGGTTCGCTCCATCCGTCCGGCCTCATAACCATGAGGGATGCGAATTGGCCCGCTTTTCTGTGCTTGAACTTCTCATCATACACTTCGAGATATAACGAATTGATGTCGTGGTTCTCAGGCACAACTTTAATCACCTTGCACATAACTCTACTCCTTTGTTTATAATTAAGGATCGTGATTTTTTTATATTATTTGAATATAAATTAAGATGATTTTTTATTAAATACAATGATAGTTTTAAAAGAGTATAGTAGTAGGGAAACTATATATATCTAATTTGGTTTTACTGCGATTTTTTTGAGCGGCGCAAATTCAAAGGGTGACCATTTCAGAGAGAAGCAGTGCTCAAGATGAAGGCAAAGAAGATGGGGACTAAAGCACCAGCCGTTACCAGTCTGGAGAAAGCCCTTTCCGATGACCGGCAATCCCCGACGCTTGCCACGCTGAAGAAATATGCCCAGGCGGTCGGTTGCAAACTAACAGTCTATCTTGTGCTTGGTAAATAAAATAGGGCGTTGTCCCTCGTTTTCATTGTCCGGGACAAAAATCCGCGAGTTACAGCGGCATTAATAGCTCTACGTACCCATTATTCCCCGTTGTTTTTGTTTGGAATATTCACATGAGCCAAGAAGGGATTTGACCCCTTGATTTGCACGGATTGGCAAAACATACCTCTATCCCGGCGTCCTTTGCAGATTTTATAATGCATTCGGCGCCATTCATATTCATCAGGATAAACACTTGTAAGGGTAAAAATGACTGTAGCAATAGCCCTGCGGATCGCTCTGACTCAGCTCTGAGTCGATTAAGCACTGACCAATCATGTCCTTCGATTTCTCCTCATAGTCCGGGCGCTTTTCCTCCTGCCGCTTGCACGTCATGCAGATGGCATCGTGATCGTAACAAGATAGTATTCTCTTATGCCGAGCAGTCAGCTGTTTGTGGCATCTGGAGCATGTCGTAGTACAAAAAAGTTGCTCCTTCCAGTTACCGGCCATGTCTATTTCCTCCTCTACGCTAAAATATTCACGAGAAACGTGTATTCGGAAAATATTATCCGTCGCTAGTCTATATGATAAAGTTGAATTTACAGTTTACATATTGCATTTCAAATTAACCTGACATTGTTTTTCTTTTGTTCTTTCTGCCAATCTTGTAATTCGTCTGTCTCTGGCCTGCTGGTTTCGCCGCTTCTCTTCGTCGGTTTCTATAATGAGCGGAGATAAATGCAAAGGGCGGCCATTGCTGTCAAGGGCTACGAAAGTCAAATAGGCAGATGCCGTATGACGTACTTGGCCGGTTAAAAGATTTTCCGCCTCCACCCGGACACCAAGTTCCATTGATGTTTTTCCGACAAAGTTTAAACTGGCCTTAATGGTCACAAGATCTCCCACAAAAACGGGATTGTAGAAGTCCAGCCGGTCGATGGAGGCTGTAACGACATTGGACCTTGCGTGACGGGCAGCCGCGCAACCGGCCGCATTATCAATCAGCTTCATGACAGCGCCGCCATGGACGTTTCCGGCAGGATTTGCATCTTCAGGGTTCATAAGCTGGGCCATGATAACAGCGCTCTCACTTATTCTTTTCCCTTCCATTTTTCTCTCCCTTTCAATAACGTCACTTTTGCTCAATTCGATTTTCTATAAATCTATCCGGAAAAGACATTCTGGAAAAACCGGGCGTGCCGGATTCAGAAAACATGAGCCTTTCCGGCTAAAGCTGGCGAAGTTGATCCTATGGACTTTTCAAAATGTCAGGACTCCAGCACAGCATCCATGGTGATATCGGCCTTAAGTACTTTGGACACCGGACATCCTTCTTTTGCCTTTATCCTGCCAACGCCGAACAACACAATTCTCTATGCTTAAAGCATCACCGCGATTTTATTCCAGCGGCTGCAATTTTTTTAACCGTAATCAATATGTCCGCGCGCAGATGAACTTAATGAGTAAGACGTTGCCGATGCCCTATTCTTCCGAGCCGACTTGTTTAAATGCGGCAAAAGGAAAAAGACAATACGGGCACTCGTCCGGCGGTTCATCACTATAATGAATTTGTCCGCATTTTTCACAACGCCAGGCCGTTTTGCCGGATCTATCTTCTTCATGATTCTTGTCATGCTGTTCGGCAGAATATTTATTTTTCATTTTTAACCTCCTTTCTAATATTATTTAAATTTTTCATCGGTTAATGCCGGACAAATCGCCGCCGTCATTTAAAAATATGATGAGCGGTTTATTCTCTCGGCCAGATTTTTTTGAATGCGCTACCGGGAAAGAAGCAATACGGGCACTCATCCGGCGGTTCATTACCATAGTGAATATGTCCGCACATTCTGCAACGCCAAGCAGTTTTGCCGGACATCTCCTTATCAAAGTCCTTTCCTCCTGTTTCACTTCGGAGCATCGGAAGATCCTCAATCGGAGGCATAATGGGCTGGTAAACGCCAAGGGCATAACCGGATACAATCATCCGCTGTATTTCGCTTGTGCCCTCATAAATCATCAGAAGCCGGACATCCCGCAACAGTTTTTCAAACGGATACATCTTCGTGTAACCATACCCTCCGGCTATCTGCAGGGCTTCATTTACAACCTCATTCGCTGCTTCGGTACAGTAGAATTTGCTGATTGATGCGCTTAAAGTCGGATCGATTCCAATGTCCGTTTCCCACGCAGCTTTCATGACCAGAAGGCGGGATGTTTCCACTTTTTGATACATTTCGGCAATTTTGAACTGTATCGCTTCGTAGGACTGAAGATGGTGGCCAAAGGCACGTCTTGATTTCGCATAGTGTATCGCATAGTCCATTGCTGAACGGGCGACACCGACCGCAAAAGCGCCAATCATGGGCCTCGAATAGGCAAAAGACTTCATAGCCAGGACAAATCCCTTTCCCGGATTAGCGATTACATTTTCCTTCGGTACACGGACATCCTTAAAATGAATTCCTGCTGTGTTGGATGCTCGCTGGCCCATCTTGGGAATATGCCGGCCTATTGAAACACCCTTCCAGTTTCTTTCAACCAGAAACGCGCATATACCCTGATGTTGCAGTTTCTGATCTACTGTCGCAAAGACCGTTATGTAATCAGCTATGCCTCCATTTGTTATCCAGTATTTAATGCCGTTGAGTATATAGAAATCTCCGTCTTCCCGGGCATGGCACATCATACCGGCCACGTCCGAGCCCATAGTAGGTTCGGAGGTAGCAAAGCATATTCTTTTGTTTTCTTTGGCAATTTTCGGCAGATATTTTTGCTTTAGAGCATCGTTGTCGCAAAGAACGAGCGGCTTATAGCCAAGCGAATTGATGTAAATGGAGGTGGCCAGACCGGCACATGCTGCTGCGACCTCTTCCGTAACAATGGATCCATCAATGGCACTGCGTCCCAGGCCGCCATATTCCTTCGGTATATCGCCGCTCATTAATCCAAGTTCAGAAGCCTTGTTAATAATATGCGAAGGGAGCTCATTCGCTTCATCATAAAACCATGCAAGCGGCAGTATCTCTTTCAATGCGAATTCTCGTACGTTTTTCTGCAATGAAAGTTGTTCCGGCGTTAATGTAAAATCTAACATATATGCACTCCTTCATTAATAATGGTTTTAAACAAATCAATGATTTTGAAAATTATGCATCCATTGACTGCAAATTAATGTAAGGGATGAGGGAAGACAATGCTGATTAATTGTAAGGGGAATGGTAGGCAATGCCTACCATTGCTCGAAAGATAAAAAAACTTACCAATGAAATTCAATAAGTAAATTCAGCTTCCGGCACTGGGCAGCAATAAAAAAATCTGGGTTTTTTATAGTTTGATTAAAAGGGTGTTGAAATAAGCCGGCCATGCTTCCCTTGACATACAGGACTGCGTTTCTTATATTTTAATCATAAAAAAGCAATACATCATAATATCAAACACTGCTTGATACACTTACGTGATTCGTTTTGAGGATTTGAATAAACTCAACGAATATGAATAAAGGAGCAATATATGTACGAGCAAGCACTATTCAATCCTTTAAGAATTGGCCCATATGATCTTCCCAACCGCATCTTCATGGCTCCCATGACCCGCAGCCGGGCGGACAACCCGGAGAACGCGCCGACCGATCTGCATGCGTTATACTATTCTCAACGCGCCGCGGCCGGGCTTATAATCACGGAAGGCTCACAGGTCTCTCCGCAGGGTGTGGGTTATGTCAACACTCCGGGCATATACAGCAGGCCCCAGATTGAGGGCTGGCGGCTGGTCACCAAAGCGGTGCGTGAAAAGGGCGGGCATATTTTCCTGCAGATTTGGCATGTAGGTCGTATTTCGCATCCCGATTTCCACGACGGCATGTTGCCCGTGGCGCCCTCCGCCATCAACCCGCATGACCGTTCCTACACGCCATCGGGTTTCAAGGAAACCGTCATTCCGCATGCCCTGACCATTGATGAGATCCAGGCCATCGTCCAGGACTTTAAGAAAGCGGCCGTGAATGCGGTCTTCGCCGGATTCGATGGCGTTGAGATCCACTCCGCCAACGGCTATCTCATTCATCAGTTCTTCACGAATTGCTCCAATACCCGTACCGATGCTTATGGCGGCAGTCATGCAAACAGGTCGCGCTTCTTTTTTGAGGTTTTGGATGCCGTAGGTGGCGCCATCGGATTCAAAAAAGTCGGCATAAGGCTTAACCCTTCAGCTCATGGCTTTTTCGGAATCACCATTGATCAGGACACCATTCCGACTTTCGAGTATGTGGTCAACCGTCTCAACGATTATCCGGATCTGGCTTATGCCCATCTGGTCGAGCCTATGTTGCCGGTTGACAATGTACCTCATGCGGTCACGAATATTGCCAAACATTTCCGGCCGCTGTATCACGGCACCTTCGTGACCAACTGCGGATATAATGCTGAAAGCGCACATCGCGTCATTGCCGATGGATATGCCGATGCTGTGGCCTTCGGCACTGCCTTTATAGCTAATCCGGGCCTGGTAGAGCGCATCCGGCTCGGCTTATCTTGGGCTGTGCCGGATATTAATACCTATTACACGCCGGGGCCCAAAGGGTATGTAGACTACCCGGCCTTATAGGCAGATCAGGGCTCTGATAGATATTTTTCTGTAAATTTAAAATTGTTTCCTCGTATTTTACAAAAATCAGAAATAGTAATTTTATCCTACTACTAATCCATAGAACAACCGTTTGGTTTTCCGCAGACGCCACCTTCTGAAAACCGCACTTGTCGCAATCTCTGAAATATGAGATATTATAAAGCATAATTAATTTATGCCTATTCTCTCAGGGGATTAGACCATGGCTGAATCCCTTCGCATTCTAATATTGGAAGATAACCCGGCTGATGCGGAGCTGGTGCAGTTTGAGCTTCGGGAAGCAGGTCTGGTCTTCACCGCAAAAGTGGTTAAAACTGAAGAAGCTTTTGTCCACGAATTGCAGGCGTTTTCCCCGGATCTCATTCTTTCCGATTACGACCTTCCCCAATATAATGGCGGCCTGGCGCTTGCCGTGGCCAGAAAAATTTGTCCCGATACCCCTTTTATTCTGGTAACCGGCGCTGTCGGTGAAGACCGCGCTATCGAAATCCTCACTCAGGGGGCCAAGGATTACGTTCTGAAGAGCCGTCTCCAGCAGAGGCTGGTGCCGGCTGTGCGGAGAGCCCTTGCGGAAGCAGAAGAACAAAAGGCGCGCAAAAAGGCTGAAGAAGAACTCCGTGAAGCCCACAGAACTCTGGAAAGCCAGATTGAGGAGAGAACAGCGGAGCTTAAAAAACAACTAGAGCATCGCAGCCGGATAGAAGCATCCTTGCTCAAATACAATGAACAACTGGAGATATTATCATACACGGCAAGTCAACTGCTGGAGAGCGATAAACCGCAGCAACTTGTGGAAGAACTTTGCACAAAAGTTATGAAATTTCTTGATTGCGACGTCTTTTTTAACTTTGTTGTTGATGATTCGTCAGGACGGCTGCACTTAAACGCCTGCGCAGGCATTCCTCCCGAGACGGCGCGTGAGATCGAGTGGCTGAACTTCGGCGTGGCGGTATGCGGTTGTGTGGCGCAAGGCGGAGTCAGAATTGTTGCCGAGAATATTCCGGCGACGCCCGACGTGCGGACAGAGCTGATAAAATCATTCGGCATCAAAGCCTATGCCTGCCATCCGCTGATGCAGCAAAATAAGGTGATCGGGACTTTATCTTTCGGCACGCGCGCCAGAATAAATTTCAGCGATGATGATCTGACGATGATGAAAGTCGTTGCCGATCAAGTCGCCATCGCCATGGCCCGCGTCAAATCGGAAGAGAAGCTTAAGGTGATCACCGAGCGTTTTGAAATGGCGCAGCAGGCGGCCGAAGTAGGAACATGGGACTGGGATGTTGTCACCGGCCATGTCGAATGGTCAAATGAGATGTTTAATCTTTTCCGTCTTGATCCAAGTAAAAACACAGCGTCCTTCGAATCGTGGAAGAGCATCATACATCCCCAAGACTCCGGAATAGCAAGCCTCCGGATTGAAGAGGCACTGCGTCAGAAGACAACTCTCAACAGCGATTACCGAATTGTATGGCCTGACGGGCAGATCCGCTGGATAAGCGCCGTGGGAGAAGCCAGATACGACGATCAGGGCCGGCCGATACGGATGATCGGTATATGCACGGATATCACCGGCAGGAAAAAAGCCGAAGAAGCGCTGCGTGAGAGCGAGTCCCGGGAAAAGGCGAAGGCCGATGAAATGCAGGCGATAATGGATTTGGCGCCTGTTGCCATTTGGATAGCACACGATCCGCTATGTCTGCGCATAACCGGCAATACATACGCCGATGAGATTATGAACGTATCGAGGAAATCCAACATCTCGGCTAGTGCGCTTCCCGAAGAGGCGACGGTAACTTACAAGGTTTTCCGGAAAGGTAAGGAACTAACGGCTGAGGAAATGCCGGCCCAGATGGCCGCCTCTACCGGCAAGCAGATTAAGGCGGAAATGATGGATCTGGTCTTTCCCGACGGACGCATTGTAACGATGATCGAAGGTTCTATGCCGCTTTTCGATGCCGAAGGCCGTGTCCGTGGTTCCGTGACAGCAGGCACCGATCTGACCAAACTTCTGCATGTAGAAGAGGCGCTGCGCGAGAGCGAGGAGCGCTACCGCGAACTTGTTCAAGCGTCGCCTAACGCTGTAATCGTCCACCTTGATGGTCAATTTCTTTATGCCAACCCGGCCGCTCTGCGGTTGTACGGCGCCCAATCGCTTGATCAACTCCAGAGTAAAACAGTCCTTGACCTTATTCCCGAGGATGAACGCGCGGAAATTGCCACACGCATGAAACAGGGAACGGCCGGAGAAAGGCTGTCGCTGAAGGAAACCAAACTGATGCGTCTGGATGGGCAGGTCATTCCGGTTGAGTCTGTCGGGGGGGCGGTCACCTACAATGGAAAACCGGCCGTGCAGATCATTATTCGTGATATCACAAAGCGTAAAAATGCCGAGAATGCGCTGCGTGAAAATGAGCGATTCCTGAGGGAAACCCAGGAAGTTGCCCGATTGGGAGGATGGAAAGCCAACCCGGAAAGTAATTTCCTGATGTGGACGGAAGGCGTTTATCGCCTCATTGAGGCGCCGTTGGATTACAAACCAGGCCTTATTGAAGGTTTGAAATTCTATGTTCCGAAATACAGGCCTATCCTACAGGAACATTTACTGAATACGCTGGCTACAAACGAGCCTTTTGCAGAAGAATGTGAAATTATCACGATGTCCGGCAGGCGTGTTTGGGTTGAAGTTCGAGGTCTTTCGTCTGTGAGTGAGGGCTGGGCAACCTATGTCATTGGCACTATACAAGACATATCCGAACGAAAGCGCAGAGAGGAAGAACTGGAAAAGATCAACCGTACGCTTCAGGCGCTTACCAAAAGCAGTCAGGTTATGATGCGTGCCACTGACGAATACGGATATATGGAAGAGGTGTGCAGGATAGTTGTCGAAGACTGCGGCTACACCATGGTGTGGGTCGGCTTTGCTGAAGATGACGAGGGTAAAACTGTCCTCCCGGTCGCCTACAGTGGCTTTGATGAAGGGTATATCGACGCATTGAAGATAACCTGGGCCGATACGGAACGGGGCCGCGGACCGACTGGCACGGCAATCCGCACGGGAAAACCGGCTATATGCGGAAATATGCTTACAGACCCCCGTTTTGAACCCTGGAGAAAAGAGGCGATCAAACGGGGATACGCATCATCCGTCGTCTTACCGCTGATGGCCGGAGACAGGGCATTCGGCGCCTTGACCATCTATTCAAAAGAGCCGGATTCCTTTACAGAAGACGAAGTAAAGCTGCTGGACGAATTAGCCAATGACCTTTCTTACGGCATCACGGCTATCAGGATGCGCGAAGCGCTGCGGCAAAGCGAGGAGCGCCTCCACGCCATCACCGCCAACACGCCGGATCACATCCTGATGCAAGACCGCGATTTGCGCTACCAGCTTGTCATCAACCCGCAGATTGGTCTTACCGAAACAGATATGCTGGGAAAAACCGACTATGACATTCTGGATATAATGGACGCCGACAAAATCACAGCGATCAAACGGAAAGTACTGGAAACGGGCGAAGCGGTTTCATTGGAATCGTCGCTGAAAAATGTGCGCGGCGAGGATGAGTATTTCGAGGGAGCTTATGTCCCGAAGTCTGGTCCTGACGGTAAAACGGACGGAATCATCGGTTATTTCCGCAACGTCACCAAACGCAAGGCCGCGGAAGTTCAATTGACAAAACAGGCGGCGCAACTGCAGGAGCGTAAGGCCCAGCTTGAGGAAATCAACAGCGAACTCGAAAGTTTCAGCTACTCTATCTCCCATGACCTTCGCGCGCCACTTCGGGCCATAGATGGTTTTTCCCGGATAATCCTGAGACAGCAGGGAGATAAATTTGATGAGAAAGCAACGCATCAATTCAACCTGATTAGAGACAATGTCCGGCTCATGGGAGTTCTGATCGAGAATCTTCTTTCTTTCTCCAGAGTGCAAAAAACCAGCATAAGCATTTCCGTAATTGATATGGACAAGCTGGCGAGAGAAGTATGGGATGAAATACGAAAGGCCAATAAAGAACGCAAACTCAATTTCAAGATCAAAAATATACAGCCAGGATATGGAGACCATACCCTGATCAGACAAGTGCTGTTTAATCTTTTCTCCAACGCCGTTAAATTTACAAAGAATAAAAAACAAAGCGTCATCGAAATGAGCAGTTACGTTGAGGCCGGCCAAACCGGCTACTGTATTAAAGATAACGGCACCGGATTTGATATGGCTCATTACGACAAGCTCTTCGGCGTCTTTCAGCGGCTGCATAGCAATGAAGAGTATGAGGGAACAGGCATAGGACTCGCAATTGTCCAGCGGATCGTGAGCAGGCATGGCGGAAGAGTTTGGGCAGAAGGAGAAGAGGGAAAAGGAGCGTCGTTCTATTTCACACTTGAAAGCGTTCCGGTTGAAGGTGCGCCGCTATGCCGCCGGAAAAAGAGAAACAGTTAAATATCAGAGTTGGCCCATGGCGGGTTGAAGTTCCAGCAACCGGCTGGCCTGTTCAAAGCTTTCAGGGTCCCAGTGCGGTTGGTCATCCTTATCGATAAGCCGGGCCCGTACGCCTTCACGAAAATCGTGTTGGGTCATGAGAACGCGGGCAACCGACAGGTCGGATTCATAAACCTCGGCTAAGTTTTTGTGTTCATCGCGACGCAGGCATTGCAAGGTGGTTACTACTGCCAGGGGCGAACGCTCCGAAATCCTGGCGAACACTCCCTCGCACAAATCGTTTTGGTCACTGCAAGCCTTCAAATCTTTAAGCAGATCGAGCACTGAGGTCTTATCGGCAAAATATGTCTCGATCCAGCGATCCATGTCTTTCTTGACGGGAATATCCATTTGCATGAACGGGCAAAGGATGTCCTTTAGTACGGCTGCTGCGGCCTTGCGCTCTGATAGCAATTCGTACGAACGTTCGATTACGGCATCAAGAGCATCATTAAGGCGCATTGAAGGAATCAGACAATCGGCCAGACCGATGCGCACACATTCCGAGCCCTGAAGCTCATATCCGGTAAGTCCTAGAAATTCAGGATAGCCTTTCCCGCACTTTTTGAACAGCCAACCGGTGGCACCAACATCAGGGAAAAAACCGATCCTGGTTTCCGGCATGGCCATGCGGGTGGTTTCATCCGCCACTACAATATCCGCGCCTGCAGATAAACCGAGGCCGCCGCCCATAGTGACACCGTGAGCAAATACTAAAACTGGCTTATTGAAATTATGAATAGCCAGATCAAGTTTGTTTTCAACTTTCAAAAAACTCATTACCGGTTCGATATCGTTTTTTGTGACAGCTCGTGCCATAATTTTTATATCTCCACCCGCGCAAAAACCTTTTGTACCGCTTCCGCTGAAGATGATTAGCTTTATGGCCTTCTCAGATGCGGCCTTGGCAATTTCGTCTGTAATGATTTGCAACATCTCCAATGTCAGACTGTTAATCGCTTCGGGTCGATTGAGAATAAGATGAAGAGCCGCTTTTGTGCGTCGGATAAGCACTGTCGGAGGATTGGGGCCGTTACACGTTTTCATTTACGTTTTTCCAACTGCTTTGACATTGGCCGATTAAAAAAATCACACGTCATACATAGAAAAATTGACGACAATACTTAACGTCTGATCTAAAGAGTAAAAGTTTAATTACGGAACAGTGAATGTTGATGTTGTATGGCCCCAGAGGTTGCAGGTCGCCGTAACCTCAAAAACATCTCCCTTTTTAGCAGGTATTACATAAGAATAGGTGAAAATCGAACCAGTAGGTTGAGTTTTGTACATGTTTTTACTGATGATTGCCCCGTTTTTCTTGATTTCAACGGATTCAATATGGTGCATGCCTGCGGATAGCGTGTAATGATCTATTGTTACAGAAAGAGTTTGAGTTGTCATGTCATAGATCAGGTTGACAGATTTCGGCGCAGTTGCGTAAGAAATCCGGGCACTGAAACACAAAAAACAAAGGAGCAAAAGAGCAGCTTGCAAAGATATTGATCGAAACACATTTTTTTTCATAACTTGCCTCCATGTCATTAGTGTGCCTGCTTTTTTGGCAGTAATTCATTTGCTTGCGTATAGTTTACAAATTTTAATTTAAGAAACAATGGTGGTTAAATAAATGTAGATTGGCAGGTGAATACTACTAATGGAGGAATCACATCCATTCGCAGAACGGATCATAATATAATGCTTTTACGACATTATGAATCAATTTTTAACGGCATGGAAAGCAGAAACGAACGGAGATTGGTCTTTTTATTTTTGATGCCCAGTTTCATCCGGATATTCTTTCTGTGAAAATCCACAGCAGTTGCCGATATGTTGAATAATGCCGTAATCTCTTTTGTCGTTTTGCCTTCTTTAACCAATGATGTAATTTGAATCTCTCGCGGCGTGAAGTCTAAATGTTCTATTGTTAGATTGCGCAGAAAAGGCGAAATGATATCCTTAAGATGATCTTCTATCATGTTTACGCAAGTCAATTGACTTTCATTTAATTTAAGCGTCTTAAGTTTTTCTATATACGGTAGAGCGAGTTTTTTCACATTGGTTATTACCTTCTCTTCCAACGCCGTCCTGTCTTCGTCCCTGTGCTGTAATAAAACCTTCAATGCCGTATTAGCCTCTGCCAGACTCTTTGATTTCAGCCGCAATTCATCCTCCGCTTTTTTACGTTCATTGCGCTCGGCCAATTCGTTAAGCGCGCGTTTGACCGAAGGAACAAGCCGGGAAAGTTTATTTTTCAACACGTAATCTGTCGCTCCTTTTTTCAGCAATTCGATTGCCAATTCCTCGCCTAATGCTCCGGAAACGAATATAAAAGGTATGTCAATGGATTTATCCATAACAATTTTCAGCGCTGCCTGACCACCAAAACCGGGAAGAGAATAATCGGCAAGAATCAAATGCGGCGAAAATTCATCCAGTTCTTTGATAAACGCAAACCTGCCGGCAACCCGTTTGGCTTCAAATTTAAATCCCGCCTGTTTTAATTCATCTTCCATTAATTCAGCATCGGCGGCTACATCTTCCAGAATTAAAATGTTTAATTTATCGCTCATTGCCAAATACCTCCCTGTGATGAACTCTTTATTGCGCTGTGGCATTCATCCCGATCCAATAATTAATAATATCTCTGATATAGGCGAAATATTCATCGGCATCCAATGGTTTTACCAGATAGCTGTTGGCGCCAAGATTGTAACTACTAATCCGGTCACTCGATTCATCCGATGAAGTAAAAATAACTACCGGCAGAGACCTGGTTTCTTTATTTATTTTTAATGCCTTTAATACTTCCAGACCGTTTATCTTGGGTAATTTCAGATCCAACAGAATCAGTTTTGGCAAGGCGTTGATATTTAAATTTAATCCGCCTGCGGAATTAAAAAAGTACTTTGTCGCCTCTACGCCATCTCGCAAAACACATACTTTTCTGTTGATTCTTAACTCATGAAGAGCATCCGAAATCATCTCTAAATCATGATAGTTATCTTCAATGATTATTATTTCCGGATAATCCATGTTTATCAATCCTTTTGAAACAATGTAAAATAAAATGTAGCGCCTTTATCTACCATTGCGTTAGCCCAGACACGGCCTCCGTGGCGATGAATTATTCGCTGAACGATAGCCAAGCCCACCCCCGTGCCTTCATATTCATCAGCGCTGTGCAAACGCTGAAATACTCCAAACAACTTATCATAATACTCCATATCAAAACCAACGCCATTATCCTTTACATAGTAAATATATTCATCCCCTTCCTTGTATCCACCGACTTCCACATACACTTTATCTTTAAAATTTGTATATTTTACGGCGTTGGATAGAAGATTAGAATAGACTTGTTTGATCAGTGTACGGTCACCCCATCCCGGCGGAATATTTTTAATTTTTAAATCAATCTTTCTATCGGGATTAATGATCTGCAACTCCATCCATACATCATTGACTAAACTTTCCATATCAAGCCTTGTCATATTAAGTTCCAAACGTCCCAACCGCGAGAATGAAAGCAAATCATCAATAAACTTGCCCATCATTTGAGTATTGCTTCTAATCAAATCGAATTTACGTTTGGCATCATCATCGAGCTTGTCCCTTTGATCACGAAGAATCATCCTCGTATATCCGTCAATGGCTCGCAGCGGAGCACGCAAATCGTGGGAAACAGAGTAACTGAAGCTCTCCAGCTCTTTGTTCGTCACTTCCAGCAATTTCGTTCGCAGTTCAATGAGTTTTTCAATTTCTTTACGTTCTGTTATCTCTGATTGCAGAGCTTCATTCGCTATTTGTAATTCTTTTGTTCTTTCTTCTACTCGTAATTCTAATTCGTCATGCGCAGCTTGCAACTCTTTTTCTATACGTCTTGTTTCTGTTATATCTCGGGCCGCTGCAAAAATACCCTGCACTTCTCCAGCTTCGTTTTTATATAAAGAGGCATTGTATAATACTTCTGTCACTTTTCCGGAAACATCGCGTATGGAAAGGGGATAATTCCGGACAATGCCATTTTCAAATACCAGTTTATATCCTTGGTCGGCCTTTTCCGGCTCGGTAAAATAATGGGAAAAATTAGTGCCGATAAGTTCTTTTCTGGATCGGCCTGTTATTGATTCCGTCGATTCGTTGACATCCATAATTTTCCCCTGAGGGCTGATGGTCACCAGAGGATCGAGGCTCGCTTCAATGAGACTTCGGGCATATAAAAAAGCTCTTTTATCTTCCAATTCATATTGTTCGCGATAATATTTCGCCTGCTGATGACGCCAGATATAGGCGACAATAACGCCAAGAACCAATATGTTAATTATGATAAAAAATACGATTATCCAAAAACGCGTCGCTAAGGGCGCATATATTTCTTCCGTATCAACTTTGGCAACAAGGAACCATGCGGTATCCGGCACTGCTTTAACTGCGGCCAGAACACTTTCTTTACGGTAATCTGTCCCGTAAACGACACCTTTCCAGCCCAGCACCGCCTTGACGGCAGGCAGGGATAATTCCGTCAACGGATATTTCATCATTAAAGGTATGTTCTTGATGTGACGCAACTCGTTAAGATACACGACATCGTTGCCCTCACGATGCACAAGCAGCGCCTCGCCTGTGTCACTGGGCACAGGCCATAATTTAATCGTCGGGTACAGGCGCATGTGGGGATCCATAATAATCATGACCGTACCAATGTGTTTTACGCCGGATTTTTGAATGATCATGATGGGAATAATCAGGGACAGATGAATATCGCTGTTTCTTTCATTTATGTAGAAATCGCTAATTACGATATCGTATTTCCCGACCGCTTCATTGATGGCACGAGAATGAATCATGCCATAATCAGCATGATAATCACCTAAGACCAATCGGATTTTTTTGTTGGTATCAAGAAGTAATATGTTTTTATATTGGTATGATTTTTGTGTTGCAGAAAGTAATGACAATATATTATTTTTTGCCGCCGGAGATGAAGGATTGCTGAAATATTGCATTATATTGGCAGCAAATATATTATTTTTATAAATTACACTTGCGTCACCGATGCGTTCATGTCGCCAATTATTGATTTCCCATACTTTCAGTTCGGCAATTGCAGTAAGCTTCTGACCGGCAGCATTAACAATGTCTTTTTTCTGGTTTTGATAAATAAAATATCCCAGGATAATAATTAAAGCGGATGCTGAAAAAAATATCGTTAATGCCGTAAAGAGAATATTCTTGTTTTTCTTGGGGAGCGGTTTGGTCATACTCGCCTTGTTTTCCACCAGAAGTAAACTTTAACTTATTTTGAGCAATTATAAAGTCAAATCATTTTCAAAACAAGCCTCTTGATAAATTTCATTTTGAGAAAATCATTTTTATTGAAATGATCAACAATGCAATACCGAAAATTCTTTCTAGCGTTTGATTGGATATACTGGTTGCTAACTTAGCACCAATCAAACCGCCAAATATGAATCCAACGCAGATTAATCCGGCAATAGGAAAATCAACATATCCCTGTTTATAATATGTCCATGCAGCAAGTATGCCTATCGGTGGAACTAATAATGCCAGAGTGGTTCCTTGGGCAGTTTTTTGGGAAAGGCCAAAAATAATGACCAAAACCGGCACAATGATAGTACCTCCCCCTATGCCGATTAACCCGCTTAAAAAACCGGACAATATTCCCAATAAAATATACATTAAGCCTAAAGATGTTGTCATTTTATTATTTTTTCACCGCCAGTTGAATTCATAGAAATGATGTGCTTATTTAAGCCAAATCACATGTTAGTTGTTTTACAAGAAATATCGAGCAGGGTTTTGCTCTGATGATTTCATCATTGCCTCCCCCGACAAGCATGCGTTCCAAAGGACTTTGTTCGTGCATGCGGAGAATAAGCAGATCAATCTTCTCTTCTTCTATAAGTTGCAGGATAACGTCGGAAGGGTTGCCTTCTTTGACGAATTCTTTAATGTTCTGTCCTTTCTCTTTCTCTGCGCTTATAATTTTATGCAGTTCTCCTCTACGCTTTTCCATATCCCTTTTGTGCTCCTGTTCAATGGATACCATGGGTATGCTCCATCCCTGAAGCAACTTGGTATCCATAACGTGAACAACAGAAAGTTCCGTTTCATATTTTCGGGATAGTGAAACTCCAAACTTTATTGTGTTTTCACAATGTTTTGTCAACCAACTGACAACAAGAATATGCTTGAAAAGGTCCATATAACACCTCCTTTATTCGCTCTGCCCGAGGTCTCTCTAGATTGGTATAGTCAGAGCTTAGCTCCTGACAAGCAACACCTGGCATTTAGCCCTTTTCATTACTTTATCGACAACGCCGCCCATCAAATTTTTCAAAATGCCTGTTTTGCCGTGTGAAGCAATGACGATCAGATCGATGCCTTTTTCTTCCTGTTCTTTGAGTATCTCTTCGTAAGGAATGCCTCTTCTCGCATCATAAACAATTTCAATGCTGGAATTATTGTCAGTAACTTTCTTAGCTTCCTGCTGAAGTTTTTCTTTTGCGTTTTTTATACTGTCCTTTAGAATTTTCTGAACATCTCCTTCATTCAGACAGTAATCGACAGCACATTGCTGGAATCCGTCATCAATCACATGAAGGAGATAAATCTTGGCCTTGTTTTGTTTGGCAATGTCTATCGCCTGTCTTAAAGCGTTATCGGCATAAGCTGAAAAATCCGTCGGTACTAAAATCTTTTTTGGTGCGAACATAATTAATGTCCTCCTTTTTTTGTTTTAGAATATATTTTTAAATTAAATTTACAATAAGGATTGATATGTAGGTTAACGGTAGGGTAAACCTACCACTTCCGAATACTGAATAATTACAAGAGATAAATCTGTTTTTACGGAGGCACCTGTCACTTATGAAGTTTCTTTATAAATTGAGTAGTCAAGGCCGGAACAATCTGAAAAAGATCACCCACGATTCCATAATTAGCAACATTGAAAATGGGTGCCTCTGGATTTGTGTTGATGGCAACAATGACCTTGGATGTCTTCATGCCCGCCAGATGCTGTATCTGGCCGGAAATTCCGCAGGCAATATAAAGATCGGGACGTACTGTTCGTCCCGTCTGTCCTACCTGATGGGCATAAGATATCCATCCTGCGTCGACAGCGGAACGTGATGATCCAACTGCGCCGCCCAATACTTCAGCCAATTTACGAAGCGTCTCGAAACCAGCCGGCCCGCCCACGCCATGTCCACCTGAAACGATGACACGGGCATCAGCCAGATTAACTTCATCTTTTTCCAGGATAGAATCCACTACATGTGCTGTAATTTGGTCTGCACTTATGGCAGCTTTGATGGAAATTACCTGTCCCTGACGATGAAAATCGGCAACGGGCTTTTCGAAAACACGATATCGCACTGTGGCCATCTGCGGACGATAATTGGGACAAATGATGGTAGCCATGATGTTGCCGCCAAAAGCCGGACGAGTCTGCAGCAACAAGCCATTCTCCGGATCAATATCAAGGCCGGTGCAATCAGCGGTAAGTCCTGTGTGGAGTAAAGAAGCTACGGAACCGGCAAGATCGCGGCCACGAGTACTTGCGCCCAACAGGAATATCTCAGGCTTATACTCGTGAACCAGATTAATCAGCGTGTTCGCATAGGGCGCTGTAGTGTATTTGGCAAGGCTTTCGTCATCCACCCAAAAAACACGATCCGCTCCGAAGGAAATGGCGTCTTTGGTAATGTGTTCCACATGGTATCCCAGCACACAAGCGGTAAGCGCAACTTTGCGCTGGTCGGCCAGCATTCTTCCTTTACCCAGCATTTCCACGGAAATGCCGCCTGCCTGTCCATTAAACTGTTCCACCCAAATCCACACGCCGCTGTATGTAGTAAGATTCTCCGCCGTTTTCGGCGTCTGCTTCTCCGGAAGACTTAGCGCATACATCGGACACGCGAGCAGGCAGGCGCCGCAGCCCGTGCACTTATCGTTGACCACGACCATATCATCCACAAGGCTTAGTGCTCCGAATGGGCAGGCATCGATACATGCTCCGCAGCCTACGCATTTATCTTTATCGATATCCAAAAGTGGCATGCTTCCTCCTTATAGAACTTTTTCCGTAATAATTTTATCGGCGAGTATCGCCGCAGATTCTTCGGCACTATCGGCTTTAATCAATTCCAAGACTCCCTCGTGTTTTGGCGGGCTGAATATCTTTATCACTTGTGTCGGACTGCCTTTCAGACCTAACTTGGACAAATCTGCTCCGGGTAAATCGGCAGCGGTCCATGTGGGAATGATGAGTTTGGAAGCACGGCGAATATGAAAAAGCGAAGTTGAGCGCGGCTGATTGATATCCTTCACGACAGTAAGGAGGGCAGGCAATTTAGCTTCCACGACCTCCCGGCCTTCTTCCAGCAGTTTTTCTACTGTGAGATCACCAGCCTCGGGATCCAGCCTGATAATCTTGAAAACATAGGTTAGCTGAGTAATGCCCAGTTGGCTGGCAAGACCGGGGCCTACCTGGCCGGTATCGCCGTCGATAGCCTGCTTGCCGCACAGAATTATATTGAATTCGCCCAATTTCTTAATGGCCAGGGCTAGAGCATATGCTGTTGCCCAGGAATCCGAACCGGCAAAAGCCCGGTCGGAAAGCTGAATAGCATCATCCGCTCCCAAGGCAATGGCTTCTTTGAGCGCTTTAATCGCTTGTGGCGGACCAAGTGAAATAACGGTAACTTTCCCCCCGAATTTTTCCTTAAGGCGAAGCCCTTCTTCAATCGCGTACATGTCAAAAGGATTAATAATACTGGAGATGCCTTCACGGATTAATGTGTTGGTCTCCGGATTAATTTTAACATTCGTTGTGTCAGGCACTTGCTTAATGCAAACAATTATATTCACCTACAAGCCTCCTGTTAAGCTGTCTTTCGGGTAAATAATTCTTTGCCCTTCAACTTTGGCGAACGACGTCATCAAATGAGTTTTAGTGTTTTTTTCATTTATTATGTCTATGACTGTAATGTTCATGATCAACAGGGCGTCGCCAATCAGAGACCTGTGACAACGCCAAGGAAGAGCTTCCGCGCACATGATGGCTGTTGGTTTATCCTTGAGTATGTGGACGAGCAAATCAAGATTCTCCTTAAATTGTGTTGTCTGCATGTAATCGGCATAACCGCGAAAGGAGACATTTCCCCAAGCGGTATTGACTGAGACTTTCGTTGTATGCCGAAGTCCTCCGAGTCCCTTCAAATGGATATAACCAATATCTTCCCGGCTTAAACTATGACGCAGATCATCTTTATTATACTGCGGGTTATGTCTGGATGTCGCAATGGTTCGTACGTCGGCGACTGTTTCAATTTTACAGGATTGAAGGATTTGAATAAATTCTTCAATGGCCCTTGTTGAGTGACCAATTGTATAGACGATGCTCATGATTATGCACCATGACAAATTACAATCGTTCTTTCGCCGTCAATCATTTTAGATTTAATGCGATGTCTTTTCCAAAAAGAATGCAATTGTCAACGGCTTGGCTGTCCGGGTTCCATTTTTCGCGTATCCCTTCATTGAATAGTTGAAATCCGCTCTCTTCAAGTTTATCCGATATAATTTTGATGCTCTCGCCACTCCAGCCGTAGCAGCCGAATGCCGCCGCCTTCTTGTTCATAAACTTCAATCCCTTCATCTCTTCCAAAATGGCGGCCACGGCGGAAAGAATTCCCTTATTGATGGTCGGAGAGCCGATCAACACCCCTTTGGATTTGAATATTTCTGTAATCAAATCATTTTTATCTGACCGGGCGATATTGAATAATTTTACGTTAACCGCTTGATCATCCTGTGTGATCCCTTGGGCAATAGCCTCGGCCATACGCCGTGTTCCATCCCACATGCTGTCATAGGCAATTGTAATTTGATTTTCGGCATAGTTTCCGGCCCATTGCAGATATTTTTCAGCAATCTGGAGCGGGTCTTTTCGCCAAATGACTCCATGACTCGGGCAGATCATGTCCACTGCAACCTTCAAGGCCAAAACTTCTTTTATTTTTTTATCGACCAGAGCGCTGAACGGCGTCAGGATGTTGGCATAGTATTTAATGGCCTCCTGAAACAGTTCCGCCTGATCAACCAAATCATTGTACATCAGCTCCGATGCCATGTGCTGTCCGAAGGCGTCATTGCTGAAGAGAATATTATCTTTCGTCAGGTAAGACATCATGCTGTCCGGCCAATGCAACATCTGGGCTTCAATAAAAATCAGATCTTTTGACCCGAGGCTGAGTTTGTCCCCGGTCTTGACAACGTGGAAATTCCAATCCTGATGGTAGTGACCTTTCAGCGAATTCACGCCATTTTTCGTGCAGTATATCGGAGCATTAGGAATACGGCTCATGAGTTCAGGCAGCGCGCCGCTGTGATCCGATTCCGCATGATTGGCGATGACAAAATCAATTTTGTCCAAAGAGATTTTCTTTTCCAAATTTTGTACGAATTCGTTCGAATACTTTCCCCATACCGTGTCAATCAGGGCTGTCTTCTCGTCCTGTACCAGATAGGAATTATAACTTGAGCCGCGATGTGTTGAATATTCTTCGCCATGAAACTTGCGCAATTCCCAGTCAATCTTGCCGACCCATGTAATATTTTCTTTTATTTTAAAACTCATTTTAACCTCCCGTTCAGTTTAGATATATTAAATATTATCCGACTATCCCTTCATAAAAAAGTGCTTCCATAATATTTGATCATTGCCATTAACATTTACATTTACTGGGGTTACAAATGACCGATCAAAAGGAGCAATAAAATTGCAAATACATGTAATACCCACCAACCCGGCTGGAATAACATAAAATATTTCATGACGCCCTCCTTCTATTTCCAGAAGTAGTCACCGATAATGTAAACTACGGTTAGTGTGACAACATGCACAAACCAAAAACCCATGTTCGGAAAACGGAAAAACCTGCCCGTACGCCTTGAACCATCAGGCTGACTCACCACTGAATCCATTTCAAACAGAGCTTTGCCTAATGCAAATTTCCCCCAGAGAATCATAATGTCGGCAAATAGCGTTCCGAGCAAGATTGTCTTCAGCGTCCAAATCTGCGGTGGATTTTCAATTGTAAAATGCGTCATGATGATTGTACCGATGATTACCGTCATACCATTGAGAAGATACGCAAAAGAAATTGTTGATCGAAAAATAAATAAGACAGGAATGACGAACACGCTGATAAATCCGGCAACGGCCGGTATCCAATTCTCCGCGTCTTTGGCAATCGGATGTATACGCAGATGAAGCAGCCAGCCACCCAAAGCTAAAAAAAAGATGGCCAAAATCAAAACTACCCGGAGATAATCTTTCTTCTTCATAGTATACTTCATGATTATTATCTCCCTCCAGTGCGTTTGTCAGTGGAGTTTTCGGATTGTTTCAGTCTCACATTTTTATGCAACAATATTGTAAGCTGCCGGATCAAGCGGCGATCCAGCCGTAAAAACACGTGTGGCCAATTCCCTGTCCAACATCAAAATGCCCTCTTGGGAGTTTTCTACCATGGCCAGTTCGCGGGATACTTTCTCAGTGCTTTTTTCTTCTTCGATCTGTTCCTTTAAAAACCAGGAAAGAAGGGGTTCGGAAGTGTAGTCGTTTTCTTCACGGGATATTTTTGTTATATTTTTAATTTTACCCGTAATGAACTTTTCATGCTCATAGGCATCCAGCCAGGGTTCCAGTGGCGTCTTCCATGATGTTTTAATCTGCTTCAAATCCAAAAGCGTTACAACGCCGCCTCTATCCAGGATGTGATCATAGAATTTCATGGCGTGAATCATTTCCTCATGCGCCTGACAACGCATCCAGTGTGCCATGCCGTCAAGATTCTGCGCGTGAAAATAAGCGGCCATGGATAAATAGATGTAGAATGATTCCATTTCATGTTTGATTTGTTCATTCATCGCGTTTCTTGTTTTTTCGCCAATCATTTCTTACGCCTTCCTTTCTTAAATTAATCAGGTTTGAATTTATGCAGATTATAAACTGGACCATGCCTATCCTGCATCCGCTGGTGTTCTTTGTATTGTCCCTATTTTGGTGGAAAATTATCAGGGTTAATTACACTCCAGACATTATTCACACCCTGACCGTTTGTTTCTCCTGCTTTTTTGTCATTAATCCAGTAATATAAAGGATAGCCCCTGAAAGTTGTCTGTTTCTTCCCATCTTCTCTGGTAATTGTTCCAAACTCTTCCTTTTTTATGCCATTGGGCGCTGCAACAGTTTCCCTGTAATATATGGGCCATTTTTCTAAACAATCGCCAGCGCACGCGCTTTTCCCGAAACAATCTTTTTTAAACCAGTATAATGTTTTACCATCAGTATCTGTGAGATATTTCCCTATTCCAGCCTTTGTCTGAATTTTAATTGCATGATGCATACCCATAGCTATACTGATCCCCAAAACTATTACTCCAATAACTATTAATACCGTTGTAAATTTTTTCATTTTCATCCTCCTTTTTAATTATTGTCTAACATGTTTGTTTACCTGTTTTATCGGGCAAGACCGAAGTCGTTAGTGTGAAAGACGGTTCGGGTGCAACCGTATGTTAGGATGTCAAAAAAATACTAATCGATAACATTCTGCCAATATTTTTATGATTTTTCTTCGGCGTTTTCTTCACTATATTTCGGAGGCACTTGCAGAAGTCCGGCGATGCGCATTTTGTATTCAATAGCGGGGATGTCCTCTTTCAGAAAATGGCCGACAAATTTATTTATACGGTGCTGCAACTGCTGCCATTCCCGATCCTTTATATTCTGATTCATAACAGACCTCCTTTAAATGATATTAACGGGCCAGCTTTGCCGCAACTTGAGCAACATGCTTCCCCTGGTATCTTGCTGCATTCAGTTCATTTTCGCTGGGCATTCTTTCTCCTTTGCCGCCGGCAATGGTTGAAGCGCCATAAGGAGATGAACCGGTGATTTCATCTATGCGCATTTGCCCTTCAAAAGCATAAGGCAGACCTACAATGATCATTCCTTGATGAAGTAATGTAATATGGAAGCTAAGTATTGTTGATTCCTGACCGCCGTGCTGTGTTGCTGAACTGGTAAAGACACTTCCTACTTTACCGACCAGAAGTCCCTTGGCCCAAATCCCTCCGGTAGAATCGAGAAATTGGCGCATCTGACCGCACATATTTCCGAAACGTGTCGGTGTGCCAAATATAATTGCATCGGCAGAAACCAAATCATCCACAGTGCAAACATCAATTTGAGCTGTTTTCTTTTGAAAATCTAAGGCTCCCATTTTCTTCAAAACGTCATCGGATAAAGTCTCCGGCACTCGATACATTTTCAATTCAGCGCCTTTGACTTGTTTTACACCTTCAGCGACGGCTTCAGCCATTTTGTATATATGGCCATACATTGAGTAATAAACTATTATAACTTTCATATTCGTGTTCTCCTTTATTTTTATGATTTTAATTTTGTATCAAATGATGATCATTCATACGGTTATTTCCCCCTGTGGATTTAACTTTTTGATTGAAAATTACTGCAATAGATTAATGAAAACAATACTGATTAATTGTAAGGGAAATGGTAGGCGATGCCTACCACTGCTCTAAGAGAAAAAAATACATTTAAAGAAATTACAATTTGCTCGGAGTCGCTTGCTACTTGCGCAACTTCTTTCTGAATTGTTCCGTCAGTGCAGGAACAACCAGGAACAAATCTCCCACTTTTATTTTGCCACCAACCAGCACTTTTGCGAATATTCCCTCTCTGGGCATAACACAATCTCCGACTGTATAAAAAATATTACACCTATTGTGGCATTCTTTGCCGATTTGAGTGACCTCCAGCAGGACGTTAGACCCGACTTTTAACCGTGTGCCAATGGGAAGAGAGGGCAAATCAATGCCCTCTGTAGTAAGATTTTCCGCGAAATCGCCATAATTCACATCGAGCCCTTTAGCTCTGATTTTTTCTATACTTTCTTTGGCCAGGAGACTAATCTGTCTGATGATATCGGCTTGGGCGTGGGCGTCATTTTCGAGACCCAAGTTTTCCAAAAACAGACCGCAGTAGATATTATTCTTTTTTTCTCCCTTTTTCTGAGAAATATTAACAGCCAGAATTTTCCCGCATTTTTTTTCTATTTTCATTATTTGTTCTATTTTTCGCTCATATCTTACTTTGCTTAAAAATTTCTTTATAACAGCTTACCATTTCGAATTATTCGTCAAAACAAAGATGGCGTTCAACGCGAGCAGGTTCGGCAAAAACCGCACAATGGTTTTTTCCCCGAGATAATGAGCTTCCACTATCCGAATGTTTTTTCTTGCGCAGAAATCTCTAAAATCAATAACACTTAAAAAACGTACATTAGGTGTATCAAACCAGAGATAGGGTAATGATTTTGTAACAGGAGATTTCCCCTGAAAAAAAAGCATAATGCGCGATTTGAAATGAGCAAAATTAGGAAATCCAATAATGACTTTTCTACCGATACGCAACGACTCACCAATAACGCAGTCTACTTTTTTTACCTCCTGCATACTTTGATTCAAAATAACGTAATCAAAGGAATCATCGGGATATTCCTTCAGGCTTTTTTCAATATCGTCGTGAAAAACACTCAAACCCTTTTTTACACATTCCTGAATGGCCTTATCATCCAATTCGATTCCCTGTGCCCGTATATTTTTATCCCGGACAAGCGGATACAGAAGGTCGCCTTCACCGCATCCCAGATCCAAAACTCGTGAATTCTGTTCTATAATCGAATAAATTATCCGATGATCAAGATGAATTTTTTCAGATTCCATTTCTGCCTGCCACCATATATCCGTTAAAAGTTTTATCCAAAAAATGTTTTATTAAAGTTGTTTGTTCTTTTACTTCCACCAAAAAAGCGTCGTGACCGTACGTAGAATTCAATTCACAGTAAGTAGCATCTGTATGTCTATTTTTTAGCAGACGTACTATTTCCTGGGACTGATATGATGGATAAAGCCAATCCGACTTAAACGAAATAATAAGGAATCGCGTATTGACTATCTTTCTAAAAGGAATAAACTTTATCCCCGAAAGGTCAAAATAATCCATCGCTTTGGTAATATAAAGATAAGAATTGGCATCAAAACGCTTTACAAAGTTCAATCCCCTGTAATGAAGGTATTTTTCTACTTCGAAATCAGGATCAAATCCGAAACTAAAACGATCACTTTTTAACCGCCGGGAAAATTTCTCTTCCATGGATTTATCACTCATAAAAGTGATATGACCGATCATACGTGCTACAGACAAACCTTTTTGAGGTTGTCCGCTCGCATAGTAATCGCCATCATACCAGGAAGGATCAGCCATGATAGATTGTCTAACAACTTCATTGAAGGCAATCTGCTGTGGAGAGTGTTTCAAGGTTGAAGCAATAACAATAACAGATTTTACACGATCCGAATAAGAGGCCACCCATTGAAGAGCCTGCATGCCCCCCATGGAACCGCCGGCAACACATAAAAGCTTATTAATTCCTAAATAATCTATCAGATGTCTTTGAGCATTAACCATGTCAGCGATAGTTATAAAAGGAAAATCAAGCGCATAATGTTTCTCTGTTTTCGGATTTATTGAAGACGGTCCTGTCGAACCCTTACAACCGCCGATAATATTAGAACAGATGACGAAATAGCGATTTGTATCAAAGGCTTTTCCGGGGCCGATCATATCATTCCACCAACCTAAGCTATGATCATCAAGAGATATTCCTGCCGCGTGGGCATCTCCGGAAAGTGCATGCAGAGCAAGAATTGCGTTTGATTTATCCGAATTCAAGCTTCCGTATGTTTCATAAGCAATGGTGATCGGTCCCAGCTTCTCTCCGCTTTCAAGATTTAGCTCTCTGCCCGATTCGGCAAAGGTGTAATACTGCGTTTCTATAACGCCTATCGATTCACTATATATTTTTTCGTTTTTAGTCTTCTTCATCTTTATCAATCACCCTCTCCTTAATCCTCTCCCCTCAAGGGAGAGGACCCTTTCCCTCCCTTGGCGGGAGGGGTGAAAGGGGGGTATTTTCGTAGTAAAGGCACTTACTATTTTTGAAACAGCCATGTTGATAAATACCTTTCTCCGGTATCACACAACACCGTGACAATAACTTTCCCCGCTGACTCCGGACGCTTGGCAATTTCGAGCGCGGCCCAGACATTTGCCCCCGCGGAAATCCCCACCAGAATGCCATCTTCCGCAGCCAGACGGCGTGAAACTTCACCGGCTTTTTCATGCTCGGCAAGAATAATCTCATCAATCAATGACCGATCAAGGTTACCCGGAATGAAACCGGCGCCAATGCCCTGAATTTTGTGGGGACCTGGCTTCCCGCCGGAAATAACCGGTGAATCCTTTGGTTCAACGGCAATAATTTTCACGTTCGGGTTTTTTTCTTTAAGAAATTTACCCGTGCCGCTCAACGTCCCGCCGGTGCCCACTCCTGCCACAAAAACATCCACATTACCGCCGGCATCGTTCCATATCTCGGGACCGGTGGTGCGGTAATGTATTGCCGGATTGACAGGATTATTAAACTGCTGAGGAATGAAACTATTGGGTGTTGTCCGCGCCAGTTCCTCGGCTTTTTCCACCGCGCCTTTCATCCCTTTCGCCCCTTCCGTCAGCACCAGTTCTGCCCCTAATATCTTCAGGAGTTGCCGACGTTCGATACTCATGGTTTCCGGCATGGTTAAAATAAGTTTATAACCTTTGGCCGCAGCCACAAAAGCTAGCGCTATGCCGGTGTTGCCGCTGGTCGGTTCAATAATTACGGAACCTGGTTTCAGTTTTTCGTTTTTCTCGGCATCTTCGATCATTGCCCTTCCGATCCTGTCTTTAACGCTGGAGAGAGGATTAAAGTTCTCGCCTTTGCAGAGGATTGTCGCGTGCAAACCTTTTGCAATGTTATTAAGTTTGATCAACGGCGTATTGCCTATGGTTTCTGTAATATCCGCAAATATATGCCCCATAAATATCCTCCTTAATTTGTTTTTGCCAAAGCCTGTTCAATATCGGCAATGATGTCATCTATGTGTTCCAGGCCAATTGAAAGACGGATGAAATCCGGTGTCACGCCCGTTGCCTGCTGCTCTTGTTCAGAAAGCTGCTGATGGGTTGTCGTTGCCGGATGAATCGCCAGCGTCTTTGCATCGCCCACGTTAGCCAGGTGAGAAATGAGCTCCAGAGATTCTATGAATTTTTTCCCCGCCTTTGCGCCACCTTTGATGCCAAAACCGAGAATCCCGCCGGCACCTTTCGTTAGATATTTTTTTACACGCTTTTGCTCCGGGCTTGACTTAATCCCGGGATAATTGACCCAGCTGACTTTAGGATGTTTCTCCAGATATTCAGCCACAGCCAGAGCGTTCTCCGAATGACGCGGCATTCTCAGGTGAATGGTTTCCAGCCCCTGAAGAAGCAGGAAAGAATTAAATGGCGATATTGCCGGGCCCAGATCGCGCAGAAGCGTTACACGGGCTTTGATGATGTAGGCGATATTGCCGCTGGCCTTCAGGGCTTCGACGAAATCGATTCCGTGATAGCTGGCGTCCGGTCCGGCAATCAGAGGGAAGTTGCCGTTGGTCCAGTCAAATTTCCCGGAATCAACAATCAAACCGCCCAGCGATGTGCCGTGGCCGCCGATGAATTTTGTCGCCGAATACACCACGATATCCGCGCCGAAATCAATCGGCCGCAGCAGATAAGGCGAAACAGTATTGTCCAAAACCAGCGGAATGCCCTTTTGATGCGCGACTGAGGCAAGGCCTTCGATGTCGGTGATATCCAATTTGGGATTACCGATGGACTCCGCGTAAATCGCTTTCGTTTTCGGCGTGATGGCCGCCTGCAGCGCCTTCAGGTCGTTAGACTTTATGAAATTAACTTTTATTCCCATACGCGCAAATGTATGTCGAAATAAATTATAAGTTCCGCCGTAAAGATTGTCCGCCGAAACGATTTCGTCGCCGGTCTGCGCGATATTCAAAAGCGCCAGCGTAATGGCCGACTGGCCGCTGGCTACCGCCAGCGCTCCCACACCGCCGTCAAGCAGAGCGATTCTTTTTTCCAAAACATCGGTAGTAGGATTCATCAGTCGCGTGTAAATATTGCCGAACTCTTTCAAACCAAACAGATTGGCCGCGTGGTCCGTGTCTTTAAACTGATACGATGTTGTCTGATAAATGGGGACGGCGCGCGAACCGGTTGTCGGGTCTGGTTGCTGCCCGCCATGCAGGGCAAGTGTTTCTATCTTTAATTTTTTATCGATCTTACTCATTGTATTTTATCCTTATATATTAGTCTTATGCTTGTTCTCTATGATGTAATACAATTTCTAAATCAAAGATGACATTGCGGCGGCCAGGCGGAGGCCAGGCATGCGCCTGGTAAACTCTGAAACGTATTGTACATACGTTGAGGAAGCCGACAACCCCGGCCTGCGCCGAGGCAGGCTGTGCCAACAAAAATAGCGCTTTGATTTAGGAATTGTATAAAACCTCATCTATGATTCCACCTCCTATAACCCGGTCATAATCGTAAAAAACCACCGACTGTCCGGGTGTTATCGCCTCCTGTTCTTCGGCAAAGGTGACTTTCAATCTGTCTTTCTCTTTCTTTACTTCGCATAGCGCTTCCTTTTTCCGGTATCTGATTTTTGCATGCACCTTTACAGGCCAATTTTCAGCCAGCATGTTCACACCAGAAGCTAAAAGCCCTTTGCCCATTAAATCTTTCTTTTCGCCTACAACAATTCGATTCTTAACAGGATCAATGGACACAACATACAGCGGCGTTGGGTGACTGATACCCAAGCCTCCTCGCTGGCCGATAGTGTGAAAAATAATCCCACGATGTTGTGCCAGCACTTTCCCGTTCAGATCAACGATCGGCCCAGGCTTTATTTCCCTCACCCGCTCCAGGAGAAATTCTTGAGAATTTTTCTGTGTCACAAAACAAATGTCCTGGCTTTCCTGCTTTTGAGCAACAGGTAAAGAATGTTTTTTTGCTAATTCTCTCACTTCATCCTTCGTCAGGTTGGCGAGGGGAAATAATATATTCGCTAAACTTTTATAAAGTATGGTGTAAAGAAAATATGTCTGATCTTTCTTTCTATCTTTTGGCCTCTTGAGACAATAAACATCTTCATTTTTTTCAATGGTCGCATAATGACCGGTTGCCAGAAAATCAAACCCGAGCATCAGTGCTTTTTCCAGCAGATTACCGAATTTCAGATGACGATTGCACTCAACACAAGGATTGGGCGTTCTGCCTTTTTTATATTCACTGATAAAGTTAGCTATCACTTTGTCTTCAAGCTGGGACGCGTAATCAAAAACATAATGATTAATTTGCAGCCGGTCGCAGACTCTTTTGGCGTCATCAATCGCCGTGGCGCCGCAACACTTCGCCTCGTCTTCCGTTGAAATGCCTAAACACATTGTTACGCCGGCGATATCGTAGCCTTCATTTTTGAGCAGCATGGCCGCAACTGAAGAATCGACTCCACCGCTCATCGCTACCAAAACTTTTTTACTCATTTGTTTTGATCACTCCCTTTTAAATTTACTGATTATATAGACGGACTTAACGCCTGCTCTTTTTTCTCATTATTCATTACAACCAACTGTTCCAGCGTTATTGAGCTTAATGTTTCCGATATCTTTCCTCCCAGCAGCGTCCAGATATCACGACTGGCACAGGTACTAACTCTCTGGCAGGCATTGGGGTTGTTTACACAATCAACCAGACAATCTCCTTCAAATACATCCACTATATTCTTCAAAGTTATCTGCGATGGAGCTTTGGCCAGAGCATAACCTCCTGATGATCCCCTCACAGAATTAATCAGGCCAACCCCCTTGAGCGGAATTATTATAAGGCTCAGATATTTTTCAGAAATTTCCTCTTCGCGGGCAATATCTTTGAGAAATGTATTGCCTTTGCCGTAATTTCTGGCCAACACCAGCATTAATCTCAGCCCATAGCGTGATCTCGTAGAAAGCTTCATATATTCAAATCCTTATAATTTACTACCATTCCTATCGTTTTGCTAGTATTTAAACTAGCAAACGTAATTTGTCAAGAAAAAAATAGTTGATTAACTTAGTTTATTACCCGAAAAGGTGATACTTAATAAGTAATGAATCTAGATTAAATTATTGTTTTATAAGAACATTAAGAACTCAATCAACGGCACAATCCCTTACTTTTAGCCAACTCTAATGCTTTGCATACACCCATTTTACAGGCTTTTTGCACATCAGCGCATCCCATTTTATTATTGTCCTGCATAAAATAAGCAAGCCCTCTGTTATTGTAGGCATCGGCATATTTTGGTTGCAACTGAATGGCTTTATTATAATCTTCTATGGCCCGTTTATATTGGTGAAGGCTGCTATAGTTAATCCCTCTACTATTGTATGCTAGCAAAGAATTTGGCTCCAACCGGATAACTTCATTATAATCTTCTATGGCACGTTGATACTGACCAATTTTGTTATAAACAATCCCCCTGTTAAAGTAGGCCAATACACTATTTGGTTTCAGACGGATAGCTTCGGTATAATCCTCTATGGCGCGCTGATTCTGTCCAAGATTATTATAAGCAACTCCTCGCTGGTTGTAAGCCTCGGCATTATTGGGCTGCAGTTTAATAGCTTTATTCAAATATTCAATAGCCTTATCCGGTTCTGAATATTGTTTCCCATCCCATAACAGACGCGCTTTGCTAATCCAGTCTTCAGCAGATTTGTTCATTTCCGAGCAGGAAAAAAGAAAAATTAAAATAAGAAAGATGAAAACGAATAACTTGCGCATAACATCTCCTTTTGTATTTTTATTTTTTTATTACCATAATTATTAATAAAATTACATTAACAATTTTTACCTTCTATCTATGCTTCCGCAATAAGTATACCTTGCATTATCAAACTCTTTAGAGATAATTATATACATGATTTTTACAATATTAAATGAGGGGGACCTTATCCATGGGAAATATTTCATTTGAAATGACCAGAAGACAACTGATGCAAGCAGCAGCGGCATCCGCTTTTTTTCTGGGAACGCCGAATATTACTGGCTGCTCATCCCTGCCAAAATATCAGCCGGCTGGAACTGTTGATGGGAAGGCGCTTTATCTCATCCATGGCAATGTTGTCGATGTCGTCCGTGGTGAAATCCATCGTGACCAAACGCTTGTCATTAGAAATGGCTTAATCGAAAACATTTCCAATCAGGTCCCCTCTGCCAGGGAAGGCGATATGATTATAGACTTGAAAGATCGTTTCATCATACCTGGCCTGATTGACGCGCATTGCCATGTAACCCTGCCCGGCGAATCAGCGATCAGTCCGTTGGGAGTTTTGACGATTATGAATCAACAAAAAAGAAACTACATCCAGCAGATCAAGCACGGCGTAACGACCATACGTGACATGGGCGCAATGCCTAAATTACTGCATGATCATATTAAACAAATAGATAAAGGCGAACTCATTGGTCCGCGGGTTGTTTACTGCAATTCATTTACCAATATTTACGGCGGACATCCTGATATTGATCCTTCGAAGGTCAGCATTTTTTCCCCGGTGGTAATGGCCTTTGCCGGTGATACGAATTTATGGTTCAAAGATACAAAGGATCTGGAAGAAAAAATGCAGGAAAACTCTGCTTCCGGTGCATCATTTATCAAACTTACCATGGATAAAAAGTCCGTGCTGTGCGGAAAAGGGGAGATTCCTGTATACACAGACGAACATCTCAAAGTGATATTCGACTTTGCGCAAAAAAACAATTTGGCCACGGCCGGACACATTCATACTAAATTCGGGTATGATCGCGCTCTGCAATTCGGTATAAGTTCAGTGGAACATTCCATTGGCGACGATGTGCTTACGGAAAAAGATGTAAATACTATGGCCAAAAAGAACATATCAATTGTTCCAACCATGATTGTCGCGCAGATGCTTGCGGCACCGGAAGTCTACGATGAACTGCCCCCAAAATACCGCAATGATTTCATCGACGGGGAAATGACTATCCGGCGCGAGTATATAAACTCTTCATTGGAAGATTACACAGAAACATCCATCCATGAAAACAATATAGCTCATCTGAAGGAATGTCGAAAGTACGGCTGTGCCAACTTTTACAAAAAAGGTAAGTTTATGGCTAATCCGGATATCTATTTCAATATCCTGGTTGTCGGACCACGTAACTTGATGGCAATGAAAGAAGCCGGTATTGTTATTGGCTGCGGCACGGATTCCGGAGTCCCTTTTTCATACCATGGGACTCTGTGGCGCGAAATGGAAATGCTGGGCCGTATCGGGTTTTCCAGTCTGGAATCTTTGCGGTGTGCTACCATCAACAACGCGAAAATTATCGGAATGGCCGACAAAATCGGAACGGTGGATCAAGGAAAATACGCTGATCTGGCAGTACTGAAAGAAAACCCTCTGGAAAACATCAAAGCTTGTCGTAATCCACAAGTAGTCATTAAAGACGGCAAGATTTACGATGTCAGCAAGATTTCTTTTAATGCTTAAAGATATGAAGTAAATTCAACTAATAGCAGGTGAATAAGACTCGATTATTTTCTTGTGATCATTATCAAGCTCGGAAAAAGTTATGCCCACTAAATTCTGATGAACCCGGGCAATTTTAGCCAACCCTTCTATCCAGTCCTGATTAATTTTCATTTTTAATTTGTAGAAACTTCCAATTTCCAGACCATTGACATCATTTTCAAAAGAAAAAGATGCCCCTATTTCTGAAATATTTTTAACGGTAACGGGAATGTCCTTATCTGCCATAAGAACACCGGGAAAAGAACATTTCTTGCGTTGCGCTGATCTGGTATCAAATAATATTTGATATTTTGCTCCACATGTACAAACACGGTCCAGAACTTTGTTTTGTAATTCTTTTTCGGGCTTAGTATTTACCTTTGTTCCGCATTCAGGGCAGACAATCACTGCCCAACCTAAAGAGCTTACGAGTATTTTGGAAACCATGTAATTTTTATCTCCGGAAAATTCAGTTATTTTCTTTGTAATTGTTACTTTAACTTCACAGATATTATCGTCAAATATTGCTCAATCAGAATATCCTTCTCATGGTGTGGAAGTATATGAAGAACAATCTTATTTGTCAATAGATCACAAAGTTTTAGATCACAAAGTTTTCTTTCGAATTTACGGATAACTTTTTTGATAATATTAATATTTGCTTTTGGCAAAGCATTGACGTAAATAATTAAACATTAAATTAACAAGATAGAATCATACATTCATTTGCTCAAACCCTTAGACCCGGCAATTAATTGAGGAGAAACATGAAAAAACAAACTAAAGTTGCCGCAATTCAGCTTGCTACAAAAATAGGAGATTCAAAAGCGAATATCGCCAGCTGCGAGCGATTAGCTCTTATGGCTGTCAAGAAGGAAGCGCGTTGGATCGCGCTACCGGAATTCTTTACTACAGGAGTAAGTTGGAACACGAAGATTGTCGAGGCCATTCAGAATATTGACGGCACAGCGGCAAATTTCATGCGTGATTTTTCGGCAAAGCATCAAATTGTTTTGGGCGGATCTTTTTTGTGCAGGCTCTCCGATGGCAGTGTGCGCAACCGTTACCAGTGTTACGTCAACGGCTCTCTTATCGGCCAGCACGACAAAGACCTTCCGACAATGTGGGAAAATTATTTTTATGAGGGTGGCGATCCGGCAGACAGCGGTATGTTAGGGACATATGACAACACACGTATTGGCGCAGCCGTTTGCTGGGAATTTATGAGAACGATGACCGCACGGAGATTGCGTAAACAGGTGGACGTGATAATGGGCGGTTCATGCTGGTGGAGTATACCAACCAATTTTCCTGTCTTTCTACAGAAACTTTGGGAGCCGGCAAACAATCGCTGTTCCCTTGCGGCCATACAGGATAGTGCCCGCCTTATCGGAGCACCGGTTATTCACGCCGCACACTGCGGAGAGATTGAGTGCCCGATGCCCGGATTACCGATTAATTATCGCGGTTTCTTCGAAGGTAACGCAGCCATAGTGGATGCGAGCGGTAAAATTCTCGCGCATCTCAGTGCCTCAGAGGGCGAAGGAATCGTTTGCGCAGAAATTTCTTTGGGCGCACAAGCAACTACTGAAGAAATCCCTCCTCGCTTCTGGCTGCGCAGCAGAGGCTTTCTGCCTGCTTTTGCATGGCATCATCAACGCTGGCTGGGTCGGCGCTGGTATAAACGTAACGTGTTCCGGAAATAAAATCAGTGAAACAATGACAAATCACACCTTCTCCGGCAATTATATTTGTTTCAGATAGAAAGATAAAAGTTTTTATAAGGAGGCTGTATGGATACACGACGAGACTTTATCAAAAAAAGTACCATCATCGGCGCAGCTTTGTGTCTTCCGGTTTCCCTGACACAGGAATGCATCGCTGCCTATCCCGATTTAAAAACACGCTCTCCCAAAAAAGTCCTGATTTTATGGTACAGCCAGACGGGTCATACTTACAGATATGCAAAGTTAATCGGCTGTGTCTTGAAAAGTAAAAACTTAGAAGTAGATATCTGCGAAATCCAGGAAACAGATACAAAAATTCTTACTGGTTATGATTTTATCATCGTTGGCTCTCCTGTTTTTTATTACGATACTCCTGACAATGTCATCGATTGGCTGGAAAAAATTCCCGCAATCAAAGGAACGCCGGTTGCCGCATTTGTTTCTTTCGGCGGCCCCGAAGGCAATCAGCACAATGCCTCCTGTCACATTCTCAAGATACTGGCTAACAAAGGTGGCGTACCTGTCGGACGGGATGCTTTTCGAAATATTCCCTCCTATCCCACACCGAAATGGGACAGTGCTAATCAAAAATCAGGGGAACATCTGCCCAATGCGGAAACTTTTAATCAAGTGCGACGTTTTACAGAAGATACTCTGACAAGAATTTCACACAATGAAACAATTTCCATCAGCTATGAAATTGCGTTGAGAGAAGGTTTACGGGCTTTGCCTCTTATCTGGCTCAACAAGAAAGCAATTAATAAACATTCTGTTGATGCTTCAAAATGTATCGGCTGCGGGACATGTATAAGACAATGCCCGACAAAGGCTATTAATCCTTTCAAACAAACTGTTACCCGTGATAATTGTCTGGCCTGTTTCGGCTGTCTGAATAATTGCCCTGCCGATGCTGTGGTCATGGAATACAGAAGTCAGCGTCTATACGGTTTCCCCGAATATTTAAAACGAAACAATATTAGAATTATGGAACCACCGGAATTTAAGACGTGCACTTGAAATTATAAGGAAGGAAACCGGCAAAATGACCAAAACGAAATTGACATCGATGATGGAGTGGATTCGACCTGCAGGAATTGGGGTAGCTATTTTTTGTGCCTATTATTTTGGCCATGATGCAATATCACAATTTCAAATTATGGGCATTTCTATAGTGGTAATTATGTCCGGCACGGTGGCTTTTGAATCATTGGTGTTAGGTGAAGCGGCCTCCGAGAAAATCGGCTATGCGCCCAATCGCGCTTATCAAATTCAATCCGGTCTGGCTAATGCGGCCATTGCCTGCACGGCCTTGCTTGTTTACGTTTTAGATTGGGGGAAATATGCGGTTGCCACAATTGTGTCAGTAATGTTGATTTTTTTTACCTTGTCAGCGGCCAATCATCTTACTACAGCCATCAGGGATGGGAACATGAAACCTGTTAACTTACTACGTCCCGCGATGACGTTGCTGTTGCTTGGCTTACTGCTGCCCCTTATGATCAAAGCTCTGTCTTCGTAAGGCTTCACACAGCAAGAACAAAATCAGTATAAATATTTGACTATTTGATACCAATGGTATATAATCGTCAACATGAATATAAAACGCCATGTTTATAACCAGTTACTTAATGACCTAAATCGGCCTGAAGTCTCCATAATTCTTGGCCCCAGACAAGTTGGCAAAACGTTTTTGCTTAAAGAACTGGAAAACGATGCAAGGGCGAGAGGATTGCGTACACGTTATTATAATCTTGAACTACCCTACGATCTTCAGGCATTCAATAAAGATGACAGGGATCTGCTACACATGCTGACTACTAATTTGGATGTAGTTTTTATAGATGAGTTTCATTATTTGCCGAACGCATCCAAACTCTTCAAGTCCATCTATGATACCGGTGGCAAAACAAAGATATTTGCCACAGGGTCATCCGCAATCGAGATGCACAAACACCTGAAAGAAAGCCTTGCCGGCAGACGTCTTGCTGTCCGGTTGATGCCGCTTTCCTTTGCCGAATACACGCAACGGGGAAAAGATTGCCGAACTCTTCTCAATGAATATCTCACCTTCGGAGGGTTGCCGGGACTGATCCATCATGATGCTTCGGAGGAAAAAATCAGGCTTTTAAATGAAATACTGGAAACATACATTCAGAAAGACATTAAGTCATTAATAAGGGAAGAGAATATCAGAGCGTTTAATAGCCTGCTCTATTTACTGGCGGAGCGGCAGGGTTCCTTGATTTCGCTGGGAGGGCTTGCCAATGATATCGGGCTGACCGCGCGCACACTGGAGCGGCACATTGCTATAATGGAACAAACATACATCTTGTATTCCGTTTTTTCCTACTCCAGAAATATCGGCAATGAACTTAAAAAATCCAGAAAATTATATTTCTATGATCTGGGAATAAGAAATGCCCTTTTACGGGATTTCAGTATGCCGACAGGAAGAAACGATATCGGCATAATCCATGAATCTTTTGCGGCGCTTCAGCTTATCTCGCGCCTCAAACCTAATATGGAGTTGAAATTCTGGCGGAACAAGGCCGGGCAGGAAATAGATTTTGTCCTATTGAAAAACAGACTGCCTCTATTGATTGAAATCAAAACGACAATACACAAACCGGAAGTGCCACAGGCAATGAAGATATTTATTAAAAATTATCCCGAGACGGCAGGAGCGATTATTTATTCCACGGAACTCCATGCTGATATCGAATACCTTGGTAAACAGGTGGCATTCAGAAAGCTAGATTCACTATTAAATGACGAACTAATTGCAAATTGGTGACATGTATTTTATTTACAAATATTTGTTTTTAATAAAAAATTGGTGTAAATAATTAAGCACTGAATCAAGAGCGTTGTTTGAAAAACAGCGAATTTATGTATTACGTATATTAATTATTATACTCATAAAAACTATGTCAACAGAACCAATAAAATACGTTAAAAAATCAGGCTCGATTTTACGAACCATCGCCATTGTCACCATTGCGCTACTCATCTTCGGTTTTTTGATAGATCTATTTAGCGGATTTTATGTTCTCCGAAACACCAAGTCTATTTATGCTGGACTCGCCGGACTATTCTTTTTGGCTGTATTTTATCTAATTGGTGAGGCTGGCGGTGATTGGATAAGTTCAAAGGATGATTTTTCACATCCGCTATACAAAAGAGCCTTTTCATCTTGCTATGCTATTGATCTATACGGGAATTATCATGACGGCTGGATAGTTTATTCTCAACTATTTTAGACTTATAAAAATATAACAAAGGACTAACCGATTAAAAAATCTTATTAAAAATAAATATGTTCGTTATTTTTTGGAATTTATAATCTTAATTCTGATTGCAATATTGGTAACAGGAATCCTCTCGAGTGGATTTGCATTTGTGAGTGAACACAAACTGATAATACTTGTTTTGCTGATAATTATCTTTTTGATAACTGGAGATTCTTAATTAAATAATAAAGAGCAACAACAGTCGAAATGCAGTACCTTTAACCGTCAAACGCATTTGATTATCAGACCACGAAAAACAAGAAGGAGAAATATCCATGAAACAATTTGTTCTTACTCCGGCGGCGGGAAAACGTCTGATTGGAAAAGCAATAGCGAAACATACTGCGATTGTAAAAGCGCTGAAAAAAGGAACCATTGTCATTATTGCCGGAACAACCAACGGATATGTGGCGGAAGAAATTCTTAAAGAGCTTGGTCAACTAAAAGCTTTCAAGAGGGATAATTTCTATCGTGGAATAATTCTTCCTCCGCATCGCCCGACAACATCAACAGGAAGAAGTTATGACGAAAGCAAATTTCCGGGCGACGTTATAATAGCAAAAGGAGTTTATCAGAAGGGAAAGACCATATTTGATGTAGTGAATGAGTTGCGCGAGGGAGATGTCATCCTGAAAGGCGCTAACGCTGTGAATTTAATTCAAAGAAAAGCAGCAATTCTGATCGGCGCACCGAATGCCGGAACTATCGGTGCTTCTCTTCCCGCAGTTGTGGGAAGGCGCGTTAAATTAATTGTACCGGTGGGCTTGGAAAAGCGCGTTTATGAAAATCTTGATGACCTGGCTGCTACAATGAATGTTCCCGGGGTTCAAGGCCCGCGGTTTTTGCCTGTGCCGGGAGAAATATTTACAGAACTGGACGCGATTACGCTGCTTACCGGTGCTTCAGCCTCATTAGTTGCGGCAGGCGGAGTTGGCGGAGCAGAAGGAAGCGTATGGCTGGCGGTTAGCGGCACGCCCGCACAGGAGAAAGCAGCGGAGACGCTTATTAAATCAATCATCAACGAACCGGCGTTTAACTTTTGAATGTGTTAATTGCTCGGACAAAGACTCATAGATTAATCCCCTCTCCGTTGACGGGAGAGGGTCGGGTGAGGGTGAGTTTCAGGCTTTCCCCCTCCCCTTGTATGTTCAACCATGATCTTATGGCGCATGTAAACAACTTATAGTAGATGGTATAGAAGTTTACGGTTGTGGCAGGCCGAACCCTCCCGGAGACAAGAGCTCGTGATTGAGCGAGGGTCGTCACAACCTTCTCCAGATTAACCCGGACAGTTGCCAGGGACCAATAAGGATCCCGAATCTTTTGCAAGGAAGGGAGTAAGGGGAA
>LNQE01000909.1_pt1 | contig 50946 bp, 40 predicted proteins | sample 603111 | NCBI WGS metagenome assembly LNQE01 (sample SAMN04260313, study PRJNA301899) | hydrocarbon metagenome | isolation source: hydrocarbon-contaminated ditch | place: Germany: Bremen | collected 1998
CCTTAAACCAGCCTTCAAATGTATGTCCTTTTTCACATTTTAAATCGTAAATAATCACCGGATTATTATCCTTTGCACAATAATTTGTATTACTTATAACATGCTCTTAAATAAAATACAATTATATATAAAAGGATTTATGGCTAAAGAGTTTAGAATTAAACGATTATTTTTTATTATACTATTAGTTTGGCCGATAACTGAATCAGGGGCATTTTGCCCTCCGACTGCGTCGGGATTGTTCCCAATCCCAGTTTATTGGGATTGGATACCACTGTATGCTTTGCATACAGGATAATTCCACCTGCGCTTCGAACTTCGCTATGCTCGTTCTTAGCGAGTGTCATTAATTCGACTAACAAACTTCAACACGCTGTGCTTTTGAGTTTTTGTCTCATTACAACTAACAAATTTTACTTCGTTTCGACCAACATTCTACGGCCTTCGCTTTCATAATTTGAGTTTCACAATAAAAAAAGTGGACAATTAGAAAGAAATTTTATATCTTCCGTGCCGTGTCGGGATGTGGCCCAGTTTGGTAGGGCACTGCGTTCGGGACGCAGGAGTCGCGCGTTCAAATCGCGCCATCCCGACCATTTTAATGAAACACAGATTCTTCATTAACCGACAACTGATGCAAGTTTGAAAATCGGCAGATACATGGCAATAATCATGCCGCCAACGACACCACCCAGGAAAACCATCATTACCGGTTCCAATAGCGCGGTCATTGAATCCACTGCTACATCAATTTCTTCATCGTAAAAATTAGCAATTTTACTGAGCATGGAATCCAAAGCGCCTGTGGCCTCTCCAACCGAAATCATTTGTATAACCATGGGTGGGAAAAGTTGCGTTTCGGCCAATGGTTCGGCGATAGTCTTACCTTCGCTAATACTTTGACGTGTTTTCATTAAAGCATTTTCAACAACTTTATTGCCGGCTGTTTTACTGACGATGCTTAACCCCTCCAAAATGGGAACACCGGAAGTCATCATTGTCGAAAGTGTGCGCGAAAATTTAGACACAGCAACCTTTTTCAATAACATTCCGAATACCGGAGCTTTGAGCAGCATAGCATCGATCATCAATCGCCCTTTCTCCGTTTTATAAAATCTCAAGAGAGCCATATAAATGACAACAAATACAGCGATCATATAAATAAAATAATGTTGCGTAAACTCACTCATTGTAATTAAGAATTGAGTAGGGCCTGGCAATTGTCCGCCCATCCCTTCAAACATTTTTTTAAAAACAGGGATGACTTTGAGAAGCAATAATGCTACTACAGCAACAGCTATTACCAGAACTGCGATAGGATAAGTCATTGCTCCTTTTACTTTTCGTTTTAACCTTAATGCTTTTTCCATGTAATTGGACAGGCGTTCCAAAATAACATCCAGCATACCACCTGCCTCACCGGCAGCAATCAAATTCACAAAAAGGTCATCAAATATTTGAGGATATTTCTTTAAAGCATTGGTTAAACTGGTACCACCCTCTATATCTTCTTTTATTGATCGGATAATTTTAGCAAAGTTCTTGTTTTGTTCCTGTTGAGCTAAAAGGTCCAGACATTGAATAAGCGGCAAGCCTGCGTTGATCATTGTGGAAAAAACCCGGCAAAAAACAACTACGTTTTTTTCTTTAACCTTTCCTTTTAAAAAAGGTAAGTATTCAGAAATGTCTTTGGGCTTTACCTTAACTTCAATGGACTTAAATCCCTGCCGGCGTAACAAACCGCGAATAGTTGCTTCGTCGGCAGCTTCCATCTCTCCTTTTTTAAACTCATTCTTTTTTGTTGTACCTTCCCAAATAAAAATAGGCATATTTAAAGAATCCTTTTCTTACATTGGAATAATTTTAATTATGTAATACTGTAAAACAACTTCCATATAAATTCAACAAGTTAAATTAGAAAATTTATTGGAATCCGTTTATTGTTTATTTTTTAAGTTCTATTTTTCGGTGGCGCTGACAAAATATCTCATACAGGATAATACCGGATGCTACAGCAACATTTAATGAGTCAAAGTTCCCCGCCATAGGAATTGTCAGTAAAAAATCACACTTCTTTTTCACCAGAGGTCTAATACCTTTGGCTTCTCCCCCTAATACCAGAACTACAGGACAATTGAAATCCATCTCCTGCAAATTGCTTCCGCCACGAGTTTCCGCTCCAAAAACCCAAAATCCTTTATCTTTCAGATAATCAATCGTTTGCGCTATATTAACAACCCTGGCAATCGGTATTTGTGCAACGCTTCCGGCAGAAGCTTTATTAACAACTGCAGTAACCGAAGCAGCCCTGTCTTCAGGAATTATTATACCGTTTGCGCCTAAACAATGGGCAGTACGAATTATTGATCCAAGATTATGAGGATCCATGATACTGTCAAGAACTAAAATTAAGTCAGAATTAAAAGATTTATTACGGTTTCTTACTATTCCATCTAAATCAGCATAAACAAACGGTCTGCACAAGCCGATAACTCCCTGATGATCAGCAGTTCCGGCCAATTCATCCAAATATTTCCGCTGATTAAATTCGACAGGAATTATTTTTTGTCCGGCTAATTCTATTATTTCTTTTACAGAAGACCCAGCCCGTCCGGAAGCAATGATAATCTTCCTCAGTCCACCTTGCTGCTGCCGGAGGAGAGTTCTAATGGAATTTATACCGTAAACTACCTCCATCTTCTGCTTCCTGTTTTTGTGAATGAATTACCTTGCTGCTAAACCATCAGCAATTTCCTGAACAATCTGTTGGCAAGCGTCCAGCGGTTTTGAGGCCGTGCTAATCGGTCTTCCCACAACTATATAATCGGCACCTTTTTTTATAGCCTCATATGCGCTGAGAGTTCTTTTTTGGTCGTCTTTTGTTGTTGAGCCGGCACTGCGTATACCCGGTGTCACGATGATAAATTTATCACCTAAGTTTGCCCTCAGCATTTCGATATCCTGTGCTGAGGCTACGACTCCAGACGCGCCCGCATCTTGTGCTAACCTTGCCAGATGAAGCACCTGTTCCCCCGTTGTTCTTCGAAATCCAATCTCTGTCAAATCAGTACTATTCAAACTGGTAAGCACCGTAACAGCTAAGATAATCGGCCGCGGTCCGGCAATTTCATCAGCAGAAGTCCACGCTGCGGTAACAGCTTCATTAACCATCTGGCTGCCGCCCGACGCATGAACATTAAACATATCAACATTTAACTTAACAGCGGCTTTGGCCGCACGGGCTACTGTGTTAGGAATATCATGAAATTTAAGGTCTAGAAATACTTTCTGACCCCTATCTTTGATGCTCTCAATTATTTTCGGCCCTACGGCAGTAAATAATTCCTTGCCAACTTTAAACATACCGACATGTCCGGAGAGAAGCTGCACCCATGATAAAGCTTCCTCGTAATTGTCAGCATCAAGAGCAAATATTAATTTATTAATTGCCGATTCAATCGATATATTCTTCATCACCGATGAACTCAGAGCTATCCGGAATCGGTTTGAAATCTTCCTGCGTTCCGTTTAAATATTCAGGATTGGCATAGACAACCTTACCCGCAGCAATCTCACGCAGAGCCAGCACAATGTCCCTGTTTTTACTTGCTATTAACGGCGTTGAGCCCTTTAACAGCTGATGCGCGCGCTTCGAAGCCAGGGAAACAAGTCCAAATCTTGTTTTGGCAACGAGCAAAGAATCTTCTATCGTAATTCTAGCCATGTATTCAAAATCTCCTTAAAATATATTATTTTTTTTTATAAACTTTTTAATTTCACTTCGCAACCTGGTTCTTTTACATTTTTCAGCTTTATAAATAGAAATCAATTGATCTACAGCAATTTCCAAATCTTTGTTAATAATTGTGTAATCATACCATGAAATTTCTTTTAATTCACGTTCTGCCTGATCGAATCGATCCTGAATAACTTTATCGGTTTCACAACCGCGTCCTTCCAAGCGCTTTAAAAGTTCGTCACGGGACGGGGGAAGTACAAAAACATAAACACCTCCCCTAAACTTTCGCTTTATATTCTTTGCTCCTCGTGGTTCAATATCCAGTAACAAATCCTGACCGTTATGAAGAAACGATTCAATTGCCTTCCTGGAAGATCCATATAAATTGCCGTAATTCTCCACCCACTCGACAAATTCACCATCATCAATACGAGACTGAAATTCCTGACGTGAAATAAAATGGTAATCTTTCCCGTCTACTTCATTGGGACGCGGAGGCCTGGATGTATAGGAAACTGAAAACTTTAATTCCGGACAGGCCTGCAGTAACTTTTGACAAATAGTACTTTTCCCTGTTCCTGAAGGCGCCGATACAACTATAAATATTCCTTTGGCCATAATATTTACTCAATATTCTGCGCCTGTTCGCGCAACTTACCTAATTCACTTTTAACTTCAATCACCTGACGGGTTATTTCCACATCGCTGACTTTTGAACCAATTGTATTGATTTCACGATTCATTTCCTGCAGCAGGAAATCGATTTTCCTTCCTTCTGTTCCCTCACTTACCAAAAATTCTTCAAACTGGCTGATATGACTATGCATTCGCACAATTTCTTCCGTAATATCACTTCTTTCCGCCATAATTGCAACTTCCTGAACAAGACGGGATTCGTCCAGTTCAAATCCTTCAGTCAATCCCTTAATTCTTTCAGAAAGACGCTGCTGATATTCAATAACAACTTGCGGTGCCCTCGATTTTATACCTTCCAAAATTCCTGTAATTGCCTTCAACCTCATATCCATGTCCTGATACAAAGCTAATCCTTCATCCCGGCGCATATTGCCAAGCTTTGCCAATGATTCCAAAAACGTCTTTTCCACTTGGCTTAGAAAATCCGGGCTCAATTGAGCTTCATCAGGCGGAGTAAAAATATCACGAAAACCGGCCAATGTCTTCAAAGTAATTGAAGATTGCAGATTAAATTCTTTTTTAAGCCGTTTTAAAACATCAATATAATTACGGGCAATGTCTAAATTTAAATTGACCGGGGGAATATCAGTATTTTCTCCCTCCAGCCGGATGGATATTTCAATACGCCCGCGTTTAAATCTTTCACTCACCTTCTTTTTAAAATCCATTTCCAAAGGTGAAAGTACTGAAGGCATTCTCAGTAATATCTCCAGAAAACGATGATTTACAGATTTAGCCTCTACAACAATATTTCTTCTTTCTTGAATTGTTTCCGCCCGGCCATAACCGGTCATGCTTTTTATCATTTATACACCATAGCTAATTCAACAAACTTTATATTTTTATAAGTGTTGTGTCATTTTCAACTGCAATAAATATCTGTCCCTGATTTTACCAAGCATTAAAATTTGTTTTTCATCCGCATAATCCGGATAAGTCCAGGGCAGAGAGCAAAATTTCTTTCCCTGATAAACCAGTGTTAAGTCGGCATAAATTCCATCCCGTAAGTAGGGACGGTGAGTGTATGCTTTACCTGTAGCTAAAAGCAAGTGCGCCTTTGATATATAACCGGGATCAATATTTATCTGCCGCCGCAAATTCAATACCGTTTTATCTTCAATCTCATTTGTCGCCAGTTTAATATCAGGCAATGTCTCCGGCCGGATTAACTTTTCCATAGACAAAAAGCGACGCACAAGATTCTCACCCATTTCGGCGTTATAATAATTTGTATAATCAAAGAGCATTATCTCGCTTACAAAATCCGGCTGTCCATATGCGGAAGATAAAATTTCTATCGTATCATTTAACAGAGTTGTTTCTTTAGCAAAAATACTGAAGAATAACTTTACCGGTTCCATCGGATTCGGTTTGCTCATAATACGTCTAATAATTCTTTCTGTGAAACAGTGGCAGTGCCGATTTTACCGACCACAATACCTGCCGCTAAATTAGCCAGACAAGTTGCTTCCTTAATATCTGCCCGCGCAGCCAGACCCAGAGCAAGCATGCCGATAACCGTATCGCCTGCACCGGTCACATCATAAACTTCCTTGGCCTGAGCAGGGAAATAAGTGTGAACAATTTTCCTGCCGTTTTCAAAAAGGCTCATGCCTTCTTCTCCCCGCGTAATGAGTATTGTTTGAAAAACATATTTCTTCAAAAGAGCTTCGCTTAATCTTTGAAGATCATCGGCATTTGTTATTTCCATACCGGCAGCACGCTGGGCTTCATGATGGTTGGGAGTGATTACGTATACACCTTTATATATGGAAAAATTGTTTTGTTTCGGATCAACACAGATGACTATATTCGAACCTTCCGTTATTTTCTTAATTCCTTCAATAAGTTCTTTCGAAACAACTCCTTTATTATAATCGGAAATAACAATTGCTCCAATTTTATTGCGCAAAGATTTAACATATTTAAGGATTCCATCAATGCTGGTTTGTGGGATAGGTTTTCTATTTTCTTTATCAAAACGCACCATTTGCTGACCATGTGCAACAATTCTTGTTTTTAGAGTAGTTGGTCGTCTTCTTTCCACAACTATGCCTTTTGTTTCAATTTTCCGCCCTCGCAACTCCGCGAGTAATTTTTTCCCAATGTTATCCGCGCCAATAACCCCGGCGACATAAGCTTTTCCACCCATAGCATAAATGTTGTTCAGAACATTGGCGCAACCACCCAGCATAATACTGTCTTTCTGAACATCAACCACGGGCACAGGTGCTTCAGGAGAAATACGTGAAACATTTCCCCATATGAAATGATCCACCATTACATCTCCAACCACAAGAACTCCTGCGCCGGAAAAATTAGCAATAATATCTAATGCTCTTTTCTTTGTTAGAATCCTATGCACGCTTTGAGCCTCACAATTAACCCTGAAAACTAAAAAAAGCGCTTATAGCGCCCGCATCATAAAAAAAGCTGCGTAATACTATTACCAAGACCTTAATTTGTCAAATGTTTTCTAAAATTGTGAATTAAACGCAAGAAACTAATTCTTTATTTTTCATGACTATCTTGACACATAAGTTCCATTTCCATTATATTCACTCTACAAAACACCTGATTCTACTTGGTTAAGAATAATATATTTTAGAATAAAGCAATAAGAGTTTCTATGTTAAATATTGAGCAATTTCGCTATGGATCTGATAATTTCGCCTACATAATACATGGGAAAACACAGGCAATGGTTATTGACGGAGGGGCATGGAAAGAAATATTGTCTTTTCTTAAAACCAATAACCTGGCGCTTGAATTAATCACTAACACGCATTCGCATTATGACCACACTCTGGGAAACGATCATTTGATCAAGGCGACAGGAACACGGGTTCTGAATTCCGGCACATTTCCCGATAATTATAAAATTATTATTGATGGCAAAGATATAATAATTTATTTGACTCCCGGACATACTGACGACTCTGTTTGCTTTCACACGGAAAACATTTTAATCACCGGAGATACCATGTTTAACGGAACAGTCGGCAATTGTTTTTCCGGTAATCAGAGAAATTTTTATATGTCCGTCAAGCGGTTGATGGCCTTGCCTGATGAAACAATAATTTACGCCGGTCATGATTATATCCACGACTCCCTCATATTTGCCAGGCATCTGGAACCAAACAACGAACACATTGATCGTTTCCTGAAGTCTTATACGAGCGATCACGTTTATTCAACAATGGCCGACGAACGCCGAATCAATCCGTACCTTCGCTTTAATGAAGAAACAATTATTAACATGCTCAAGGAAAAGAAACTTTCTTGTGCCACAGAATGGGAACGTTGGAATTCTTTGATGTCTATTGAGTAAGATTTTTTGTCGATTATCACTTATTGATTGACACACTCATTAATTTCTTTTATGATTCAAAAACTGGCAAATTGCGGGGCATCATCAGGAATCCAAGCATAACGGAATTGATGGAAGGATGAAGGCAATCAAAACAGCAAATAAGAACACTCAAAGTAAAAAGACCACAATTTCCCATAAATCATCAGTCATCAAGAAAAAAAAATCGCAAAAAGTTTTAATTTCCAAAAACAAAAATATCAAAAAGAATAATGCCCATGAGATGGAGGATTGGCTCCAGAATTCTAACCTTCTTTTCAAGCTCAATCCGTCATCAATAGTTTTAATGAATCTGCCGGGAAGAGAAATAATAGACATTAATGATACATCTTTAAAAACATTTGGTTTTTCGCGGAAGGAAGTTATCGGAAAAACCAGCGATGAATTGAATATCTTTATACAACAGGACAAGAGAGAGCAAGTTGTAAAGAAGCTGATGAAGCAGGGTTATATTGAAAACTGCGAGATGAAGCTCAGGCGCAAAGACGGAAAAATATTAGAAGGCATTTTCTCTGCGGAAACAATTAAGCATCACGGGAAAATGTATTTAGTTGCCATTATTACAGACATTACCTCCCGCAAGCTTGCGGAGGAAGCTCAACGTGAAAACGAATATAAATACAGAACAATTCTTGAAACAACGGAAGAAGGCTATTACGAAATAGACCTTGCCGGCAATTTTACATTCTTCAACGATTCTGTTTGCAGGCTTCTCGGTTACTCCAGAAAAGAATTGATGGGAATGAACAACCGGCAGTATATGGATAAAGAAACCGCCAGAAAAGTTTTTCAAACTTTCAACAAAGTTTATCGAACAGGAGAATCCACTAAAGAATTCGACTGGCAGATAACAAGAAAAGACGGGACCAAAAGATACATCGAGCAATCTGCATTATTGGAAAAAGATTCATCAGGCAAACCTGTCGGGTTTAGAGGAATTATTCGTGATATTACCGAACGAAGAAAGACGGAAGAGTTGCTAAAGCAAAGTGAAGCTCAATACCGTTTGCTTGCTGACCACATGAAAGATCAGGTGTGGCTCATGGATCTAAACCTGAAAGTGACCTATGTAAGTCCGTCCGTGGAAAAATTACTGGGATATACAACTGAGGAAATTATTAAGCTTCCCCTGAACAAAATTCTTACGAAAAAATCTTTACAACTGGCAACAGATACTTTTTGGAAGGAACTGGATAATCCATCTCACAATGCCTTACTTGAACTCGAAGGCCGTTGTAAAGATGGCCGGCATATATGGATTGAAGCTTCGTTTGGTTTCATCCTGGATCAAAATGGGAAACCCATATCCATTTTAGGCGAAGGAAGAGAAATCACCAAACGTAAACAAATAGAAGCTTCTTTACAAAAAAGCGAAGAAAACTTCCGGCATTCTCTTGATGATTCACCGTTGGGAGTACGCATATCAACAGCAGAAGGCGAAACAATATATGCCAACAAGGCTGTTCTGGACATGTATGGATATGACAGTATTGACGAATTTAAAAAAATACCCATACAAGAACGCTATACGCCGGAAAGCTATACTCAATTCCTGGCAAGAAAAGAAAAAAGAATGCTGGGAGAGTTTGGTCCGTCAGAATATGAAATAAGTATTGTGAGAAAAAACGGCGAAATACGCCATCTACATGTTTTTCGGAAAGAAATTTTTTGGAACGGTCAAAAACAATCTCAGGTTATCTACGAAGATATAACTTTGCGCAGACAAGCCGAAGAGAAACTCAATTACATATTGGGAAATTTGCGGAAATCTATCAGAACAACCATCCAGGTATTAGGTACTGCATCGGAAGCGAGGGATCCATACACGGCCGGGCACCAGAAAAGAGTCGCCGATCTGGCCCGTACTATTGCCACAGAAATGGGTCTTCCTCAAGATTCAATCGAAGCAATACGCATGGCCGGCGCCATTCATGATATCGGGAAAATTTCAATACCATCGGAAATCCTTTGCAAGCCGACAAAGCTAACCGACCTCGAGTACTCTCTGGTTAAAGCCCACACCCAGTACAGTTATGAAATAATGAAAGACGTTGAATCTCCCTGGCCACTGGCCGATATCGTCTACCAACACCATGAGAGAATAAACGGTTCCGGTTATCCGCAGGGATTAAAGGGTGAAAATATTCTCATTGAGGCCCGTATACTTGCCGTTGCCGATGTGGTTGAGGCTATGGCATCCTATCGCCCTTACAGACCTTCTTTGGGAGTGAAAAGTGCCCTCACAGAAATTGAAGATAATGCAGGAATTCTCTATGATCGCAAGGTAGTGGAAATATGTTTGAGGCTGTTTAGGGAAAATAGATTCAAACTCGAATGATTGCAGTTACAAATTGTGATAAACAACTCTTTTTATTTCTCAAAAATATATTTCATCATTGACTTCAATAGCATTATCAAGTAAAAATTTTCAAAGAGCAGTAATATCTGACAACTGTAATGAGACTAAAACTTTAATGCGCTTTGCTTTTGGAGTTTTTTAGTCGAATTAATGACACTCGCTGATAGTGAACCAAGCTGAACTATAGTGAAGTGTAAGGTGAACGATGCCAGGCGCGTAGCGCCGTGGTATAATGAGCCCCGATTCATCGTGACGAAAGTTGAAACGCAAATGTAATTACCCTGTATGCAAAGCATACAGCGTTATACAAGCCCGATAGATCGGGATTGGGAATTATCCTGCACGACAAAAATAATTTCACTAAGGATAAATACGTTTGATGCTTTACTCTGTGCTATTATTGACTTTAGGACTGTTTATAACTGTATTTATGTGCTCCTGGTCCATAGTTTTTTCAATCTTCTCTGATTCAGACAATAAAGTTCACAAAGTAGCAAGTTTGTGGGCGAAAATTTTACTTCTAATCTGCAATATAAAAGTTAAAGTAATCGGCAAAGAAAATCTTTTACTTGATAAGCCACAAATTTTTATGGCAAATCATCAAAGTGATTTCGATATTTTAATTGCCCTGGCTTACATCCCTGTGCAATTCCGCTGGATTGCCAAAAAAGAGTTATTTAGCATTCCCATATTCGGCACGGTAATGAGAATCGCCGGATACATTGGAATCGACCGGAAAAATCTAAAAGAAGCAATAAAAAATATTGATAAAGCCGTTTTGCAAATATGGAATGGAAAATCAATTATGACTTTCCCGGAAGACATAAGAAGCCGCGGTGGTGAAATCAAACCTTTTAAACAAGGCGCTTTCTATCTCGCCATTGAATCAGGGGCACCTGTTGTACCGGTTTCTATTATCGGCAGCGACTCAATCATGCCCCAAAAATCACTAAAAATAGTTCCCCGTCAAATAAAGCTGGTCATCGGCAAACCAGTCGAAGTAAAAAAATTTAACATTGAAAGCCGTCTTGAGTTGATGGAAAAGGTCAGGGATACAATAATAAAAAATTATAATTACTGGCAGAATACGGAAAATTTAGGAATTAAACTTCTGGGAAGCGAGACTACTTGAACCTTTCAAACGCTATAATTCTGGGAATCGTTCAAGGTTTAACCGAACTTTTTCCTGTAAGCAGCTCCGCTCATCTGGTTATAATCCAGAGTTTTATGCCTGATTTCCATCAACCGGGAGTTGCATTCGACGCGATTTTACATTTAGGCACGCTGTTTGCCGTTGTTTTTTATTTCCGCGTTGATATATGGAACATGATCAAAGCTCTTTTGCCAAACCAGTCTGCAACGCTTTGCGATAAGAAAGAAATTATCCACCGAAGAAAGCTCGTTATTTTTTTAATTATCGGCACCATACCGGCTGCCTGCTTCGGTTTCTTTTTTAGAGAAAATATTCACAACGTTTTCGAATCAGCGAAAACTGCAGCATTTTTTTTAATCATTACAGGATTTTTATTGTTTTTCTCCGATAAAGTCAAAAATGCCAATCGTCACGAAAAAGATATGAATCTTGCCGACAGTATTTTGATAGGGTTCGCCCAGGCTGCAGCCCTTTTACCGGGGATTTCCCGTTCCGGCGCTACTATAACTGCCGGTATTTTCCGCAATTTTAACCGGACATCGGCGGCACGGTTTTCATTTCTGCTTTCCCTGCCTGCCATTACCGGAGCCGTGATTCTGGAATCTCAATACTTCATTCAAATTGCATATTCGGAAATCTGGTTATACTTTGTCGGTTTTATCTGTTCCATGATAGCAGGTTTTGTCTCCCTCAAGTTCTTTTTTCTTGTCATCCGCGAAGCACGCTTAAAATTCTTTGCTTTTTATTGCTGGTTCTTCGGATTGTTCACTTTGCTTGTTCTCAATAAATAGAAAAGTTACTAAAAAACAGGTTATCAAAAAACTAAACTGATAATATTTTGTCAATAAATTTATCTTGAATTAATCAATAAATTATTAAATACTAAAACATATATTACAAGACAAAGGCAGATGCTCAATTTTTATAATCATATCGGTAGTTTTATTTAAAAAAGCAGTTATTATTATAAAGATATAAATAATGGAAAAATTTGCCGACTACATTCTAAACGAAAAACTACACGAAACCAGGAATTCAATTGTTTACCGTGGTCATAAAGAAAATGAAACCCGGCCTTTGATCATTAAAGTACTGAAGACAGCGTATCCGACACCTTCAGAAATTGCCCGGTTCAAGCAGGAATATAATCTTGTAAAAGAACTTAATATACAAAACATCATCAAAATATTCGATCTTGTTGAGCATGAAAACAAATATGCTATAATTGAGGAAGACTTCGGCGGCATATCACTTAAAGAGACTTTTCGGAAAGAAAAAATCGCATTAAAATCATTTTTGAAGATTTCATCAAAAGTATCCGAGACTCTGGGATTGATTCACAAAAAGAATATTATCCATATGGATATAAAGCCCGATAATATTCTGATGAATCCGGAAAAGGAAGAAGTCAAGATAACCGACTTCGGTATTTCTACTGTATTAACGCATGCCAATGAAGAGCTTTATAATCCCGATGTTATCGAGGGAACACTATCATATATGTCTCCCGAACAAACCGGCAGGATGAACAGGGGCATCGATTATCGTACAGACATATACTCCCTGGGCGTAACCTTTTATGAAATGTTGACAGGAGAGGTCCCTTTTAAATCAAAGGACCCGATGGAACTGATCCATTCTCACATTGCCCGTCAGCCTTTGCCTCCGACCGATCTGAATCATTCCGTTCCGCCGGTATTATCTTCCATTATTCTAAAGATGTTGTCGAAAAATCCGGAGGAGAGATATCAGAACTGTCTGGGATTAATGGCGGATATAGAAGAATGTCTGAATCAGCTGAATCAAAAAGGCAGGATTGATGATTTTCCTATAGCTGCAAAAGATATTTCCATACGATTTAACATTCCCCGCCGCCTTGTAGATCGTGATAACGAACGAATTGAATTAATGAGATGCTTTGAGCGGACATGCAAGGGCTTAAGTGAGATGATGCTTGTAACGGGCCAGCCGGGAATCGGTAAATCCGCTCTGGTCAACGAAATTTATAAACCGATCATAGCTAAAAAAGGTTATTTCATTTTCGGCAAATACGACCAGTTTAGAAAGGACGTTCCTTACAGCGCTATTATTCAGTCTTTTCAGGGGCTCATAAGACAGATACTTTCCGAGAGTGAGGAAAGAATAAAATCATGGAGGAAGAAACTTCTTGCCGCTCTGGGACCCAACGGAAAAGTTATCACCGATGTAATACCGGAACTGGAACTCGTCATTCATAAACAGCCCGACTTGCCGTCTCTTGGTCCGGAAGAATCAATGAACAGATTCAACCTGGTGTTTCAAAATTTTGTCAATGTTTTTCTGACAGAAGAACACCCCGTAGCGCTTTTTCTGGATGACCTTCAGTGGGCCGATCAGGCGAGCTTAAAATTCCTGGAAAACTTAATGACAACTTATGAAACAAAATATTTGTTTCTGATAGGAGCATACAGAGATAACGAAACGAATGAAGCCCACCCGCTTACTCTCACACTTAATAAAATACGCAAGAAAGGAAGAAAGATAAACAACATAGCTCTCGGTCCTCTGGATGTGGACAGTATTAACCTGATAATTATGAATGTTCTCTTGTGTGACGCTGAAAGATCCCTGCCCCTTGCCGAGCTTATCAATAAAAAAACTGCCGGTAATCCGTTCTTTGTTATACAGTTTTTGAAAAACGTTTATGATAATCACCTCCTGGAACTTAATCCCAAAACAGGATGGGAATGGGATATAAATAAGATCAGGGAAATGCAGGTGACTGAAAATGTCATAGAATTGATGGCGGAAAAAATTTCCCATTTCCCGAAAAGAACCCAGGAAATATTGAAAATATGTGCCTGTATCGGAAACAGATTTGACCTTGAATCATTGTCTGTTGTTTCCGGAAAAACAATCGACGAAACTCTTGCCGATCTCACCTCTGCGCTTCAGGAGGATATGATCAGTTTTCATGGAAACATCTATAAGTTCCACCATGACCGTATTCAGGAAGCGGCATATTCCATGATTCCGAAAAACGAAAAGGAAGAAATGCATTATCGTATCGGCAACAATGTACTTAAAAAAACCGGCGAAAATAATCTTAACGAAAAAATATTTTATATTGTCGACCAGCTAAATCGTGGAATCAGACTCGTTAGTGAAACGGAAGAAGAAATCAGGCTGGCGAAGCTTAATCTGCAGGCGGCACAGAAATCGAAAAAATCCACAGCCTACGCTTCAGCTTCATTTTATTTAAAAACATCTATGGGACTTCTGCCTGAATACTCATGGAAAAGCCACTACGATCTGACCTATTCCATATACAGGGAAGCTCTGGAATGCGAGTATCTCAATCTGAACTTCAGCGAGGCCGAAAAAATATTCAATATAGTGGTAAAAAACGTAAAATCGAATATTGATAAGACCAATGTTCATACTCTGATGATCTTATTATACACAACACAGGGGAACTATGAAGACGCCCTGAGGGTTGGTATCGAAGGCATGAAAATGCTCGGCATCAGTCTGCCGAAAAAGATAAGCGACGCCAGAGTGGGACTTGAAATGCTGAAACTCAGATTAAAATTCGGCCATAGAAAGATAGAAGATTTGATTGATCTGGAGTATTTTTCCATACCGAATAATATGGATGAAGCAAAGCAGCTCGCCACCGAATATCTGGCCAGTCATCCGTCAAAATCTTTCGATCATCCCGAACTGGAGCTTTGGGAAATGTTATCATACGCGTATCTGGCCATTCATACCGGCACGGTGGCGTTTTATGCCAATCCGAATTTATTTGCCTATATAGTAATAAACGGGGTTTACAGGCTGCTGGACTATGAAATAAATTTTGAATATTCTCCCTTTGCCTACATTGCCATGGGCTCCATTGTGGGTTCATCCCTCGGTTTTTATCAGCACGGCTACAGGTTCGGGTTAACGGCGTTAAAAGTCAACGAAAAGATAGCCGATAAAAAGAACAGATGCCGGATCGAATTTGCGTTTCCGATGTTCATCCAGCACTGGAATAAACATGCCCGATACGATCTCGATTATTTTAGAAACGCATACAAGTTTGGAATAGAGAATGGTGATCTGATTTTCAGCGGTCACAATGTTAACCTGATAGGCATGACCCGCATCATGCTGGGAGATAAGATTGACGACATCCTTGAAGAATACGGCAAATACAAAGATTTCCAGCTCGGAGGCAAAGATCCTTTTAGCGCACGTAATTACACGGAAAACACACGGATGTGCCTCTGTCTTAAGGGCCTGACTGAATGTAGAGGCAGTTTAAACGGCGATGGTTTTGATGAAGAAGAACAAGCCAACTATTATAAATCTGAAAAGAACATGCTGGGCTCCTTCTACTTCTCTCTTACCCGGATGAGAATAAACTATCTTTTCGGCGAATTATCAAAATGCCTCAATCTCGTCTCAGATATGCAAACAATTGTTAACAAAAAAACTGCTTTGGGCAATCTGCATATACCCGAATTCTATTTATTTCATTCACTGACGCTTACGGCATCTTATGCTGAAGCTGACTCTCTGCAAAAAACAAGATATCTAATACGTCTGCAAATCAACCAGATGAAGATGCTCAAGTGGGCGAAATCCTGTCCTGAAAACTTCCGGCACAAATATGATCTAGTAGCAGCCGAAATAATGGCCATAAAAAACCGTTACCGTGAGGCACAGAAACTATATCACGCTGCCATTGAAGGTGCGCATCAGAACGGATATCTGCATATCGAAGCCATTGCCTGCGAACGCCTGGCGCTTCTTTACCTCAATGACTCATGTAAGGATGAAGCCGGATTTTTCATGCAGAAGGCACACAAATGCTATCTATCGTGGGGAGCTTCGGCAAAGGCCAAAGAACTGGAGGAAAAATATGTAGCTCTTATACCTCGCGAGCAAAGGCAGCAATTCACGGGAACCATAACTACGAGTGATTTAACAGGATCATTAACCATTAGCAGTTCTTCGGGATATTTAACCATGAGCGGAGCCACTGAAACCACAGGTAGTACAAAACTGCTCGACTTGTCCACGGCCATGAAAGTTTCCCAGATCATTTCCAGCGAAATTGTGCTGGACCGTCTCTTGCAGAAGCTCATGCATGAATCCATTACCAATGCCGGCGCTCAGTGCGGTTATCTTATTCTGGAATCTGATGGTGAGCTGACCATTGAAGCCAGTGAAGATATCGATAAAAACGAATCTGTGGTTATGCAATCCATGCCGCTAAAGGATTGCTCCGAAATCTGCCGTTCTATCGTCAATTATGTATATAACAGCGGAGAAGACATCGTTCTCGGCAATGCGACGAAAGAAGGCCTATTCACCAGTGATCCGTATATCATACGTGTACAGTGCAAGTCCATTCTCTGTACTCCCATTATGAGTAAAGGCAAAATATCGGGAATCCTCTACATGGAAAATAACCTGAGTGAGAATGCCTTTACTCCTGAACGCCTGGGAATTCTAAGGAGCTTTTCCGTTCAGGCCGCGATATCCATTGAGAATGCGAGGCTTTTTGAACTGGCTACCACAGACGGCCTGACCAAACTTTATGTACACCGTTACTTCCAACTTCTTCTGGATCAGGAAATAAAACGCTCCATTCGTTACAACAAACAATTTTCCATCATCATGATGGACATCGATAATTTTAAAAATTTCAATGATACCTATGGTCATCAGCTTGGCGACAAGGTGCTGAGGGACGTAGCGAGCACCGTCAAAAAGACCTTGCGCGCGGAGGACATTACAGCGCGCTATGGTGGCGAGGAATTCGTTGTTATCCTGCCTGAAACAAATGACCGGCAGGCCATGACCGTAGCTGAAAAAATTCGCGCAAACGTGGCTGATCTTGAGATTCCTTATGAATCGAAAAAACTTCATGTAACTATCAGTCTGGGAGTATCTACCTTTCCGGAAAGTGCCGATGAAAAGGAAACGCTTATCCACGCGGCAGATGATGCTCTTTACGTATCGAAACATAGAGGAAAGAATTGTGTAAGTCTTTATGAAAAGAAACCCATGCCGGCAGAAGACTAGAAACACAAAAACTAAAAATACCCCCGTCAAAAGCCGGATGTATTCTTCGTCACACTTGTCAAATCGTCTTTTTTCTGAAATAATTCTTGATGTTGACAAATTATTATTTTAAAGTAAAAAAGTAATCACGGGTATGAAACCCCAACGCAAGCTTTGGAAACAGATTCGCTGCAAGCTGTTGGATATTAAACCCTCCGCTGCGCGGGATTGTTCAACTTACCAATTCCGCTGCGCTTCGCTTTCGGAATTGGAGTTTCAACAACAATATGGAAGAGAAAGCAACCGAAAAACAAAAGGATAATAAAAGAATTAGAGAGATTAAAGGTGTGGTTTGCCTTTCTCTGGCTTTATTTTTGCTTTTGTGCCTTGTTTCTTACCGCCCGCAAGATCCATCATTTACTCATTTTGTTGTCAGTGGCCAGGCTACGCACAATTTTACCGGCAAGGTCGGATCTTACACAGCCGACTCCATGATTCGTCTTTTGGGTATTTCTTCATTTCTTTTTCCGTTTATCCTTCTGGCTTGCAGTTTTAAATATTTTTTACGGCCGGCGTTTATTATCAACACAAAAAAAATTGTGGGCTTTGTTTTTTTTGTTTTATCTTTTGCCGGACTTACGGCCCTTCTCTTCCATGGAAGTATCACCGTTTACGGAGAATCTCTGAAAAATGGCACCGGCGGCTTAATAGGTGTTTCGCTTGTCGAATTTTTGCGTATATCTTTTAACGTCGCGGGAACCTATATCATCCTGATTTTGACTTTTGTGGTGGCGTCGACCTTCATGATTGAATTTTCCATCATGTCTGTAACGGAAAAAATATCACAATTTACTGCAGCACTATATAATCTCTGCAAAAGCCGCATTTTATCTTTCGTTAGTTATGTTCATAATAGTGTAAAAATAGAAAAAAAACCTCAACCGACGATAATCGAAGATACTCCGCCGGTTGTTAAAAAACTTAATTTCAAAAAAATCGAACAAACCAATCTAAATTTTGAAAAGACCAAGGCTGATGAAACGTTCCAGCTGCCTCCGCTTACCTTGCTGGAAGAAGTTCAACATAAGGATGTCCGGGTAAAACGCGACGCTCTGGTCACTAATTCCCGTATTCTGGAAAAGAAATTATCCGATTTCGGAGTTGACGGTCGCGTTGTGGAAGTTATGCCGGGACCTGTCATTACAATGTATGAGCTTGAACCGGCGCCTGGCGTCAAGATCAACAAAATAGTCAATCTCTCCGATGATCTTGCTTTAGCACTGATGGCACCCAGTATCCGCATTCTGGCTCCCATTCCCGGCAAATCCGTCATAGGTATCGAAATACCAAACTTGAAAAGGGAACAGGTATTTCTCAAAGAAGTTATCGACAACGAAGCTTTTTTGGAATCATCTTTCCGTTTGCCGATTGCGCTTGGTGTTAACTTTGTCGGAGCACCCGTGGTCGCCGATCTGACCAAGATGCCTCATCTCCTTATTGCCGGCACTACCGGTTCAGGCAAAAGCGTCGCTCTTAATGCCATGATCTGCAGTATTCTTCTCAAAGCTCATCCGGATGATTTGAAGTTCCTCATGATCGATCCCAAAAGACTTGAACTTTCCTCATACGAAGGAATTCCGCATTTGATTCATCCTGTTGTTGTTGACCCGAAAAAAGCTTCACAGGTTCTGCGCTGGACGGTGGAAGAAATGGAACGACGCTACCGGATACTCAATGATCTCAAGGCAAAAAGTATTGATGCCTATAACGAACTGCTTTTAAAGGGACTGAAAAGCAAAACTATCCTTGCGTTACCTAAACAGGTTGATCCCGACGTTGAAGCTGAAACGACAACCGATACAAACGAAGACACTAACGCTGAACAACAGATAAAACACACAAAGCTCCCTTACATTGTTGTAGTTATCGATGAATTGGCCGACCTGATGATGGTTGCGCCGCGGGACGTAGAAGAATCATTGACTCGTCTGGCACAAATGGCGCGGGCGGCCGGTATTCACCTTATCATAGCCACACAACGGCCGTCGGTCGATGTCATTACCGGATTGATTAAGGCGAATTTCCCCACGCGTATTTCGTTCCAGGTTTCCTCCAAAATTGATTCGCGCACAATCATTGATCAGCAGGGAGCGGAAAAACTTCTCGGCTCCGGAGATATGCTTTTCATTCCACCGGGCACATCCAAACTCTCCCGTATTCATGGCGCCTATGTTTCAGACAAGGAAATTTCACGTATTGTTGATTTCATCAAGATGCAGGCACAGCCTGCGTATGACTCCTCCATAGAAAAATTCGCGCTGGCCGCCGCGCAGAGTACACATGAAGGAGATGAAGATTTCGATGAAAAATATGACGAAGCCGTAGCGCTGGTCGGAGAATTGGGACAGGCATCCATATCACTTGTCCAACGCTATATGAAAATCGGCTACAACAGAGCAGCGCGAATGATTGAAAAAATGGAGGCCGAGGGAATTGTCGGACCATCCGATGGCGCAAAACCCAGAAAAGTTCTTATCAGAAAGCTCCCCAGTTGAAGAAATCAAATAAAGTACGCATAATCACACTTGGCTGTCCGAAGAATCTTATCGATTCCGAAGTTATGGGAGGTCTTTTAAATCAGGCAGGTTATAGACTGATAAATGTAAATGACCCCGCCGACATTGCAATTGTCAACACCTGCGCCTTCATCAATCCCGCCAAGGAAGAAGCCATCGAAGAAATATTAACGCTGGTTGAAGAAAAAAAGAAAAATAATCCTCAACTGCGGATTGTTGTTGCCGGTTGTCTTGCCCAGCGTTACGGCCGGGAGTCCTTTACCCAATTACCGGAGGTAGATTTATTTATCGGTACCGGAGAGGTCGGCAATATCGTCGGTCATCTGAATAAATTAAATAAGGAAAAATTCAAAAGGCAATCCGTAATTACGAAACCGGATTTTTTAATGAATTTTGAGCACCCCCGGATGATATCCTCAAAAACCTCGAGCGCGTATGTGAAAATTTCCGATGGTTGTTCCAACCGTTGTTCTTATTGCGTTATACCTTCCATTCGCGGACCGGCGCGAAGCCGCAAACCGGATGATGTCCTCCAAGAAGTCGAAATGCTGGCAAAAAAAGGAATAAAAGAAATTATAACTGTTGCTCAGGATACCACAAGTTACGGCAGAGATTTGAAAGGTCGTCCGCAACTATCCTCTCTATTAAATGATATGGCGAAAATTAAACGCATCAAGTGGATACGGCTTCTTTATGCCCATCCGGCCCGTGTAAAAGTTGACTTGTTGGAGACCATTGCCGCCAATGAAAAAATCTGCCGCTATGTTGACCTGCCTGTCCAGCACATTGATGATGATATTCTAAAAGCAATGAATCGTAAAGTCACCGGGGCAAAAATCAAAGAGGTTATTTCCCAGACGCGTCGAATAATTCCCGATGTTGCTCTGAGGACATCGTTAATTGTCGGATTCCCGGGTGAAACGCCGACAAGATTCAACAAACTGCTTGATTTTGTGAACGAAACAAAATTCGACCACTTGGGCGTATTTACTTATTCGCGGGAAGAAGGGACAAGCGCCGCTAAATCAAAATCGCACGTATCCGAAAAAGAAAAAGAACGTCGCCGCGAAACAATTATGAACGAGCAAGCGGCAATTTCTCTTGCCATTAATAAAACACTTATCGGCTCAATTCAGGAAGTCATAATCGAAGAAAAAAGCAATCGCGGCGATTACACATACATGGGCAGATGCCGCAGACAATCACCTGAAATAGACGGCGTGACCTACCTAAAAGGTTTTACTTCTTCAATCGGCAGCACGGTAAAATGTCAGATAACCGCTGTTGACGAATACGATTTGTTCGGTAAAATAATCAATTAAATCAATGATAATAGCGGTCAACATCCTTTATCCAGACGGGATTTGTACTTTTTCTTGAGTATAATCATTTTTTATCTTTCCTGCAAATATTCCATTGACACACGAAAACCTTCTTCATATAATTCCATTCAACAAAAAAGATGTTCTTTCCCAACAAATAACAAGTTTTGTTTTTAGCAAACAAGGAGGTTTTATGCGGCTTGTAAACACATTAACCGTAGTCCTCGTCAGACTTGTTCTTTTCTCTTTATTCTTTTTCATTACAAACATATCTCTTTACGCAGGAACAACAACGGAAACTATCGAAATAGGTTCCTATCCCGTCACGATGAAAGAAATAAAAAGCGGAGCGGAACACACAGAAATGTGCCATGTCGATGTCGAAACAGAGTTCTTCATCTGTGATGAGCAGGAAAAGGAGATAAGCACCGCTCAACATGATCTCGGCAAGGTATTCTGCGAAAGGCATTGTCTGACTTGCCCCGTCTGCGGTGGCCCCGGTAAAGATAAATGCGATAAGGATCATTCCCTGGAAAAAGAAGTTCCCATAAAAAAATGTGACCGTACCATCAGCCAGATTGTCGATATGGCCAAAAAGCAGGTATTAAAGGATTTGAAGGGCAAGAAAATGACTTCTTCCAAGGGCAAAAGTGTTTATCTGTTCAAAGCCGGTGAACGCGGTAATATTCTTGCCAAACTCGACGCGGCCATAAGCAACGCCATCAAGGATGGAGAAAAAGATCATTCGGACTTTGTCAAGGCTGGCGAAGAAAAGGGGAAAATCAAAGTCAGCGCGGAGGGACACGCGGGAATCTGTGAAAAAAGTGAGAATCAACTTTCCTATGAACAGAAAAAATACAAAGTTACGGTGCACGTAAAAATAACTATTAAACTTGTAAAATATTATCCCTTCAAGAATCCGATAACCGGCGAACCGAAAAAAGATATGGTAACGCCGGAAGACGACAAAGAAGTCTTCACTTACACTTATGACGAGAGAATTCCTGTCGGCTACCGGTATAAATACAATGGGAAATCAAGCGGCTGGCGTCTTATAAAACGCTGTCCCTGCTGTCATCAGGGTGAAACTGTTAAACCCGTTTCCACTACACCTACTGTTACACCCATTACACCAACACCCATTGTAACACCTGCACCGACACCTGCACCGACACCTACGCCTACGCCCAAACCTTCACCTCCTGCTCCTACTCCTACTCCCACACCCACACAGGGAACACCCCCAAAGAAAGCAGACGAAGCAAAAACGACAGGATCTGAATATCGCGAGGGGATTAAACTCCCCGCCAGTGGCGCGTTGGGAAGCTTTATCATATCACCGGATACAACGGTAGCTATAAAAGCCCGCGGAGCAAGCTCCTCTTTCTTTATCAATGAAGAAGGCAAAAAAACACAGGAGTTGGAAAAGAAGGGTGATTATTTTGTCGGCAAAGTTCCCAAAATAATTACCGGTGGCATAGTGGCCGGAGGAGTAATAACGGCGATTCTTTCAGGAGGCAAAAGTGAAGCAGCAACTCCCCCGTCCGGCATCGCCACAAGCAGCTTTTATGACGTAACAGTCTCTCCACCGGTAACGGCCACCGTACCGAACGTGGACATCGGCAATCTTGACAATTACCACCTTACAGCAACACCGACAGCGGGCGGCAGCTCCGTCAACTACGGTTCACCGGATATGTATCTGATAGACAACAAAACAAACACCGCTTCGGCTGTCTATGATATTGCCGCCGGAGAACAGCTTCCGGCGGGTACGACACGTTTAACACTTATCGATCCCAAAGGAAACGTCGTTGATGAAAAGAAAATTTCCGTTTACTCATACGGACTGACTTTTACCCCTCCGCAGGTAATGCGCGGCATACCTGTTACAGGAAACGGAACCGTCACGGGAGTGGATGCAACAACTCCGCTTGAAGTCACCATCACCTTCGACCCCATACTTGATGTCAGCGTGCAGGCAGGAAAAATCATCAAACAGGCTCCCGGACTGGTGACATTCGAAACCAGCGCAGGCCAGCTCAACGCTATTCCCGCGGACTTCACTTTCGATACAACAAAAGGTCTCGGCAAGCAGGATGTCATAATGACTGTAACACCGAAAGAAGGGGATAAATGAAAAAATATCTGCCACAAATATTACTGTTTTTCCTGATAACTGTTCCGGTCATCTGCGCGCCGGACGCAAGCAGAGCAGACACATTGTCGTTTTTTACCATCGAACAGGAAAAATCCGGCCAGCGCTGGGAAATCATGGGAGAGTTTGAGAGAAGCTGGATTTCCATGACAGCGGCAAACAACTATATCTCATGGATAAACACCACGTGGGGCGGCAACATTTCCAAAATTAATACAGCCGATGGTTTTTCCGTTCGTGCGATTTACCGGATCACCCCGATTATCGGCATCGGCCTCGGTTACGAACGTTTTTGGGCGGAAGCTTCGGGCTCGCACAGTATGGGAGCTTATAAAATGGAGACATCTGCTAACGGAGCACTGGCAATTTTCTCTGTCCGCTATCCGGTCGCAGCATCGCGTTTTTCATTCAACGGAGAATTTGCTCTCGGCTATTACTTCGCAAACCTCAAGGAATCAGAAAATTCATGGGAGCAGAAAGGTGACGATTCGGCGCCTGGTTTCCGATTTGAGGGAAAGGTAAGTTTTGCAGTTACAAAAAATTTCAACATCACAGCAGGAGGCGGATATCGGTATCTCAAAATGGATGGTTTCGGTATAAACTTTTTTTCGCCCGGACATCCCAAAGCTGAGATGGATTACAGCGGCTGGTTTGCCGGCGGCGGTATCAGCGTAACGTGGTAAGAACCGACTACGGAATCCATATCCATTCCACCACTGTCATCCCCGCGAAGGCAGCCTGCCCGGCGCATGCCGGGGGAATCCAGCCCGTCACTGTCATTCCCGACCTGGAGACTGTGTCACAACATAAGAAAATGTCATTGCATATCCTCCGCTGGCGCGAAGTCGGGAGCATTTCCGAGAGGTGTCCCGATGCAATCGGGACGGAGGTGGATATCTATTACTTCGGCAATTAAATATATACAATGTTTCCTTCCCTATCCTCCGCTGGCGGAGGTGTCACGTAGTGACGGAGGTGGACAAAGAGTGTTGATGTAACTTATGAATATTATAACTGCCTTAAAAGCATCCACCCCCTTAATCCCCCGCCAGCGGGGGACACGCATAATGGATACAATTATTAACATGTCTAATTGCCGAAGTAATAAAACCTCCAAACCTCCAATCTTCTAATCTTCTACTTTTTCACATTTCACTATTTAACATTGAACTTTGAACGTAGAACATTGAACGATTTTTTTCACCCTTCACCTTTCACCTTTCACCTTTCACCGTGCTCTTCCCCTTCCACTGCGGACACAACTCCGACGAACCCGGCTGATAATTACGGCAAACCAGTGGTCGCGTTTCATATATAGAGCAGAGAAACACATCACCCGAACTGTACAGAAAAGGACATTCTCGCGGAGCATCGCCAGTTTCCGAAGAAATCATTCTGTCACCCGCCCAGAACAGATGACGATGCTCTATCATATCCAGAATATCCTGCCTGCCTTCTTTGCGCCAGCGGGCAAAATCTTCTTCTTCCGCGTAAGCAGTCAAATCCACAAAACAGCATTTGCCGCAGCACAAACAAGAAAGCGGTTTTTTCAAAATTCGTTCCTCACTGTTTTATAACGCATCTAATCATGTCATTTCGGAGCGAAGCGATAAATCTTAAAAGATATCTCCCTACGGTCGATATGACAGCGTTGCATTATCAACACTGCACTTCTAGGGCGCAATCGCCGATTGCGCCGAATAATAGGCGGATTGATCGGAGAACAATCCCTACAAGCTACAATCAGTCGCTTGTTTTTCGAGCCAGGCCAGCGCGCCCGGTACTTTTTCCCAGGCGGGAATATTTCCGGCGGCGTAACAATAAGCTTCATCCTCGCCGCCCACGGTAATGGAATCCGGCAAATAACGAGGGATTTTCTTTTTTCCCGTCAAATACTTTGGAACATGTTTATTACTTTTCAGAGCCCAGAATAATGCTTTCCTTGATTCCGAAGTACCGCCTTTTTTCACAAACAATAACAAAGCTTTCGTATAAAGCCATTCCGCCATCCCGTCATCTTTATACGGACCATTCATAAAACCTTCCAACTCGTCGTACCGTCCCAGACAGGCAAGATAAGTAATCAGAATATAGCGAATACCCTGATTATCATTAGTGTTTAATCGCAGCAGTGCCCACGCATGTCCGATGGCTTCATCATGATTTTCCTCTTCCCATAAACATTCCATCATACCGGCACGCGCTCGCATGTAGGGACGCGTTTCCAACATCCCCCAGAAATAACCGCTGTCTTCTTTGAATATTTTTTCACCCAGAGCGCGGCGACCGGCTTCCATCCCCCGACGATAATATTCTTTCGATTCTTCCAAGGATTTTGCAGCATCCTCCGCCAAAAGATTATAGGCATCGGCGCAATCAGGAAATATGGTAAGAGCTTCTTTTGCCAGACTTATTCTGGTCTTTTTATTATATGCTTCCCAGGCGTCATAAATGCATTCCTGCGCCGCATGCTCCGCTGCTCTACTTACTTTTGCCGGCGTCTTTTTATTTTTCACCGCTTTTTTCTTGTATTTCGCAAAATCAATTACATTGCCGGATTTCTTTTCCTGCTTATTTTTCATAGTCACCACTTTTTTGTAATTTTATGTCAAAATATTGTAGGGCGCAATCGCCGATTGCGCCGAATAATTGTACCTGTTCCATCCTATTTTCTACCGTCATTTATTATGTCAGTATTTTTGTACCTTAAGAAGGGTCGTTCGACGTTCCCATACTTTTGCCTCTTGATTTTCCATAGCAATTAAACACCGATCACCATCAATTTTAACTATTTGACCGTAACCACTAAGGGAAATTCTTGGGGTCAGATCTTGGAATATAAGTTTTCTGACATCCTGTTATATTATTACCATCCATCATCATACTGATCAACTTGCTTTTTTTATTTTCCACATCCCGCCGCGTGCGGAACCTACGCGTGTGATCGCACCTTTGTTTTTCAGTTTCTTTAAATTATTCTCTACAGCCGTTGTGCCAATGCCGACTTGATCGGATAACTCATTGATCGTGATATGCGGGTTGGCGGCAATTGCATCCAGAATTTTTACTTCACTCCGGCTGAAATTATCTCCCCACTTTCTCCCCACTATTTCCGACCTTTTCACCCCACTTTTCACCCAATGGCGCTTTGTGGAAACGCACGGTGAAACCGCCGAATTCTTCGCGGAATTCCGGTTCCGGCAATCCGGCTTTTCTGCATTCGTCAACTATTTTGATTGTGCCGCGACCCCAGGCTTCGATCATGCCCGCCTTGAAAAAAACATCGGCCAGAAATTCATTGCGCGGTCTGGAAAAATGCCATTTCTTCAAATCATCAATTTTAATATCAGGCGGCAAGGTGCCTTCATTCCAGAGATTCAGTCTGTCGGGCTCAATCCGAAGCTGGGTGTGCGCACCCATGTAATTGCGATGAATCACAGCGTTGATGATCGCTTCGCGCAAGGCCTCTTCCGGGTATTCCAAGTTGTCCCTGCGGTAAATGCCTTCATACGTGATATTGGAAAGCAGATATTTTATGCGTAGCATTTCCATCGCTTTATCCACCAGATCAAACAGATTGCCTTCAATATCGTCCGTGCTGACCAAATCGGTGGCACTGACAAATTTGCCGATCTTGATATAGGCGGTGATGTAAAACTTTTTCGGATTTTTGCCGAAAAGCAAAAGGGCAGCGCGGCGCAATTTCCCTTTTTCCAGAAGGTTTAATTTCTGTAAAATCGCCGGTATGTTTTTTTCTTTCGCAATGAAAGGAATTCTTTTGCGGCCAGCTTCCGGAATTTATTGACGGCGGCGGTGTCAATGTCTTTGAGCGTGGCATTTTCTTCAATAAATCCGTCCCAGGAACGCCCGGATTTCCGCATCAGCATTTCCACCAAGACATGCCCTTTGATTTCAATTGAGGAACTGCCGCTTCGCGTATAAAAGCGACCATGATAAGAAATCGGCGCGGAAGAAGGCGCTACCGTTATTTCAATAACGTCCTTTCCTGCTTTCTTTTTGATTTTGACGTCGGGTGTTATTCCTAAAATATCTTTCGTTTTGTTGGGTATATCGTCCAGATAGCGAGTGGCGCCTTTCACACCTGTTGTTTTTCCCTCGTCGTCGATACCGATGTAGAGTTTTCCCCCGGATGAATTGGCAAACGCGCAAATGGTTTTCAGGCTGTTTTCATTCCAGGACTGTTTGAATTCCCTATTTTGATCTTCAATTTTACGCATGATAATTCTTTGCCCGTTTCAAATGGGTATGACGTGAATTTAATATGCGGACATCTTACAACTTCTCGATTATATTTCAAGAATAAATTTTTTACGTTGATATCAATGTTTACGAAATTTCTTTCTCCATTTTATGTCCTATGAATTTTTTTCTGTTGCAAAATATTTGCATCACAGAATCTGGATTTACCCTAAATACCCTAAAGGGCACTATAGGGGCACCGTGGCCCCGGTCAACCGGCATTCCCGACATACGCCGGGCAGGCTGCCAGTCTGCGAGCCGGGGAACGACAGGTGGTGAGGAATGCAGGCATTCATAACTGCATAGCATTTATTACTTCGCTTCGTTTTCTAATTTCAACTGCCGGATTAAAAAGCTGTCCAGTTGGTTGGCAAATGCCTGACGGTCTTTCTTGCTGAACTCTGCAGGGCCGCCTGTCATCATGCCATTATCTCTTAGTTCATTGAGCAAATCACGCATAGCCAGCCGGTCTTTGATGTTGTGTTCTGTGTAGAGTTTGCCGCGAGGATTAATTGCAAAAGCTTTTTTGGCGACTACACGGTCGGCAAGCGGGATATCGGCTGTTATCACGAGGTCTCCCGGTTGCACTAATTGTGCAATGCGATCATCAGCCACATCAGCACCCTCCGGAACCATGATCAGGGATACATTTGGCAATTTCTCCAGGCGCAACGGTTTATTAGCCACAAAGATGAGGGGAACGTTTAATCGCAAGGATGCTTTGATCAAAATATCTCTGATAACATTCGGGAAGGCATCAGCATCAACAAATATCTGCATAAAACCTCTGTTTAGATTTGTGCATGGCAAAATCCGTGTGTATCGAGACCTTTGGATCACTGTATAAAATCAGCAATTATGTCATACCGGCGAAGGAGACTGTGTCACAATTAGCAAAAGAAGAAAAAATGCTCATTTTTGGGAGTGGTTTTACCATTAAAATTTCAAAAAAGTTTGTTGTAAGCAATTTTAACGAGCCATTTTTTTCGACGATAAAGCATAAATTAATTACGACACAGCCTCGAAGGCCGGCGGTGTGCCCCTTAGGGTATATCCAGTATTATAAATCCTTTCCTAGATTCCCGCCTTCGCGAGAATGACGAGTGTTTTGCAAAGAGTTTATACTTTTTTTATTATACCCTTTTAACATTAAATATGATATCGCGACTTTCAGAGAATTGCCTAAAATAAAATTTTACTGAAGAGACTATGTCGCATTGTCTTGTTCACCCTCGCCCAACCTCTCCCCTCATAACCTGAAGGAGAGGAGTTATATGGATTGCCGATCAGCAGGCATGTCCTGGCATGCACCGGGGTTCCTTACAGGAATGACGGCGCGGTGGATTCCCGCTTTCACTTACCGGGAAGGCAATTTCAAGATACCAATGTCTTTCAGCGGAAGAACCGTAATTTTTTCATGAACCGGATACTTTGCAGTGCCGGGATAAACAACCCACAAATGATCCAGTTTCAATGTGTCCAGCGCCGAACGCATGGATTTGGTTACAACAGGTGTTTCGCTATACTTAAATTCGACGCCATAGCGCCGCCCACTATGAAGGAAAAACAGATCAATCTCTGCGCCACTGTAAGTTGACCAAAAATATACCTGCTTCGTTTCGAGAACGTTGAGCGTCTGTTCCAGGGCAAAACCTTCCCATGACGCACCGACACGCGGGTGGCCGTTCAGCGCATGAAAATCCGTGAGACTCAACAATTGATGGAGAATCCCGGAATCACGAAAATAGATTTTGGGCGCTTTCACCTGACGCTTGCTCAGATTTTCGTGCCAGGGCATCAACTGACGAATCATGAAAGTCCCTGAAAGAATGTCCAGATAACCGCGCATGGTTTTGTCGGAAAATCCCATCGCCCGCCCCAGTTCTGAAGCATTCCATATCTGTCCGTGATAGTGCGCCAGCATAGTCCAGAAACGCCGCATTGAGGCAGCCGGAATAGAAATACCAAGCTGGGGAATATCACGTTCCAGAAAAGTCCGGATGAATCCCTCGCGCCAGGAGGCGCTGTCCTTTTCGGAAGAGGCAAGAAAGGAACGGGGAAATCCACCCCGAAGCCAGAGCTTGCGTTCATCTCTGGGTTTGACTTCCTCAAGTGTAAAACCCGTCAATTCCACAAATTCAACACGCCCGGCAAGTGTTTCCGAGGCTTTCTTAATAAGTTCCGGTGATGCGCTGCCTAAAATTAAAAAGCGAGTCCGGTTTTTGGGCCGGTCAACGAGAACCCTCAAAACATTGAAAAGTTCCGGCATGCTCTGGATTTCATCCAGAATAACAGCCCCTTGGAATTCACTCAAAATAAGTTCGGGATTTTGCAGCCTTGTCTGATCAGGACGGGATTCCAGATCGAAATAAGCCGCCGTTCGGTTTTGACCAAACATCCGCGCCAGGGTGGTCTTGCCGCACTGCCGGGGGCCAAGCAGAGCAGTCACCGGCGACCGCCGCAAGGCATCAGAGAGTTTTTCTATAAAGGAAGGTCGTTTAATCATGGCATGATTATACATTGAATATTCGGAATGTCAATCCGAATCTTCAATGTATTTTTTTCATGATGTCCTGCATCCCCGTCTTGTGTAAGTTCTTTCTTTATATCCAGCTGGTTTATCATTTTCCACGGCATAGAATATCCTCCTTGCCGTGTAGTGTAAACCATGTGCCCAGTTTGTTTTGTATACTATCTTACCGGTTTGTACCCCTCACCCAACTTCTCCCCTCAAGGGAGAGCAGCTATAAGAGGAATTGAAGAAATATGTGTTGAATTTACCCTTTGAAATACGCATATAATTGTTGTATTAATTTATACATACATATTTTCAGATAAATCAAGGGAGTCGGCGGTGAAATGAAGAAAGAAACAGATATAAAAACTATACGCCATGAATTGGCGGAAATGATAAGAAGACACGCTTATGGTCTTGACGAAAACCGCCCGGACGCAGTGGCTAAACGTCAAAAGAAAAATCAGAGAACAGCCCGTACCAACGTTGACGATTTATGCGATTCTGGAAGTTTTATCGAATACGGCGGTCTGGCTATCGCCGCGCAGCGCGGCAGACGCTCGGAAGAAGATTTAATCAACAAAACTCCGGCTGACGGTTTGATAGCTGGTATCGGCTCTATTAATAGCTCTCTTTTCAAAGAGGATGCGTCACGCTGTATGGTTATGGCCTATGATTATACAGTCCTGGCCGGAACGCAGGGTTACTTTAATCACAAGAAAATGGACAGGATGCTCAAGCTTGCCCATGAACAGAGTCTGCCGCTGGTTTTATTGGCGGAAGGCGGCGGTGGAAGGCCCGGAGATGTTGATGCTATCGGTATCATGACAGCCGGTCTTGATTTATCAACCTTCAGCGCGTTTGCAAAATTAAGCGGTAGAGTTCCTCTGATTGGTGTTGTATCCGGTCCCTGTTTTGCGGGAAATGCAGCTCTGTTGGGCTGCTGCGATGTCATTATCGCGACAAAAAATTCCAATATCGGCATGGGCGGTCCGGTAATGATCGAAGGTGGCGGTTTGGGTATCTTCAAGCCGGAAGAAATCGGTCCGATTGATGTGCAAAGCCAAAACGGCGTTGTCGACATTGAAGTAGCCGATGATTTAGAGGCTGTTGCAGTTGCTAAAAAATATTTCTCTTATTTTCAGGGAGCTACTATTAATTGGGAAGCCGCCGATCAGTATCGTCTACGTGAACTGATTCCCGAAAACAACAAACGCGCATATAATGTAAGGACTGTCATCAAAACACTTGCTGATACGGATTCTTTTCTGGAATTGCGTCCTAAATTCGGCCCGGGCATCATTACGGGATTTATCCGCATCGAAGGCAGGCCGTTCGGTCTGATCGCCAACAATTGCATGCATATGGCCGGAGCCATTGAAGCGGAAGGAGCCGATAAAGCGGCGCGTCTGATGCAGATATGTCAGGCACATGGTTTACCGGTTCTTTCTTTGTGCGACACGCCGGGATTTATGGTTGGCCCGGAAGTAGAGAAACGCGCGCAGGTACGCCATGTCTGCAGAATGTTTGTTATCAGCTCTCATTTGACCGTTCCTTATTTTACGGTTGTTCTGCGTCGCGGTTACGGCCTTGGAGTAATGGCGATGGCGAAAGGAGGCTTTCATGAATCCTTCTTCACGGCTTCCTGGCCGACGGGAGAGTTCGGAGCCATGGGAATCGAAGGAGCCATAAAGGCCGGCTTCAAGAAAGAGCTCTCCGCCGTTGAAGATCCAAATGAGCGCAAGAAACTTTATGAACAACTGGTTGACGAACTATACAAACGCGGTAAAGCCATTAACATGGCTTCTTATCTGGAAATAGATTCCGTCATAGATCCGGCCGATACCCGTAAATGGATTATGCAGGGTATTAAATCAGTGCCTGTTCAGCAATCATCCGGAGAAGGTCATAATTTTATTGATCCATGGTAAGAATAAGAAAGGAGATTTTATGCGTACTTTCAAAAAGATTCTTATCGGTTGTGTTATTTTTTTAATTCTTTTCGGCATTGCCGGTTTTTTCATTGCGCCAGCTGTTCTCAAACCATTTATCATTAAAAAAATTTCAGAGTCTCTGCACAGAAAAACATCAGTTGCCGGTATCAATATCAATCCTTATGCGTTTTCCGTAACTGTAAAAGGATTTTCACTTGAAGATCCCGGCAAAGAATTACCGTTTGTTGCATTTGAAGAACTCTATGTGAATGCTGACGTAACTTCTTCAATTTTCCGCAGAGCACTAATTCTTAAAAAAATCAGCATGAAAAATCCTTACATCAGCATATCCCGCAAACGTGATGGTTCATATAACTTTACCGACCTTATTCCTAAAGATGAGGGAAAACCTAAACCTGCTGAAGAAGAAAACCCTTTTCTTTTCTCTTTGAATAACATTCAGATTATCAATGGAAAAATCGATTTTCACGACGAACCAAAACAAACTAACCATACCGTGCGGGAAATGAATCTTTCCGTTCCCTTTGTCTCTAATATTCAATACTATCTTAATGAATACGTCGTACCGAAGTTTTCCGCCGTAATCAACGATAACAAATTTGAACTTGTCGGCAAGGCGCAGCCTTTTCTTACTTCCCGCGCTACAAGCTTTGATATCAATATTCGCGATCTGGATATTCCCTTTTATTTGCAATATTCTCCTGTAAAACTGAACTTCAAGCTCAAGTCTGCTCTTCTTGACACGAAAATGAAATTGAATTTTGTCATGTATAAAGATAAATCACCATCGCTTGCGCTATCGGGCAATGCAACTTTCAAAAAAGTACTTCTAAACGACGCACAGAATCATAAAATTTTGCATCTGCCGTACTTGAATATTACCATGACATCCGTTGAACCTCTCGTCCCTGATATTCATCTTGCCGGTATTGCCATTCAGTCGCCCGAATTAGTCATTCAGCGCAACAGTCAGGGTGAAATCAATTTACTTAATCTGGTGCAAAAGCAGAGTAAAAAAGAAAAAACTACCGGTAAAGAAACAGCAGCGGCTTCCGTCAAGAAAACGGATTTAAAATTCCGGCTGGATAACCTTTTTATCGACAAAGCAAATGTTACTTTTAATGATGCCAAAACATATAAGCCGGTAAATATTCACATTGTGCCGCTGCAATTAAAGGCAACCAATCTTTCTCTGGAAAAAGGTGCGCAGGGCAATGTTGATCTTGCACTCACTCTGGATAATAAAAGCGAAATATCTGCACACGGACCGCTGGGTTTGGCGCCGCTTAACGCGGACCTGGCATTGGATGTAAAAAATATCGGCATCCGGGCATTTCAGTCCTACTTCACAGATAGAGTAAAAATTGATGTGACACGCGGTACGGTTTCCACTGCCGGAAATCTTACTCTTTCTGAAGACAAAAATGGCAAAACGATTATTAAATACTTAGGCAAAGCTTACGTAAACAATCTCGCTACCATAGACAAAGCTCAATCCAATGATTTTCTGAAATGGAAAACACTTTCTTTCGATCAAATTCAGACAGGCTTCAATCCCTTTTTCCTGCGTATTAAGACAATCTCGCTTAATGATTTCTATTCCCGTTTCATTATCAATCCCGATAAAACAACTAATATTCAGGAAATTCTTAGCGATGACAATGAAAAAGAGCAGGAGGAAAAGGAGTCTCCCGTAAAACCAGAAGAAAAGAAAAAAGAAACAAAGCCTTCCGAAAAACCGGCAGATATAAAAATAGGCAAAATAATATTTCGTAATGGTCATGTTGATTTCAGCGACAGGAACATCAAGCCAAACTATTCGGCGAACATGCTCAATCTAACCGGCAGTGTAACCGGACTTTCTTCTCAGGACATGACTCGTGCCGACGTCGCGCTTAAAGGTAATCTGGGATACGGCTCGCCCATCGACATTTCCGGAAAGATTAATCCGCTGACCAAAGATCTATTCGCCGATATCAAAATCAGTTTTAAAGATATTGAGCTGAGTCCTGTCACACCATACACTAACAAATATCTCGGCTATCCTATTACAAAGGGGAAACTTGGTTTCGATGTGGCTTATTTAATTGATAAAAGAAAACTGGACTCCCAGAATAAAGTAAAAATCGACCAGCTTACTTTCGGAGATAAAGTTGAAAGTCCTGACGCGATTAAAGCGCCGGTAACGCTGGCCGTATCTCTTTTGACAGACCGCAAAGGAGAAATCAACCTGGATATACCTGTTTCCGGCAGTCTCGATGATCCCAAATTCAGAATCTGGCCGATCATCTGGCAGGTACTTGTAAATCTCATCACTAAAGCGGTTACATCGCCCTTTGCGTTAATCTCATCTCTTACCGGTGGCGGTGAAGAATTAAGCTTTATCGAATTTGATTATGGAAGCACCGTGGTAAAAGATGAAAATCATAAAAAAATAACAACCATCGCAAAGGTGCTCTATGAGCGGCCGGCCTTGAAACTGGATATTGAAGGATACGTTGATCCGGCAAATGATAAAGCCGGTCTTAAAAAAGATGAATTAAACCGCAGGATTAAATCCTACAAACTTAAAGAAATATTGTCAAAAGGCGGCGAGCAGATTGTTCTTGAGCAAATTCAGCTTTCAAATGAAGAATACGGAAAGTATCTGAAGAAAACTTATGATAACGGAAAAGTTACCAAGCCGCGTAATTTTATAGGTATAGCTAAAAAAATTCCGGCAGAGGAAATGGAAAAATTATTGTTGAATAGTATTGAAGTGACGGATAGCGATTTGCGACAACTTGCCGCACGTCGCGCGCAAAACGTCAAGGAATTGCTTCTTCAGTCCGGTAATATCGATGCCGGCCGCGTATTTATTGTGGAACCGAAAACACTGTCTCCGGAGAAAAAGGAAAAAGTTAAAGACAGCCGTGTAAATTTCAAGCTGAAATGATACTTCGTCAACACGGTAAATGACCAGCGCAGAGGAATTATTTAGAAACAACAAATCGTATTTGACAACATGCTGGAAATTAAAATATAGTCTGCCACTATTACTTTGATTATAAGGTAAAAATATACATGCAAATCAAAGATGTTTTTTCCGCATATAAAGATGATCTTCAACAGGTCGAAAAATATATCAACGATAACGTACATTCCGAAATCAAATTGATTCCTGAAGTGGCACAACACTTGATCAGCAGCGGAGGGAAACGATTCAGACCGCTTCTGCTTTTGATTTGTGCCCGTCTCTGCGGATATAAGGGAGAAAACAGATTCCCCATGGCCACGGTCATGGAATTTATTCATACCGCTACATTGTTGCACGACGATGTTATTGATCAGGCTTCTATCAGGCGCGGCAAAACATCAGCCAATCAGATTTACGGGAACGCTATCAGTATTCTGGTGGGTGATTTTCTTTGTTTTAAATCCTACACGCTGATGACCGGAATCGGCAATCTCGATATTTTAAGACTTATTTCTGAAATGGGAGATATAATGTCCGAAGGCGAGGTTTTTCAGCTTTCCAAATGTGGCGATATTAATCTGTCCGAACAAGAATATTTCAAAATTATAGAAAAGAAAACCGCTGTTCTTATTTCCGCATCCTGCGCTTCAGGAGCGATACTGAGTTCAGCACCACATAAAAAAACAGAAGCTCTCAAGCAATTCGGCAGAAACGCGGGCATGGCCTTTCAGATAACAGACGATATTCTGGATTATATGGCTAAAGGAAAAGATTTCGGTAAGTCCATAGGCAAGGATCTGGAAGAAGGGAAAATAACCCTTCCGCTGATCTTTGCCATAAAGCAAAGCTCAAGCGAAGAAAAGAACAAAATCAAGGAAATAATAACCAGCCAGAAAAGTTCAAAAAAAGCTGCGCGGGAAATACTCAGATTGATTAAAAAATATAAAGGAATTGACTTCTCATTTCAAATCGCGTCCGGATATATCAACGACGCCAAATTACAACTTGATATTTTTAATGAATCCCAGGAAAAAGATCATTTAAACACGGTTGCCGATTATATACTTTCCCGAAAAGTATAATTATATGTTTTTTTTATTATTACAAGAAAGAAAATATTTATATGAAGTATGGAATGAGGTCTTATAATGGCTGATATTTTCTTCGAACCGATAGCTGGTGAAAAACCATATATCAACGCGCTACGAAAACTTTTAGGACAGGTTCGGATACCTTTTTCTTCAGGCGATAGCGTCGGAATCAAGCTCCATTGGGGTGAGCGGGGCAACAAAGGTTATCTGCCGCCTCACTACGCAAGGGAAATCGCGTCCTGGATTACTGCACACGAAGCAAAACCTTTTGTTTTCGACACAACTGTACTTTATTCCGGCGGCCGGCGCACTGCCGAAGATTCCTTAAACACCGCTGCTAATCACGGATACACGGCAGACTTTCTCGGATGTCCGGTTATTATCGCTGATGGCATTGACGGAAAAAATATCGTTTCCATTCCCGCTGACTATAATCATTTTAAAACAGTCCAGGTGGCATCTGTCTTTGAAAAGACACAGGGATTTGTTATTTTTTCCCATTTCAAAGGACATATGGTTTCTTTATTCGGCGGAGCCATCAAAAATATTTCCATGGGATTTGCATCGCGCGCCCAGAAACAGCGCATGCACTCAGATTATCATCCTGTTCTGAGTAAAAAGAAGTGCACAAGATGCGGTGTTTGCGTCAACATCTGCCCGACAAAGGCCGCCAGCATTTCTGAGCCGGATTATCCCGAATACGATTTACAAAAATGCATAGGCTGTGCCCAGTGTATTGCCATGTGTCCGGAAATGGCCTTAAAAATATTCTGGGAATCAGATATGACGGTTTTTCAAGAAAAGCTCGTTGAAACAGCGGCTGCCGTATGGAAAAAGATCCGGCAGAAGACTATCGTTATCAACGCGCTGCTTAATATTACCGTAGAATGTGACTGTTTGCCGGGCGATAATCCTGTCCTCAATGAGGACCTCGGTTTTGTTGGCGGGTATCATCCTGTAGAAGTGGATGAGGAATCCCTGAAGATTACAGGAGCAGATATTTTTGAAAAAGCTCATCCGGGTGTTCCATGGCAGCGTCAGTTTTCCTACGCCCGGGAAATTGAATTTTAAATCCTTTAAATAACCAGCCGGATTAAACAGAAAATCGGGAAAAGTTTCCTGTATTGAGAAATTATTAAGTATAAAAAAGGCTGCGAAAGATAAACTTCCTTCCGCAGCCTTTGTAAACAAAACGATAAAAATAGTTACCCTGTTTTTATATTTCTTAAAGGCCTCTATGTGCCTAGTCTACCTTATCCAGGCGAACTCCATGTTTTTGTTTTAAAGAAACCTTCATTATTTTACCGGTTGCGGTCATGGGCATTTCATCAACCATTTCTACATGAGAAGGATATTTGTACTTGCTGACTTTATCCTTGAGAAATTCGAGAATTTCCTCCTTAGATATGGGTTTCCCGTCCACACTTTCGATAAAGGCCTTGCCCGTTTCCCCCCATTTGTCATCAGCTATACCGATGATGGCAATATGTTTGATTCTCGGGAAATCGTAAAGAACTTTCTCAATCTCAGCCGGATAGACGTTTTCGCCTCCACTTCTATACATATCCTTGGCTCTGTCCGCTATATAGAAATATCCTTCCGCATCCATATAGCCAAGATCTCCGGTATGTAACACACCGTTGACTATGGCTTTCGCCGTTGCTTCAGGCATATTCCAATATCCGCTCATTACCTTCGGGCCAACAGCCACGATTTCACCAATTTCACCCGGGGGCAACCTATTGCCATTTGGATCTTCAATCCACATGTCGCTCCATTCCCTGGGTTTGCCGACAGAAGCGGGTTTGAGCTGAAGTTCTTCGTATGTAAGATGTGTCATGGCCGAATTCTCGGTTTGCCCGTAACCTACACCAACTTTAATTCCTTTTTCTTTTAATTTATCCAACATTGCCTTGGGTGTTCTCTCGCCGCCTCCGATAGACATGATAACGCTGCTGCGATCGACCTTGTCCAATTGTTCTGAATCCAACACAAGCCGCCACATAGTGGTGAGGGCAAAAACGATGTTGGCTTTGTATTTTTCAATATCGTTGCAAAACTGCACCGGATCGAATTTTTCTCTTAAAATCATAGTCATACCGCGACCGATACATTGCAGCAAGCTGATAAAAAGACCGCCGGAGTGGAACAGCGGCAGCTGCGAAAGAAATACAATGCCATGGGCAGCAGAGAGATATAAACTTAAAATTTTGAAATAAGACTGACTATGACTTACTACCGCACCTTTGGGAGCACCGGTGACGCCCGATGTATAGATAATGCCAAGCGGATCGTCCATAAATACTTGCTCTTCCAGAGCCGGTTCCGTGGTCGGGAACTTGTCGAAGAAATCATGGAAACGAACGGCCCAGTCGGGACAGGGCGGGGCATCTGTATCACGACCAGGAAGCCATATATACTTGTCCTTGTCTACCTGAATACTGTCTTTAATTTTGCTGACGTTGTCGAAAAAGTTAGCATGAAAAAAAAGCATTCGTGACCCGCTGTTGTTGAGCTGATATTCAAGCTCGCGGCCTACTAACCGCAAATTCAACGGGACAACAATCAGACCAATTTTGGCCGCGGCAAAGAATAAGTAAATAAACTCATGACAATTTTGAAGGTAAATACCTATTCTATCACCTTTTTTTACTCCCGTGCTCATCAAGTAATGAGCAACTTGGTTAGTACGCTCGTTCAACTCTTTAAAAGTGACCGGTTCATCTTCAAATATGATAGCTTTATTATTCGGTATCATATTGGCCTGTTGTCTCAATATATACCCAACATTCCACACCTGACTCATATTAAATCTCCTCCCTGTTTGATATTTATAGCGAATAAATATTGAATCGCATATTTACCCGGAATTCTATGCAACCTTATTTTACTAGCAAGGATAGTGCCAACCAATAAATCATCACTTTTTATAATGTTTTTATTTATATACCAATTCAAACCACGTAATTATCTTTGGTGCAGCCACCTCCAGGGGACAATAATTAGTCATTAGTGTCCCCTAAAAAGCCTCTGTATCTTATCAAGTCTAATAGAAATAAACAATAGTCGAATTATTTATAAAGACTCAGGACTTAAGCATCTTTAAGAGGAGAATTTAACTCTTCCCTCCAGTTTAAACCATAAATTTGGCATTACCAGTCCCACTTAGCTGCGCACGTGGGATAATCCGACTGGTGCTTCAAACTTCACTCCGTTTGTTTTTAGCGAACCTCATTAAATTAGATTTTCAACAATAAAAAAGCCGTCCCTGCTGGCAGCGAGACGGCTTTTTAAACATATCCGGATATGTTTTTAATTGTCGATCTACTTTACCGCGTCTTTGAGACCCTTTCCTGCTTTAAATACAGGAACTTTCTTTGCGGCAATCTTTATTGTCGCTCCTGTCTGGGGATTCCTGCCTGTACGGGCCTTTCTCTTACTGACACGAAATGTACCAAAACCAACAAGCGTAACAGTCGCGCCTTTTTTGAGTGCTTTCTGGATCGCTGCAAATGTTGCGTCTATTGCCGTTTCTGCTTCTTTCTTGGTACACGTAACCTTTGCTACCTCACCGATCAATTGAGCTTTGTTCATTGACTACCTCCTGTTTTTTATTTTAATTAGATTTGTGGTCAAAACTATACATTACCACTGGCTACAAATCAATCTAAATCAAATCAATAAGCGAATTTTTTATCTGCCAAAATCAATGTTTTCAACTTCATACATGCAGGATTCAGATGCAGAGTATTGTGTCTCTAAAAAATTACCGGCGGATTATAATATTTCACCTCAATAATTTCACTGCGATCGTTTTTCAGCGCCTGCGGTAGAAATTCCATGATATCCTTTGCCGTAATACCATCTGTGCCTTTTTTCGCCGCTGCCAGATCTCCGGCATAACCGTGAAGAAATACCCCTTTTCGTACCGCCTCTTCGGATTTTAATCGCATGCCGTACATTGCCGCAATGCAACCGGTAAGAACATCGCCGGAACCGGCCGTGGCCATTCCGGGGTTACCGCTTAAATTGACATAAACGTTGCTGTCAGGTGTGCCAACCAGCGAATGCGCGCCTTTTAAAACAATCGTCGCTTTAAGCCTTGCTGCAGTTTCCCGTAAAAAAGTAACTTTATCACTATTGATTTGCGCTGCTGAATAACCGGTAAGTCGTGCAATTTCTCCCATGTGAGGGGTTAGAATTGTCGCTGCTTTACGGTTGTTTAATATGCCGGGTTTTTCCGCAACCGCCGTGAGGCCGTCTCCATCGATGAGTAACGGCACTTTTATTTTTTCTGTCAGTTCCCTGACAAGCTCTCCTGTTTCTTCCTGCAAAGAAAGACCAGGGCCAATAACAACCATGTCAACTTTTGCTGCAATATCCAGCAGAGCTTTTTTGTTTTTCAGGGCAATGCTGCCCGCCTGTGTCTCTTCCTGTGGTAGATAAACAATTTCTTTGCCCCGTTTCGCAATAACAGGAACAACACACCTTGGCGCGGCAAGCCGAGCGTAACCGCCTCCTGATTTCAAAAAAGACATAGCCGCGAAATAAGGAGCACCGTAATAATTAGTCGCTCCCGCAATAAAAAGAACGTCTCCCATTGAACCTTTATAAGCTTCGGCCGGCCGCCGGGGAATAGTGACATAATCATTTGTGGCAATTTTTAACTTATTATCCTCAGTCAGCAACGGCGGAAAGGAAATGTGGCTGACAAATAATTCCCCGCCAAATTCATAACCCGGATAAAGCATGTTGCCGATTTTGGGCAATCCGAAAGTAACGGTATAATCAGCTTTGACAGCTGCTCCCATTATTGCGCCGGTATTGCCGTTAATGCCGGAAGATATATCGAGAGATAAAACTCTTTTTCTGCTTTTGTTTATGAGAAGGATTACTTCTTCCGTCAATCCGGTAACCGGCCGATCAATACCTGTGCCGAAAATGGCATCAACAATTACATCACAATGGGCAATATCTTTTTTAGCGGCCGCAACATTTTCCAGTTTGATTATTTCTACAGGCAGTTTTGTAATTGTCAAAAAGTTTGTCTTTGCCGCTCCCTTATATTTATTGACATCACCTAACAAGAATACTTTTATGCGACCTCCGCCGGAATGAAGTTGACGGGCAATTACAAGTCCGTCACCACCGTTATTACCGGAACCGCAAAAGATAACAAACTTCTTATCGAGTATGCCGACTTTATTTTCCAACACTCTTACCGCCGCCATGCCGGCATTCTCCATAAGAATTTCTTCGGCAACATTGAACTTCTCTATGGCATAACGATCCATAAAACGTATTTCGTCAACACTGGCTATCTTCATAATCGGTTCTCCGGCATATTCAGACGACTCTCAAAACCTTGGCACCGCGGATTTTGCCTTCTTTTATTTCGACAATCGCGCGATTGACTTCGTCAAGCGGATATTCTTCCACTTCCGGTATTATAGGTATCAGGGCGGCAAGATGCAAAAATTCTTCGATATCAGAACGCGTCACATTGGCTACACTTTTTATTTCTTTTTCCAGCCACAGATGATCGCCATAATCCAGTTGCATAAGATAATTTCTATCCCTGTCTTCTTTGCGTATAGAGTTAATGACCAACCTTCCGGCCGGTTCCAGATTTTTCAAAGCGTCTATAATCGTTTTCCATACCGGTGTTGTATCGATAATGGCATTAAGCTTCTCCGGTGATTCCGCGCTTACATCTCCCGCCCAAACGGCACCCAGCTCACGGGCAAAGTCCTGTTCACCTTTATTGCGCGCAAAAACGAATATTTTAGCGTGAGGGTAGCGGTAACGAACCATCTTCAATACCAAATGAGCGGACGCACCAAATCCAGCCAGTCCCAAACGCTGTCCGTCAGCTAAATTGGCCAAACGCAAAGAACGATATCCTATAGCTCCGGCACACAGAAGCGGCGCTGCCTGAACATCTGAAAAAACATCCGGAATAGCAAAAGCAAAATCCTCCGCGATTTTTAAATATTCAGCATAACCGCCGTGAACATCCCTGCCGGTTGCTCTGAAATCAGGGCAAAGATTTTCATTCTGGGAAATACAAGCCTGACACACGCCGCAGGCGTAGTTAATCCAACCTATTCCAACCCTGGCACCAATTTCAAATTTTTTTGTTAGTTTTCCCCGCTCAGTAACAATTCCTACCACTTGATGTCCCGGAATAATCGGCAACATCGCCGGATGAGTTCTTCCTTCAATCTCATCCAATTCCGTGTGACAAACGCCGCAGACAGAGACTTTAACCAGAATCTCTTCCGCACCGATCACGGGCGTAGGTACTTCAACCACCTTCAGCGGTTGTTTGTTTTCTTTTAAACTGGTTACCTTCTCTAAGATTGCCGCTTTCATTCAGTCATTTTTCCATCAACAAAATTAACCGGACAGCAGGTAAAATTAAAGTTGATTTAGTTTAGCCTTTCAGGACAGCAGGCAATTCTAATGGCACATCTATCGGGTGAATATATTTTTTAATGACTTCCTGTGTAGAAGTCACTTTAAGTTTCTCAAACAGGAAAGCAAACTGTTTTTCCAGTTCGGCACCCAATTTATCGCGCGTCATCGCCGGTAGATTCCACATATCCGGCTTGAACGGCCCGAATCCTTTTTTACGCGTCTTATAAATAAATTGTTCTTCGGTATCCTTTTCTTTCCATTCATCTTTCATTTCTTTTTTAATATATTCGTAAATTTTATCCCTTAGATCTTTGGGAAAATCAGGACTGTCATAAATAATATTCTGGAATCCGGTTGCCAGATGAATTTCAGCTGTTCCCATAGCCGGAAAATTATCAAAGGCTTCATTGGGCAGAGTGGATGCGCCGTGCTGGACTGCTCCGGCAAGGCCATATTGGGAGCGCGCCAGCGCTGATAACTTTTCCAAAACGGCAAAATCAATTTTAACTTTGGCCACACTGCCGTCTGCCAGAGGAACTCCTCCGTGCGTTGTTCCAGTCTGGACGCTGATTTTGCTTATCCCTTTCAGTGATTCACCGCCTTTCTTGAGTTCTTCCAGATAACCTTCCATAAACGCCTGGAGTTCTTCCACCGTGCTGTTTTTCCCGCCGACTTCACCGATTTCACCACCTACGGATACAGTAATTCCTTCAGGCTCTAAATCGCGAATCATGGTGGTCAGCTCTGCAGCTAAACTATAATTTGTCTTTTGCTGCTCTTTGGTTGTGGCTTTTGCCAAATCCACCAGCGTAGAAGTGTCTATGTCAATATTGTAAAATCCGGCTTCAATTGCCTCCCAAATTAAATTTTTCACCGCCTGCGTTTCCTTAGCAGCGTCAGCGGCAAATTTCTTCGCATTAATTTGAAAATGATCCCCCTGCAAAAAAATCGGCCCATGATATCCGGTTTTAATTGCGGCGGCGGTCACAGCGCAGGTATATTCAAGAGGTTTTTGTGACGTATAACCTATTTCCGAACGGGCAATTTCGAAAATGACCGGACCTACCTGCCCTTTGATTATCGCGCGGAAAACAGCCTGCGCCGTATCGTAAGTTATACCCCGAATGTTAATCGCCGGAACTGTGAATCCTTTCAGTTCACCCCGTCCCATGGCTTCATAAACAGATTGAATTGAAGCAGAAACAATTCCCAAAGCCGCACCGGTGCGTCGAATCAGCCAGCAAGCGGCTTCCTGAGTCGCCTTATCCGGACTAAATACTGCTGTATAAATCAAATCATCAATGAGTTCATTTTTTAGTTTGCTTTCATCAAGAATGCGTACATCATTTCCATCCAATCCGATTATTTTAGCATATCCACTTTGTAACTGATTTTTATCTTTGTAAATCATAAATACTCCTTGTATTTTGTATTTAGTGAAATTTCGATTCCAATAAAATTCAGATAATGCAAACAATCCAAGCAACATCTGTTAGCTGACTTTATCAATAAACGGATATACCGCAAAGCGGAGGCAATGAATTCCAAAGTAAGTTTCAGGATTCATTCCTATGATGATAATACTTTCTTCGCCATTTGTACTTCCGTCACGCTGCCAATGTAAATAGGCGACAGCTGATTAACATTCTCTACCTTTATAGATAAAATGTCCTGATGGCCGTCGGTTGCCATTCCTCCGGCTTGTTCCATAATAAATGCCATCGGCTGTAATTCAAACAATAAACGTAATTTCCCCTGTGGAGATTTTTTAAGAGCGGGATAAGTAAATATGCCGCCTTTTTTTATCAGGATTTGATTAATGTCGGGAACAAAACCGCCGCTGTATCGTAATTTGTAGCCATCTTTTTCCAATTGTTCTATAAATTTACAATGTTCCGGAATCCAGTCGCGACGCAATCCACCCGGCGAAAAGATTGAGCCTTTCTCCTTCAGTCTGATATTTTCCTGTGACAAAACATACTCGCCCTCACGATCGAGAACAAACTCATGCGCGCCTTTTCCTGCTGAATAGATCATCGTAATCAGCGGGCCGTAAGTTATATAAAGAGCAGCCACCATGGTTCTTCTGCCGGAATCCAGAACGGATTCTTTATGAACACCGATAATCGTTCCGATAGCCAGATTGGTATCGACAAGCGATGAACCATCAAGCGGATCAGCCGTTACAATATACTTTTCTTTGCCTGTTCCGACCTTCACTATATCTTCCAGTTCTTCTGAAGCGTATTCCCGCACGAATCCGGAAAATTTCAATTGGCTTCTCAATATTTCATCGGAGATACGATCCAGTGCCAGCTGTTCGTCGCCATAAATATTTTTAAAACCGGCAAGTTTTCTGTTGGACTCATGAATCTTTGCGGAAATATATTTACCGACAACGGCAATTTGCCAGATGAGACGCCGCAATTCCACTTCTACACCTTCCATCCACATATGCCGTCTTAAATCAATAAAGTTTTTAGTATAATCATTGATTTCCTCTCCCATCTTATCCTCCTTTTTTGCAGAAAAATTTATGAGTTACGGCCATCATTCCAGCATAGGCAAACACGCAGAACCGGTTCCGGTCATCTGGTTATCCCCTGTTTTATAAACTCAGAAAAATGCGCCTATTTATTAACCAATATTCATTATCATTACAAGCAAATATTTATACGTATACCACATTAACGCGCACTGATTATTCCGGATAACCTACTGTCTGCGACATAATAATTTTTTGATTATCGCTGAGCCGCATAGCTTTTGCCAGAACATCTTTATCTATCGAACCCCTGATGACCGTTGCCAGACCTTCCGAAGCGCAATATAAATAAACATTCTGCGCAATAAAGCCGGTATCCGCGGCCGAATAGAAATTTCTTTCGTCTGCATTAGCTTTGCCCATTCTGGAATAATCGGCAACATATATTAAATTTACAGGAGCTTCTTTTACGAATGCCTGTTTGCCTGTCAGTTCCCGGATATCTTTTTTGATTACCTGCTTCAGTATGTGTTCTTTGGCGTTATACAGATAGAGTCCGTCGGCCATGGCAATATAAATATCAATTTCCTGCCAATTGACGGCGGAAGGGGCGGTTCTTTTCCCTGATTCCGCCCTGTTAATCCCATTGGCAGCCCAGAGCATACTGGAAAGAACTTCCAACGACAGTTTTTTTGTACTGAAATCCCTTGATGATTTTCTTAATTGCAGCGATTGCATCAAAGATTTACCACTATTTAGATTCGGGGCCGGCAGTTTTACGGATAATAATTCCGCGGCCCGCGATATGGTAACAAAAGAAACTATAATTAATATTACGACACCTGTTATAAATGTTTTTTTAAACATGATCAGCCCTCCTTTTTTAAAATAATTTTGGATGCTATCTTATCCCCGTAATTAACTCATTATATATTTCTGAGTGGATGCTCCGCTTAAGATGAAGAATAAAAACTGAAAAAATAATATGTGTATTAATCAGAAATCTTGTTTTTTAGTTCGTCTAATTTATTTAGAGCTTCCAGCGGTGACATGGAATGAATATCGATAATTTTAAGTTCAGTAACAATCTCTTCATTTTTGTTTTCCCTGGCAATCGCGCTTTCTTTTCTCGAGAAAAGATTCAACTGCGGATTTGCTGTTTTTCCTTCGCGGGTTCCCCGGACTATTCGGGGCATACCGATTTCATCAAATTCTCCTTTTTCCAGATTACGCAATATCTCTTTGGCGCGGTCAATTACTTCTTTAGGCACACCGGCAATGCGCGCCACTTCGATGCCGTAACTGCGGCTTGTCCCGCCTTCCATAATCTTGCGCAGAAAAATTATTTTTTCTCCCCATTCTTTAACCGCAATATTATAATTTTTTGCCCCTGATTTTGTCACCGTCAGATCAGTCAGTTGATGATAATGAGTGGCAAATAACGCGCGGACGCCTCTACCCTGAAAATCATGAATGTATTCGGCAACCGCCCAGGCTATACTCAATCCGTCAAACGTGGAAGTACCGCGTCCTACTTCATCAATAACAACGAGAGAGCGGGTGGTCGCGTTCTTCAAAATTTCCGCTGTCTCTGTCATCTCCACCATGAATGTGCTCTGGCCCTTGATTAAACTGTCGGAAGCGCCAATGCGGGTAAATATTTTATCCACAACGCCTATTTTCGCGCTGCCAGCCGGCACAAAACTTCCCATTTGTGCCAGAAGAACAATTAAAGCTATCTGCCGGATATAAGTGGATTTACCCGCCATGTTAGGACCGGTAATAATCAGCAACTTATTCCTTTGCAAATCCATTAAACAATCGTTCGGAACAAAACCTTCTTTCGTTAATGCCGCTTCCACAACAGGATGGCGTCCGTCTTTTATTTCGATGGTGTCATCGTCATTAATTTCCGGGCAAGTATAATGATATTTCTCAGCAACTTCCGCAAGAGCGGATAAACCATCAAGCTCGGCAACGAGATTTGAATTATTCTGAATGTCCGCTATATACCGGTCAAGACTGTCGCGCAGGGCAATAAACAATTCCTGTTCTTTTTCCCTGATTTTTTCCTCAGCGTTTAAAACCGTCTGTTCAAATTCTTTTAATTCCTGATTGATATATCTCTCGGCATTGACCAGTGTTTGCTTTCTTATATAAGAATCGGGAACCAACGCGGCATTGGCTTTGGTCACTTCGATATAATACCCAAAAACACTGTTAAAACCTATCTTCAGGGAGTTGATTCCTGTTTTTTTCCTTTCTTCGGCCTCCATAGCGGCTATCCACTTTTTACCGTCGCGGCTGATGGATCGCAGCTTATCCAGTTCGCCATCATAACCCGCGGCGATAAAACCACCATCCTGTGTTTTTTGCGGCGGATCATCAATAATAGCCCGGGAAATCAGTTCAACAACGGCAGACATTTCCGTAAATCGCGAACGTATCGCGGCAACTGCCGGAGAAGTGCAATCATTCAACATTGATTTTAGTTCCGGTATGGCCAGGAGAGAAACTTTCAAGGCGACCAAATCGCGGGGATTCGCCACACGTAAAGAAACACGTCCTGCCAGCCTTTCCATGTCATAAACACGCGATAAAACTTTACGCAATTTTGATCGCAGAATATGATCATCCTTGATTTCGGCAACAGCCGCCAGTCTGGTTTTGATACCTTCCACTTCCACGAGCGGATAATTCATCCACCAGCGCAAACGCCTGGTTCCCATCGGCGTCAGCGTTTCATTAAAAAGAGAAAACAATGAACCGGCTTTGGAATTATTCTGAATGGTCGTAAATATTTCCAGATTGCGACGGGCCGTATCATCGAGAAGCAGGAATTTTTCCGTGGAGTACCATTTGATTTCTTTTATATGCCTGGGATTTATTTTTTGCGTCTGATTAACATAACTTAAAATCGCGCCGGACGCTTTCATCGCTGCCGTATATTCTTTTATTTTTGAACTGTCCAGAACTTCGGCGGAAAAATTTTGATTTAAGATGTCCTCCGCATATGTTACTTGAAAACAATCTTCTTCCAGATAATTAATCTTAAGCGAAGGCATTTGCGTCTCCAGCATCTTTAGCAAAATTTTGTCAGGAAAATTCTGGGGCAGAAGTAATTCTTTAAAATCCAGGCCGGCTATGGCAATAAAGAAAAATTCCCGGTCGGCAAATTCGCTTATTTGAAATTCTCCTGTGGAAATATCCAGAAAAGCCAAACCCAGTGCATCCTTGTTAACACATAAGCAGGCCAGATAATTATTCTCACCGGCTGCAAGATTTTCTTCATCCAGAACAAGGCCTGGAGTAATAACCCGGATAACTTCTCTTTTGACTATTCCCTTCGCCTTTTTGGGGTCTTCGACCTGCTCGCATACGGCCACTTTAAAACCTTTTTCCACCAATTTGGTAATGTAAGCGGAGGCGGCATGATAAGGAAAACCGCAAAGCGGTACGCTGTCTTCCTTACCTTTGTTGCGCGAGGTAAGAGTGATTTCCAAAACAGGCGCGGCAGTTACCGCGTCTTCAAAAAACATCTCGTAGAAATCGCCCATGCGATAAAGCAAAATGCAATCAGGATGATTTTCCTTGATTTTCACATACTGCTTCATAGCCGGAGTTAAATCGAGCGTCGCATCTACCGCCATTTGCCGTCGCCCCCTTTTTTCAAATCAATATAATCAGGATCATCCGGTTTGTCTATTTTATGAGTGATGATAAAGGAATTGGCAAGCCAATTGACCACACTGATGATCAGTGAACCGAAAAATGCAGCAAAAAAACCGGATACTTCAAATCCCGACACAAAATAAGCAACCAGTTTCAGCAAAAAAGCGTTGATGAAAAAATAAAACAATCCCAGTGTCAGAATGCTCAAAGGCAGAGTTAGAAGAACTACAACCGGTCTGATAAAAACATTGATCAGACCCAAAACACAGGCGGCAATGACCGCCGTTGTAAGCGTATCCACCTTGATGCCCGGCACAAACTGCGAAGCAAGCAGAATTGCTACCGTTATGATTAACCATCTTGTTATTATAACCAGCATATAAATTACCTCTGATTCATTTCACTATTCACCATTATCTTTTCTCTATTCACTATCTGCTATTCATTTCTCCACATTTACTTTTGTCGCCGATTTGAAAAAAATCCAGGAAACACTGGTACCGCTCATGATTGAAGTTTCCCTTTTCACCAGCGGACTGTCTTCAAAAGACGCTCTCTGAAGAAAATCAGCGCTGGCAAAAGCGCTAATAATGAATTGTTTATACGCTTTGCTCAAACCAACAGTGAGCGTTGAACCGCTGTATCCACCGCCGGCTGAATACGCGGGACGTGTTGCTGTCGCGTATTGGGGCTCCACATTATAGAAATAAGCATTATATCCGCTGTCGGCAAACATGGGGCCAACGGATATTCCCAGATTTAATCCGGTTTCAGGGATTAAATCATTTTTTACAAAATTAATCCGCGGACTGAACACCCAACCCTCATGACGCACGGAAGAAAAATCCGTGGAGAAAAAAGCTCGCACCGGCAAGGACAAGCTTAATTTAAACTTATCTTCTTTGCTTTCCCAAAGTTTAATTTTTAAAGCCGGCCCTAATTCAAAAGTTGGATCCAGATCCTCCATTCCAGTGCGGGCGGAATTATTGGAACTCTTTACCGGCACAGAGCCAAAGCCACTAAAATCCAGTAGAATCCGATCTGTTTTAAAAATCTGTCCGGTAACTCGCTGTTCGTCTATTTTTAAAATATCGCCTCGATAAACGAGATAAGGATATGGCAGCAGATACAGCCTGTTTTCGTCCGAACCCCGGTAATCAGGCATCTGAAGCAGCCCCAAACCTATACCTAGTTCCCATAGAGGTTTTTCTTCAGCGAAAGCGCTGATGGACAATAAAAAAATCAGGCCAAACAAAAACGCCGCCATTTTGTGCCGAACGCGCATATCTTTACCTTATCAATATAAGTGACGTTGTTATTATCCTTTAAACGCCACAAACATTTTCGCCTTCGCGCCGCACACCGGACATTCGTCGGGCAAGATTCCATCGGCGACATAGCCGCATATTTTACAAACGTAGTAATCGGTTTCCCGCTCTTCCATGAAATGATTCATGGCCTCTTTGTAAAGCTTAGCGTGAGTTTCTTCCACGTCCTTGCTCTGGCTGAAATGCAACACGGCCTCTTTGTTGCCCTCTTCTTCCGCCAATTTCACAAACTTATCGTAGGCGACTTCGGCAACCTGCTTTTCCGATTCGAAACTGGCAGCCAGATTTTCTTCCGTGCTTTTGATTTCCTTGAGCACTTTCAACGCCCGCGCGCCGTGAATCTCCTCCGAATAAGCAATGACGCGGAAAAGCTTCGCCATCTGCTTGTAGCCCTCATCTTCAGCCTTATCCGCGTAAACCTTCAGCCGCAGGGCCGCTTTGGCTTCTCCGACATACGCCTGATTCAACGCTTCTTGAATTTTATCCATATATAACCTCTTTTGTTTTGGATTATTTCATGTCATTTCGAAGTTCCACAACTTTCCCGGAGCATTTCGGGTGCACGGGATCATACTCCGCGAGAAAATTTATGTCACTTCGACCGAAGGGAGAAGTCTTAATTTATTATTACCTTAAGATTCCTCACCCGCCAATAGCGGATTCGGAATGACAATTTCTACTTCATTGTCACCCCGATTAGATCAAGCGCAGGCTTTAGCCGATCAATCGGAGCTCGCAATGGGTGTAATGGCATACTTTTAGAAATCCTCACTCCGGGGAGAATTCGTCCTTCGCCGCCCCACACACCGGACAAACCCAATCTGCCGGCAGGTTTTCAAAAGAAGTTCCCGGAGG
>LNQE01001487.1_pt1 | contig 50850 bp, 50 predicted proteins | sample 603111 | NCBI WGS metagenome assembly LNQE01 (sample SAMN04260313, study PRJNA301899) | hydrocarbon metagenome | isolation source: hydrocarbon-contaminated ditch | place: Germany: Bremen | collected 1998
CTGCCAGACTCTTGCCCGAAAGGGAACGGCTGAAATACGATTTGAAACCGTCTTTGGCAGATCTGAGGCCAACGTTCCAGCAAGACTGGGACCTCTGCAGATCGTCGCTGCATGTAGGCTGGCCTGGAGGTCCGGGCAGATCTCTGATTCTGAAACAGATCTGCTCAGGGCTGCTGAAAGCCCCTCTCCTTAAGGGGAGGGGTAGCTTACTTCCTCACATACACCATCATATAGGTGCTGTATCTGGTTGTGTTGTAGGAAACCACGTCACCAATCTTGTAGTGGCCGGCGCTCTCCATTGTTGCCGTCCAGGTTGCGGGCTCGTTGATATCATAGCTAGCGCTGACCTGCCACAATCCACCCTGGCTGAAGTTGACCATAAATGAGCCGTCACTTCCAGTGGATCCGGTCTGAGTGAGGGTCATGGCATTGTTGGGGAAGGCAGAGAAGGTGGCGTTCACAGGCTGGCCGTTGTATTTAGCCAGGAAGGTCACGTTCTCTCCTGAACGTATTGTATAGGGCGCTTTATCGGGATTGATGTCAAATGCTAATCCGGTATCCCAGCTGGTTTTGTTGCTCTCGTTCCCTACATTGATCGCCATTTTGGCAACGCTATAGCTGAGCCTGGGATTGCTGGGGCCACTGCCATGCCAGGAGGGATCATAGACTGATGGAGTCCGAGCGACAGCGAAGAGGTAGTCGCCCAGCGAGGAATAGGTCATATCGCTGTAAGCATAGCCTATCCACCCATATCCGGGAAGCCAGTCGCCGGTATTCATATCCAGGTCCGTCTTCTGACCATCCGGGGCCAGCAAAAAGGCAGATTCAATTGCAGGAGCGGTTATGCCGGTTATATCATCGAGATGGCCATAGAGTGCATACAGCCTCTCGCTATCTCCCACATCTGCCTGATCCCGCGATTCCAGCCACACATTGTGGCCGCTTGCATTCATGGTCACTGCTCCAATGAGGAGCAGTAACACAAACAAAGCCTTCTTCATGGAATTCACCAATCCTTATCAGCCTCTTTTGTTAAATACTTTTCTATTAGTAATAATGTGTGTTAAATATTTAAATATTGCAGCATGTCATACCGCTGAGGTTGTCTAGCTCTCCTTTATGCTGAATTGGATCACCTCATCGTGTCCATCCCCGGATATCACAAACATCCAGTCTCCAGCTCCCGTTCCTGGCAGGGCCATGCGGAAGAATCCAGTGGAATCGGTCTGATTTTGGGAATAAAGCGCACCGTTAAGGAAGACCTGAACCGATGCGTCTGCTGCCGGCTCGCCATCGTCATAGATCGCAGAAATCCCCAAGGTCAGGCTCTGGCCCACGAACATCCTATGCCCGGAGGCGGCCATGCTACCGGCCATCAATGTCAAAAGCAATATCAATAAAACGAGCAATCTCAAGCTGATCACCTAAAAAAAGGAATGGCTATCCTCGACTACTTCCTGACCCAGACTGAGAGGATAGTGGAGTATCTGGTGGTGTTGAATGGCACTGCGTCTCCGGTCTTGAATATATTGCTGCTGGAGTCGTAGGTTGCGGTCCACTCGCCATCGCCGATCACATCATAGTAGCAGTTGACAACCCACATGCCGGTCTGGTTGAAGTTGATGACGAAGGAGTCCTTATCATTGGTGAATCCTTTCTGCACCTTGGTAGCAGTCATCTGCGGATAAGCGGAATAAGTAGCATTGACCTGCTGATCCAGATACTTAACGGTGAAGGTTACGTTCTCCTTGTTCTTGATCTGATAGAGAGGCTTTTGGGATGATATCTCCATCGGCAGGCCGGACTTGAAGCTGGCGGAGCTATCGTTGCCGGCATTAATGACGGCCTCAGCGGCGCTGTAGGTCAGGCGAAGGGTTTTGTTGCTGTAGGAGGGGGCGCGGGGTGCGACATAGACGTAGTTGCCCGGCCAGTAGGCGACGACTGGGCTGACGCCAAAGTCTCCTGTCCAGCCGTATCCAGGAACCCATTCCCCTTCGACTTTGTTCGTATTCAACGTGATCTTCTGGCCGTCAGGGGTCATGAGATAGGAGGATTCCATAGCCGGAAGAGCAAAACCTGCCGGGTCATTGGCATGTCCGTAGAACACATAGGCGTCCTGGCTCTCGCCGACCTCTACCAAGTCCTTCACTTCAGCCCATACACCGTGGGCGCTGGCGTTCATGGTCACTGCTCCAATGAGGAGCAGGAACAGTGCTAATGTTGCTCTCGTATTAATCACCAGATAAGTAGTAACATTAATAACATATAAACTCTTCTAAAATATGATTTTATACTATTTATTTATTATATATTAACACACAAACAAGAAGCTGCTTTTATATATAATATTTACATTTATCTCATGCAATAGTAATAGAAATCTTAAAATTTTGTATTACGAAAACAATTTATAATATGATGGCAGAGTACCAGTGCGGAGTCGATACCAACACTCCATCTTTGCGAGGCTGGCATGCATCTTGCAGAGCATATATCTACGTCCATAATCGATGTATGCCTTTTAAAGGCTCATGGGTATCGAACTCTGCTCTTCTTTTTTGGCTCTTCGCTGAATTATGGGGGGTGAGTTGAGGCAGGGAATATGGCCTTTTGTTCCTCTGCGCCTCTGTGGTTGGGTCAGAGCATAGCGGTTCACCACAGAGGCAAAAAGATACAGAGAGTTTCCGATTCAAGTTCACTCATGCCAAATAGCGAGGAGCCTCTTTTTTGCTGGAGGCGGCCATGCGTCTTCTCCCATCAGGATTCGTCGGATGGCACCGCTCTGCAGGATTATAGCCTATGCTCGTCTCTGATGATGACCTTGGGCACCAGGAGCATCACACTGCAATGGCCCCACCTCTGGCACAGTCCTCGCGAGGTTCCCGCCCCAGAAGGCTTTCTCTCTTTTTCCTGCCAGAGACATTCTTCTGATATCCTCTATCTTAAAAGATAAAGCAAAGCGTCTTTGCTCGAGAAGGAGGCCCACAATCCGTCCTCCCTCTCGTGCAGCCGCCCTTCCGACCGCAGGTGATCGGCGATCTCCTCTGCTTTCCTATTGCTGAAACGATACTGTTTTTGCACCATCTCTAAAGGAAGATGATAATCTCTGGGGAATAGCATCACATCGAATTGATGTCCCATATCTTTGAGGATGTTATAGAGGCAGAGGTAGTTAGCCTGGGGCCTGGGACCATAGGCGAATTCGCTCAATGAGTCTGGGGGGCTGCCCCGAAAGACGATAAAAGTGCCCTCTCGAGCGATCTTGATCATCCTAGCCAGAAAGCCCTCTATCTCCTCGTCGAAGAGGCTGTAGGCGGCAAGGGCGTAGTCAACTTCAGGTCGGCTTATCTTCTCTAGCAATCCATTTTCATGATGATCGAACCGACCGTTCCGGCAGTTGATATTCATCTCGATCAGCTCATTGATCTCTCCCGGCCTCGCATCCTTCCATTCCTTCTCGATTATAGCGATGTTTGTCAGGCCCTCTTCTCTGGCCTTGCCAGTCAAGATCTGCAGATGATATGCCGAGGGATCGAGGGCAACAGTTGCAGTGGTTAGATGAGAGAGGGGAATGGCAAAGGCTCCCGTGCCTGCTCCGATGTCCAGGAGGGTCGAGCCGGATTTGATAAAGGATATGATCCTGTTAAGAACCTCTCCTGGATAGCCGGAGTGCTTGAGAGCCTGGTCATAGATCCCGTATCCCCTCCAGAATTGATCATTGGAGATCTTCTCCTCTCCAAGATCGTGCAGATAACTGGTCTCTCTGATGAAGCTCCTCCACTGATCGGTCCAAAAGCTCATCAGGCCCTCTTCACAGATAGAAGACTGTCCGAATTGAATATCCCACAGATGCTGGCAGACTTCACAATACTGGGAGCGCCAATTTTGTGAATCGGAGCTGATATCAACTTGCTCAGAACGCGTCTCATAAATATTTCATCTCTTTTGCTACTAATAAATATAATTATCATATAAAACTTACGATTATTCTTAAATATTCATATAAATTTTATATCAATAGATCTATTGCAGAAATAAATTAACCTTTTTAAGGTTCTATTCCAATAGGCTTATTACTAAGTAATACCATCATTTCGTTTGCGATAAAAATGGAGCAAGACCTGATGAGAATAGGCATATCATTGCCAGAGAATCTTCTTAATAAGTTCGATGAGATAATAATGAATAGGGGCTATTCCTCTCGTTCTGAGGGCGTTAGAGATGCCATAAGAAATTATATAGTCAACTTCGAATGGATGAGCGACGTGGAAGGGGAGAGGGTGGGAGTGATCACCATCCTCTACGACCATTCTCAACGGGGCCTGATGGACAATCTCACCGAGATTCAGCACGATTTCGGCAGCATAATTCAGTCCAGCCTGCATGTTCATCTGGACCAGGACATATGCCTTGAGGTCGTGGTTCTCCGAGGGGATGGTCCGGAAGTCAGGAAAGCAGCGGAGAGCATGATGGCCTTGAAGGGGGTAAAGCATGTCAAGCTGACCACTACATCCCTGGGAAAAGAACTTTAGATGGAAAGGGCAGATCTCAAATAGGATGAATCCATATCCTCAGAGGACCGAATTCACAGGAGGAACTCATATCAAAGCCTTTACCATCTTCATTCTGATCGCTTTAACGCAATCCATGTGCTTTGTATGCTCATGCAGCGAAGAATACACAGCCAACTACTGGCTGGAAAAAGGGGATGAATTCTTAAGGAACTCCACCTTCGAAATCGCCCTTGACTGCTATAATAAATCCATTGAGCTGGATAGCACCAGTGCCTCCATCTGGATAAAGAAGGGACGGGCCTTGGTCGGCCTGAACAGGTATTCAGAAGCTCTCTATGCCTACAATGAATCCATCCGCCTCGATCCCCAGCAGGCACTGGCCTGGTACAGCAAAGGACTGGCCCTGGCTAATTTGGGCCTGTACAATGAGTCGATTGCCGCTTTTGACGAGGCAATAGTTATTCAACCAGAGGTTGCCCTGTCCTGGCTCAGCAAAGGAATCAGCCTAGCCAATATGGGATTGTTCAATGAATCCCTGCAGGCCATGGATATGGCCGCATCAATGGATGGAAATCTCTCTGACGTCTGGCTCAACCGGGGCCTGGTCCTGGCAGAGCTGGACAGAGACGACGAATCTGTAGACTCTTTTCGAAGGGCAGCGCAGCTGGACAAGAGCAGTGAGGAAGCATGGCTAAACTTGGGGCTGGCCCTTATGAGCAAGGGAGACCACAGTGATGCCCTTGCTGCTTATGAGAATCTCACCGAGTTGAATCCGATCAATGCCAATGCCTGGATCAAGAAGGGTGAGGCTCTGCTCACCTTGGGAAGAGCAGCTGAATCCAGCGAGTCTTTCTACAGAGCCACCATGATCGATCCCATCAATGCCGATGCCTGGTATGGCAGGGCAATGGCTCTGCGCCTTTCCGGCAGATATAACGAATCCATTGAGGCCTATAATCGAACAGTTGAGCTGGAACCGGGGAATTCTGATGCCTGGAACGGCCTGGCGATCAGCCATGTGGAGATGGAAAGGTACAATGAATCCTTAGAGTGGTTCGATAGGGCTATCGAAATAGATCCCGATGAGATCGGATTTCAGTATAACAAGGCTCTGGCCTTAAACAAACTGGGAAACTATAGCGAAGAGGTTGCCGTTCTGAACAGGACAGTGGAGCAGCACCCTGATTGTGCCGTCTGCTGGAATAACCTGGGCCTGGCTCTGGCCAGACTGGAGCAGTATGACAGTGCCATTGAGGCTTATGATAGGGCCGTTGAGCTGAACTCCAGCTACATGGAGCCCTGGAACAATCGGGGGATCGCTATGGTGCTTGGATATGAGGATGTTGCTGGTGCCCTCCAGAGCTTTGACAGGGCCATCCAGATCGATCCCCGTTCCGTGGAGGCTTGGGTGAACAAGGCCAATGCCCTGGATATGGCCGATCGGGGACCTGAGGCCCAGGAGGCCCGGGAAAAGGCAAAGATGCTGGGCTACCAGGGGTAGTGGCAATGGAGGCTATAGCAGAGGCGCATCTTTATGGGATCGTCGTTCTTATAAAGTGTAGGAGAATCTGGAAGAATGTCCTGCTATAGCATATTCTTCTTTTTGGCTCTTCGCTGAATTATATGCGTGGGCCCAGCGGAGATTATAGCCTCTTTTTCTCTGTGGTGAACCGCGATGCTTTGACCCAACCACAGGGACGGAGAGGAAATGAGGCTAAAATTTCTGCCGGATCTCATCCACATAATTGCGAAGAGGCCAATTTATTCCTTCATCCTTTTCATCATAAAAAGAAGCATCTGAGACCTAGCCTTCCCTTAAGCTGCTCTACGTCGTCCGGTGTATTGGCCGGCAAAGGTTTTATAGGGCAGGATATCATTGCTCAATCTATGACACATGAAACCTCTGTGGGGAATCGTCTTCTACGACGTTCATTCGCTTGTTAATGAAAAAGTGCGCATTTTTGATACCACCCTTCGCGATGGAGAACAGACTCCTGGCGTCTCTCTCACCACGGATGAGAAGATCCAGATCGCCCGGCAGCTTGACAAACTCGGAGTGAATGTTATCGAGGCCGGTTTTCCCGTCTCCTCAAAGGGCGAGTTTGACAGCGTCCGCCAGATCGCCAGATCCGGCCTGCAGGCTCAGGTCTGCGGCCTCTCCCGCATAGTAAAAAAGGATGCCCAGGCCTGCCTTGACGCTGATGTGGACCTGGTCCATGTCTTTTCTCCCACCTCCGATATTCAGATCGCTCATACCATCAAGATGAGCCATGATGAGATCGTAGAGGGAGCAATGAGGACGGTGGAGCTTGTGAAGGATAACGGACGGACCTGCCTCTTCTCGGCCATGGATGCCACCCGCACATCGCCTGAGTTCCTGCATCGCATATTTAAAGCTGTGGAGGAAGTGCACTGCGATATTATAAATATACCGGATACGGTCGGAGTGGCAGTCCCCTCCTCATTCTACCGGCTGGTCAAGGACATCTGCGACGATGTCCATATGGTGGTGGATGTTCACTGCCACAACGACTTCGGCCTGGCGGTGGCCAACAGCCTGGCTGCAGTGGAAGCAGGTGCAAGGGAGGTCCAGGTCTGCGTTAACGGCCTGGGGGAGAGGGCGGGCAACGCCAACCTGGCGGAGGTGGTGATGGGCCTGCACTCCATCTACAACGCCAAGACCAGCATTAAGACCGAGTACCTGGTGGAGACCGCCAGGATGATTGAGCGGCTCACCAAGGTGAAGATACCCATAACTGCTCCTATTGTGGGTGAGAACGCCTTCTCCCATGAGTCCGGAATTCACAGCCACGGGATTATCGAGAACAGCAAGACATTCGAGCCTGGCATAATGACCCCGGAGATGGTGGGCCATAAAAGGAGGATAGTCCTGGGCAAGCATACCGGAAAGCATGCCGTGGCCAAGGTCCTGGAGGAGGCGGGTTACCGGCCGTCTAATGAGCAGCTTCAGGAGATCTTAGAGAGGATCAAGGAGCTGGGCGACAAGGGCAAGCAGGTCGGGAACATCGATCTTCAGACCATAGCCGATGTGGTCATAGGAGATGTGGCCAAAGAAAGCCAGGCGGTGGTGCTCAAGGAGGTCTCAGTGATGACCGGGAACATCATCACTCCCACCGCTACGGTTAAGGCCATGGTCAGGGGGAAGGAGAAGGTCCTGGCCAATACGGGGGTGGGCCCGGTGGATGCTGCGGTCAATGCCGTACAGGGACTATTGGATAGCGATACATCTATACACCTCTGCGACTTCCGGATCGAGGCCATATCCGGCGGTGCCGATGCTCTGGCGGAGGTGGTGATCGGGGTGGAGGATGACCGGGGCAGGAGAGTCAGCGCCCGCTCGGCACGAGAGGATATCGTCATGGCCTCGGTGGAGGCCCTGGTAAGCGCCATCAATAGATTGATGCTGCTGGAGGAGGCCGCTGCTCGCTAAATCAATGATAGGGGATGTGCAGAGATATATGCAGGGAACTACCCAAGGAAATATGCAGGGAAACGTACAGATGACATTGAGTGGGGTAATCGATTCGCATTGCCATCTGGATTTCAAGCATTTCAATAAAGATCGGGAAGCGGTGATGGAGAACGCCCGGAAGGCGGGAGTGGTCAGGATGATCAACTCCGGCGTGGACTACTCCACCAACAGCAAGTCGCTGGAGCTGGCAAAGAATTACGACTTCATCTCTGCCACCCTGGGCCTCAGCCCGAACTCAATTGACGGGAAGAACGATCCGGAAATCAAGATGATCCTGGATCAGATCGAGAGCAACGCCAGCCAGGCAGTGGGAATAGGCGAAGCAGGCCTGGATTACTACCACACTAAAGATGCTCCCAGCAGAGAACGGCAGGCAGAGATCTTCAAAAAGGTTATCGCTATAGCCGAGTCCCTGAACCTGCCCCTGGTCATCCATTCCCGGGATGCAGAACAGCCTGCTCTGGACATGGTCAAGCATCTGGACCGTGTGGTCTTCCACTGCTACAGCGGCACCCTTCCCACCATGAAAGAGGCCCAGGATAGGGGATACTACATATCTTTGGCCACAAACGTTTGCCGATCCGGACATCATCAGATCCTGGCCCGGAATGTCTCCCTCGATCATTTGCTGGTAGAGACGGACAGTCCCTTCCTCTCCCCTCGCAAGGGCAGAAATGAGCCGGCAAATGTACTGGATTCCGTCCGGCTAATCGCCAGGATAAAGGGGCTAGAGCCGCAGGAGGTGGCGGCGCAGACCGCCACTAATACCAAACGAATTTATAACATCCGTTGAAATGACCTAAAATGATTGAGACGTCCTGCATTAAGAGCCTCTGAGGCCAAGAACTCCTGAGGCCGAGACGTTCATGCGCAAGGATGAAGACTGGAAATCAGGTCATGACATCAAGAAAAGGGTCAACATGGATCGGATGACTGTGCCTTTCGAGCATATAATGAAGTATCTGGGCTCGAGAAAGGAAAAGGGAAGAAAGAGAATCGGCCTTCTGGTGGATGGGCCCAATATGCTCAGGAAGGAGTTCCAGATGGACCTGGAGGAGATCAGGGACATCCTGAAGGACTATGGCGACATCAAGATGGGCAAGGTATTCTTGAATCAGTATGCATCTGAGAAGCTGGTCGAAGCGGTGGAGAATCAGGGGTTTGAGCCGGTGATCTGCACCAGCGATGTGGATGTGAGGATGGCGGTGGAGGGTGTGGATATGATCTACAATCCAGTCATTGACACCCTGGCCCTGGTCACCCGCGATGCGGACCTGAAGCCGGTTTTAATGAAGGCCATGGAGCATGGCAAAGAGACCATAATATTTGGAGCGGAGCCTGGATTTTCTGTGGCCCTGAGAAATTCGGCCGATTATGTGATAGTGCTGCGCGATGGCCAGTATGTTACCGAGTAAAGAGTGATTCTGTGAGGTATAAGGTGCAAATGCAGTCGAATCTATCCTCTTTTTCATGGTTCGCCCGGAAAAGGCTTGCTCAGGAGAGATGGGGTGGGATTGGACCGCTCCTGGCACGGGCGGGAAGAAGAGAGGACTACAGAAATAGGGACGAATGGGGATATCCAACGGCTCCCAACGCTAGCTGGCAGGATCGCATCGGGGCCCTGATGCCCGTATCCTATTCGGGCATAATATTGCTGATCTGCATACTGGTGTTCCTGTTAAGCCTGGTAGCCCGCGGGTTCGTGTATGACTACCTGGTCCTCATTCCCCATTTTGTGGTCGAAAGGCCCTGGACGATTCTCACCCATATGTTCGTCCACTTCAGTTTCGATCACCTATTCTTCAATATGCTCTTCCTCTTCTTCTTCGGCATGGAGCTGGAGAGAAGGGTTGGGGGGAGAAAGTTCCTGCAGATCTACATACTGTCCGGCATTGTGGCTGCCCTGGCTCAGACGGTGGTCACCAGCGGTTCAATGGTGGGAATGGTGGGAGCGAGCGGCGCGTTATTCGGCGCTCTGGGATGTCTGGCCATAATCGCTCCGGAGATTCGGGTGCTCCTCTTCTTCGTGATACCGATGAGCATCCGCTGGGCAGTGGTGGTCTTTGCCCTGATAGATTTTCTCTTCATGGGCTCTGCGGATAACATCGCCCATATGGCCCATATCGCCGGGCTTTTTGTGGGGCTGGCCTTCGGGCAGATGATGAAAAATCAGCCCCAATTTTATTATAGGTAGAAAAGTCGAACGGTTGAAAATGGAAATGGGAAACAATTAAGCAATGCAGTCTGGCTGTGATCGGGCGCTGCCAGCCTGCAATCCGCTGCTGGGCCAGAGCTAGGCAATGATGCCCAGCCGCAATTTATTGTTGATTTAATTGCTCGTTTGAATCTTCTACTAGCTCGATCTCAAAGAGGCTGGGCCAGAGCTTTCCCGTCACAAAGAGTCGGCCTTCTGATGGATCATAGGCTATGCCATTCAATACATCCACCCTTCTTTTCGGGATGCCGCCCTCATCCATGATCCCGGAGAGATCTATCCTTCCAGTCACCTCGCCGGTATCCGGGGATATGATCGCTATCCAGGTGCTGGGCCAGAGGTTAGCATAGATCATGTCGTTGATGTACTCCAGTTCGTTCAACCCTTTTACTGGCTCACCATCGGCGGTGACCCTTATGCTTCCCTGCAGTGAGTAGTCATTTGGATCAAGAAAATAAAGAGCATCAGATCCATCGCTCATGATCAGCCTGGATGCGTCCGACGTAATCCCCCACCCCTCCCTCCGGTAGGAGAAGCTCCCAGTTCGGGTTAGATTCTCTTTATCCCAGACAAAGCCCTGAAAAGATCGCCAGGTAAGCTGGATGATCCTGTCCTTCCAGATGGCTATGCCCTCGGCAAAGAACTCATCCTCCAGGTGGACTATGTCCACAACCCTGCCTGTCTGGATATCGACCCGGCGTAGGCTGGACTGGCCGTACCCCCCAGTCCCTTCGTACAGTAGGCCGTCGTCATATTCCAGGCCCTGAGTGAAGGCATTGGGATCATGCGGATAGGAATTGATAATCTTATAGCTATAGGTCTTGATGGAGCTGCTGGTGAATGAATCGATATCAACCTTATCTGCAGATGCAGAGCCTGCTGTTAGCGCTGCTGCCAAGAGAACTAAAAGCAGCAGCCTGGCCATAGGTCTTGTTTTGATATGCTTAATGCCCGCCATTCATTCAGGAGAATGGATCGGCCAGCTTATAGATTTTGTCAGATGATTAGCTGAAAAACTATTTAATTCTGGTCTGCAATTAGTATTTTATGGATAAAGGTGAAGATGATGAAGCATCCTGACCGCGTGTTCTCGTTTAAAGAGCTTGAAAGCGAGGACGATCTGGTTGAGGCCATGACCAATCACCATTGGCCCATTTGCTATGGTTTTTATTACAGTAATCATCTCTATCTGGGCGATGGAGACAGTGAGAGCGATCCCGAATATGCCGTAACCACCGTCGACAAGACTGAGGGCCATCATGGAGTCCATGGACGCGAGGTGGGCAGGATCAAGCCTAAGGGTATGTCTGCAGATCAGGTGCGCACCTTCATCCAGGAGATTACCGAAGGCAACTACACCAGCGAGAATCCGGTCCGAGTCGAGGTTGAGCCGATCTGGCATCACAGCTGCACCTTCTGTCGGCTGGAAGAGGATTGAGAATCGCCGAAATCTGTACCCAGATCACGAGAAATTTGCCCAGCGACAGGCGCATGGGCAATGCACATTTGCCCTCTACAGGATTTCTTTATGCCGGGAAATCTCTTGCCAGTTACCCCCAAAAAGGAGATCAGCATAATCAGAGCTGGCAGCTATTGGGCCTTCAAACATTTCTTTGAGGGTAAGGAGATCTTTCAAGAGCTTGCCGATTACTATGACAAGGATGGGTTTCGTTTCATCCTCAAGACGCCCGGCGAGAGGAACCTGGTCGCAAAGATCCTGGAGAGAAGGGGATTTTCGGTTAAAGTAATTGAGAGCTCCCGTGGTTATGTGGTGAAATTGAGCCGCAAGAGCAGATATTCCTGGGTGCTGAAGAACTCTCTCGCCCGAATTGAGACTGCTGAGTGGCGCATTTTCCTGATGAAGGACAAAGAATCGGTCAAGGAGGCCAAAAAGCTGGGGGCTAAGCTGGTAGAGGTGGATGTGCAATTTTGATTAGCATGAAAGGAAATAAATACCAGAGAATATGTATGGATATGAATTAAAATGAAAAAAAAGAACTCTTTGATCCTGGCGCTGGACGTGCTCTCCCGGGATAAAGCCCTGGAGCTAACCGAGCAGCTCGTTGATCACTTCGATGCCATCAAGGTCGGCTATCCACTCATCCTCCATGCCGGCCTGGGGATAGTGGAGGAGATCAGCTCCATCTCCCCGGTCATCGCCGACCTGAAGATCGCTGATACTCCCAATACCAACCGCCTGATATGCGAAGCGGTGCTGGGTGCAGGCGCCGACGCCATAATCGCCCAGGCCTTTCCTGGAAAGGACTCCCTGGTCGCCTGTGCTGATTGCGCTGAGAGCTTTGGCGCCGACCTGTTTGTGGTCACGGAGATGAGCCACCCCGGTGCAGAGCAGTTCATGGCCCCACTGGCGGAGAGGATGGCCCGGCTGGCAGTGGAGTCAGGAGCCAGCGGCGTCGTAGCCCCCGCCACCCGCCCGGAGAGGATAAGGATGATCCGCTCGATAATCGGAGACAAGCTCATCATCTCCCCCGGGGTAGGAGCTCAGGGTGGCTCAGCCGGAGAGGCTCTGCAGGCGGGAGCGGACTATCTGATTGTGGGAAGGTCGGTCTATGGGAGCGCAGATCCCGTGGCTCAGGCAAAAGAGCTTGCTGCCCAGGTGGAGCAGTCAAGAAGATCCAATTAGCTGCCTGATGAGCTCAGAATACGGAGAATCTTCTTTGGCTCTTCGCTGAATTATGGGGGTGAGTTCAGGCAGAGAATATGGCCTCTGTTCCTCTGTGACTCTGTGGTTGGGTCAGAGCATAGCGGTTCACCACATAGGCATGGAGACGCAGAGAATTTGCGATTCAGTTCACCCATGCAAATAACGAGGAGCCTCTTCCTTTTTGCCAGATTTATCATTTCATGGAAAGGGATATCCTCTTTCTCTCCAGGTCCACATCCAGTACCTTCACCATGACCTTCTGCCGAACCCTCACCACGTCCCCCGGCACCGGGACATAACTTTTGGCAAGCTCGCTTTTGTGCACCAGGCCATCCTGATGCACACCCACATCCACGAAAGCTCCAAAGGATGTGACATTGGTCACAATGCCGGGAACGCTCATTCCCACCAGCAGGTCGCCGATCTCGTTTATGCCCGGGGCAAAGCTGAAGGCCTCGTACTCCCGGCGCGGATCTCTCCCCGGCCGGAAGAGCTCATTTAATATGTCCTGAAGGGTGCAGAGGCCGACGCCCTCCTCCTGGTTCATGTAGTCCTCCAGACTCAGTCCCGACAAAAGCCTCTCGTTCTCCACCAGCTCGCTGATAGAGACCCCGAGATCCTTTGCCATTCTCTCCACAATCGGATATCTCTCGGGATGCACGGCCGTGCGATCCAGCGGATTGTCCCCATCGTGAATGCGCAGAAATCCCGCCGCCTGCTCGAAGGCCTTCGGCCCCAGGCGGGGGACCGCCAGCAGATCCCGGCGGGAGCGGAATGGTCCGTGCTCATTTCTGTATCTCACCACTGCCTCTGCCAGCTTCGGCCCCAGGCCGGAGACCCGGGCCAAAAGCTCAATGCTCGCGGCATTGACATCCACGCCCACCTGATTCACGCAGGCCGCAACCACATCGTCTAAAGAGCGGCCAAGGCTTGATGGGTCCACGTCATGCTGGTACTGGCCGACACCAATAGCCTGGGGCTCGATCTTGACCAGCTCTGCCAGAGGATCCTGCAGTCGCCTGCCTATGGAGACAGCACCACGCACCGTGGCATCCTGATCTGGAAACTCGCTCCGCGCTCTTGCAGAGGTGGAATAGACTGAGGCTCCCGACTCATTGACAGGAACTATCGATATGCTTCGAGGCAGATTGAGCCTGCGCAGAAATGATTCCGTCTCCCTACCAGCAGTGCCATTGCCCACTGCGATCACCTCCACATCATTTTCCTGGCAGATCCTGGCCACCTTTGATCCCGCCTCTCGGGTCTTATTATGAGGCTCATGAGGGTATATCACATCGCTCTTGATCAGCCGGCCCAGTGGGTCGAGAACCACCAGCTTGCAGCCGGTGCGAAAACCCGGATCTACCGCCAGGACGCATCTTCTGCCCAGGGGTGGCTCTAAGAGAAGCTGGCGGAGGTTATCGGCAAAGATCTCTATCGCCTTCTCCTCCGCCCGCTGACGGGCTATAGATATCGTCTCCGTCTCAAGGGACTGGGCAAGAAGCCTGCGAAAAGAGTCCTGGGCGGCAGCCATGACCATGCCGGATGCCGGGCCGTCCCCCTTAATGAATATCTCCTCCAAGACCGCCAGGGCGTCATCTTCGTTCACCGCCAGGCGCAAGCTGAACACCCCCCTCTTGGCCCCTCGGAGGGCGGCCAGCAGACGGTGGGAACTCATGCGGGCAATGGGCTCGGAAAGCTCCAGATAGTCCCTGAACTTGCCCTCCTCCGGATGAGCATTCCCGGCCTTCGCCCGGCTCTCGAGGACGCCCGCGGACCAGAAGAGGGATCTCAATTCAGATCGGGCCCTAATATCCTCGCTGATACATTCGGCTATTATGTCCATAGCCCCCTGGATAGCCTCATAGACCGATGATACGCCCTTTTCGGGATCGATATAGAGGGCAGCCTCCTCTTCAGGATCGCGTTCTCTCTCATCCTGAGCGAGGATGATCCGGGCCAGGGTCTCCAGGCCGCGCTCTTTGGCCACCATAGCCCGGGTTCGTCTCTTGGGCCGGAAGGGAAGATAGATGTCCTCCAGCTCCGCCAAGCTTACAGCCTTCGATAGCTTCTCCTCGATCTCGGCGGTCAGCTGATTCTGTCTGGCCAAAGAGCGAATGATTGCTATTCTCCTTTCATCCATCAGTCTGGATCGGTTGAGGCTGTCGCGGATCTTGCCTATGGCTACCTCATCCAGATCTCCCGTGGCCTCTTTCCGGTACCGGGCGATGAACGGCAGGGTCGCGCCGCTATCAAGAAGATCCGAAACAGCCCCGACCGCCCTCCGGTCGAGCGATAGCTCTGAAGCTATCCTTTCAATGTGACGATCAAGCATATCGAGCTCCATCCAGGAGGGCGGAGATCAAATAGGCTATGCTCTATGCAAATCATAAATCAGAGAAAGGGGAAATCTGGGCCGGTTTCCCAGCCCATGAGAAAATGTGCTTTTATGAGATGTGCGCGATAATTTTGGATTACTCTTTTGTGACTCTGTCTGCCTTGGGGCCTTTCTCGCCTTCAACTACCTCGAAGCTGACCTTGTCACCCTCAGTTATGGTGACATCCGGCATGAGGCCGGTTGCATGAACGAAATAATCCTTACCGTCGTCGCCTGCAATGAATCCAAATCTCTTGGTTCTATTGAAGAATTTTACTGTTCCGGATACCATTCTGATTCCTCAGTGTGGTATTCTTGCTATTAATCGAATATTTAAATCTACTGGCAGAAGAAGCCCATGAAGATATAGACCTGGCAGCCTTTTCGCAGATCTTTCCTCTCAGCATGCGCTTGGCCCGGCAACCCTTTCATCGAGATCTCGATTGCTCCGCACCTGCGCCCAGCCTCAGCTGGCACCCAAGCCTTTCCAGATCTTCTTCGCCTCATCTATTGCTATGCATCCCCGGTCGCATTTCCCGCAATGATTGCACCTCTCCTGATTTACAACAATGGTATCTTCCAGGGTGATCGCCCCTCTGCTGCAGTTTCTAATGCAGATTCCGCATTTAGTGCACATCTGCGCCCGAAGTATGACTTCCACCACCTTCTGCAGAAGCTCTTCCGCCTCCTCTCTTCCGGCGATGATCATGATATGGCCGTTAGCAAAGACCGTTGCCCTTCCTTTATCAGTCTTCAGCAATGCGGCTCCCATATCCTCCTCATACTTCGCCTCACCCAGCATACCCAGAGCATTGGCCACACTGGAGAAAGGATGATTCTGGGGTGAGTTCAAGATGGCCTCAATGGAATACTCCAGGCCACATGGGGATCTGCCCCTCACCGCCTGAAGGGAGATCTCCTTTTTCATGCTGCCCTGAGAAGTTAGACCGATACCATAAGAGTCGGCCATCTCGGTGATCTTGGGAGGATGCCTTCGCCAACGCCAAAATCCCCAATCGACATATCTCTCATCAAGATCGTTCTTTCCTCTCCAATCATGGAGGAAGGAGTTCCAGCGGCTGTAGAGATTGGGGTGGCTCTCTTTTAGGCGGGAGAATTCAGACTGCAGAGATGCCGGGCAGAGCCAGCAGCCTATTCGTTCATAGTCCTCATCATAAAGAGGGTTGGGCACCTCACCATTCCAGTGGATGTAGAGCATGACCTCCAGGGCTCTCCAGTTGCGGATGGGTGAGAGCATGGTCTGGCCGGGAACATAGGGGTTCCTCTCCACTGCCTTTATGGAGGAGCGATTGAAGGACTCGTAGACTCTGCGTCCCTCAATGGTCACGCACCCTCTGGGATATTGCCCGGCCAAAAAGGAGGTCATCGGTCCAAGCTTATTGGTTTTGCAGCACCAGCGATAGTCTTTGGCAGGAGGGCCGAAGCTCTCAGCCTGCTTGAAAAAGTCGCTATCCCCTCTGATCTCATGCAGCCTGAGCTTATTGTTTGAGCAGAGCTTTTGCACATACTCCACGGTCTCGGGAAACTCCAAGCCCGTATTGATAAAGAGGACATCAATTCTGGGCATCAGCTTTCTGGCCAGAATGAGCGAGGCCAGGCTGTCTTTCCCCCCGCTGAACGATATGTTCACTGGAAGCCTGGTCCGGGAGAGATATTCCCTTATCTCGGCCATTGCTTCCCTCTCCAGGCGCTTCAGGTGCTCCGCATTGGCCTGGATGGTATCCTTCAATGTGGTTGGTCTGTCGCTCAGGACGAAGTCCCTCTGAGTTACATCCTTGATCCTGATTGCCTGGGCCTCATCTTTCCTGCGCACGGTTCCCACGCCGGAGAACTTCCCGATCCTCAAGACGAGGCTATCTCCTTCTTCTAAAGATGGGGGCAGGCTTACGATCTGATCCCTGGCCAGCCACTTGCCTTTTATGTGGCCCTTCAATATGGTGTCATGACAGACAACCAGGTTCTTCTTCGCCCTTTCTTTAAGCAGTGCAGCGCCAGCGATCTCCAGGTCCAGCCTGTGCTGATCTAGAGTGATATCAAACCAGAGGGTGGCAATATGTCGGCCCTCAAGTATCACCTGATCCCTCCGGTCCATTCCGGCGATCTTGTTGAGCAGGATCAGCCTGTCATCCAGGAAATCTGCTGCACCCCAGTTCTGCAGGAATAGCTCTCTGAGCAGGTCCTTTCCCCGGCGAGAGCAAAGGCGGACGTCGCCTGGGGGAGATAGGGGGATTCTGAAGCCTGAACGATGGCAGAGGGAACAGTCTTCCGATAGAAGAGGAAGGTTGCATTTCCTGCACCAGAAGAGCTCACTTGTGCCCGGAGAGAATGATCTTTTGCGGTCTTGCATGGATTTCTGCAGGGTTTTCAGCTGCAGGTATTTAACCTATCGGATTGACAGGAATTATCCGAGAATGCGAGGTCGTCCTGGGAGGACGATGTCTGCTTCATAAAAGCTGCGCTATCTTAGAATGAGTGGCTCAGGACCTTTTCCCTCGGGCCCTTCACCAAATCCTGAGCCTGCGTTATCTCTGCCTTAAGATAGTTATCAGGCAGCTTTTTCTCTGATGGCTTTTTAAATCTGCGGCCATTTTGGCATATTGGGATCATCCCTATACCAGAAAGCACCGTACCAGGCATCAACACCCAGATGCTTGTAATCCCAGGGCATCAGCTGCTTGTACAGCTCTTCACTAGGGCTGGGACACGTGGGACATTCAGGTGTTGGATATATGGGTGTGGGATATGTCGGACACTGCGGACAGATCTGGCATGATTGATAATAACTTGTTGCCTTAAATGGGGAAACTATTGTGTTTTTCGCTGTGCTTCCGATGATTTCCAGGTCTATATCTCCACGGCCATCGGCCACAACCTTCGTATCCTCCACATTGCTTCCCACAATATCCACGACCACTGATCCTGGGCCGCCAAAGGCCATGGCGCTTGATGCCATCAGAATCAGCATTGCTGCCAGTATAGAATACCTCAACTCATTCCCCTCCATTGGACATAATATTTAATGGATGTTTTATATATACTGAAAGTAGAAAAGCTTTTCGGCTGGCGGAAGAGACCTCTAACCGCCTGCCAGCCAGAGAGGCTTTTTTCCATCTTTCTTTGCCATCAGCCAGAGACGCCATTTCCCTGGCCCAGAGAGACTGGCTCTTGATCCATGGTTCCCGTATTCCAGTTGATCATGGGCTTATTGTAGCGGGTGGGAATATAAGAACTCCAAGGATAGCATAAAGGCCTTCTGAAGTCGTCCCATGGCGTGGTGTAGATCTTCGGCTCACCGCATGCGCCGCATTCATAGCAATTGCGGCACTGTGATTGTAAATCTTTAGCCAGAGCGCCTACCTGGATATTACTGGCGGTGCTCCCTACTATATCCAGCGCAACCGGAACGCCATCCAGCGATATGAAAGTGGTGTTATTCACATTGCTCCCAACGATATCCAGGCTCGCTGTCCTCCCGTCGCTGATACCTTGCGCCCAGCTAATGGACAGAATGAACACTGCAGTTAATATTAGTTGCTTCCTCATCCTTTCGCCCCCTTTTATAATTAATTTCATTAAAATGTCTTGAAAGTAGAAAAACCTTTTTATTAGCAAACAATTAAATCCACCCCCGATCAGTACAGGCCATGAAGCTCATTTATGTAGCAGGCAAGGGCGGCGTGGGAAAGAGCGTATGTTCTGCAGCGACAGGCATATGGGCCTCTGAAAAGGGCTTAGAGACCCTTGTCTTCTCCATGGATCCCGCTCATTCTCTCTCTGATATCTTCGATATAGACCTTGGAAGCCAGCCGAATAAGATCAAAGAGCATCTATTTGCATATGAGCCAGACCTTGCCGAGGAGTCACGCAGCTTCTTTCGCAGATATAAGAACATGATCACTGCGCTTTTCGGCCTCTTCGAGGTGGAGGTGAAGCCGGAGGACTTTGCCAGCATGCCTGGCGTCTCCGAGCTGATATTCATGGACAAGCTAAATGACATCTACGTCCAGAAGAAGTACGATCTGGTGGTCATAGACTCTGCGCCCACGGCCATGGTCCTCCCTCTGCTCCAGCTGCCCTCCATAACCACCGGATTTGTCACCAAGGTGCTGGGGATCAGAAACAAATGGATTGGGGTTCTCAATATGCTTGAATCGGGATTTGGGGATTCCATACTAAAAGAGGTGAGAGCCATGCGGCTGAAGGCTGAGACCATGAGAAATGCGCTTACCGATCCCAAGACCGCGAGCATCACCGTTGTGACCATCCCGGAGAAGGCGGCAGTGGAGGAGAGCAGACGGCTGATTGAGACGGTGCAGTCGCATGGAGTGAACGTCTCCGCCATTGTCATAAACCATGTGATTGGAGAATGCCCCTGCCAATTCTGCCAGGAGAAGATGGCCTCTCAGACCTCCTACATCCAGGATATCCGGAATCGCTACCATGATAAGGATATTGTAATTCTGCCCGACTACGGCGGAGAGGTGAAGGGTGATAGGCTGAACCGGGTGGCAGAGGACCTCTATGTAAAGGGGCAGATGGAGATATAAAGGAAAATAATGAAAAATCCGGGCCGGGCGAGCAGATATCTCCCGACCCTCCGGTTCGCTCATTTTTCTTGTTGCTCTAACCAGAACCCGAGTCGTCTTCGGCCACCGTCTCATAGGCCTGGCCCTCATGTACCACTATCACCCTCTCACCCAGGGCGAAGTAGCTTCCCAGAACCGGCACTTGGGAGATCAGATCGAAGTACTCCTCGCCCAGGAATGCCACCTTCTTCGTCTTCATGGAGCGGTCAAATGTGGTGTCTATCCAGGTGTCATTTCTCCAGAGGAAGGTCTTGCTGCCCACATTCTTCAACACCTCTGAGACCCGCACCATCTTACTGGTTCCATCAATCCCAGTAGAGACGGACATATTAACTGGCACCGCTGCCCCCACTGGTGCGGCGCTCAATGACTTCTGATAGACGGCTTTCTCTACCGCTGCTTCACCAAATGCAGGCTCAGCTGCCGCCGCCGCCATTTCCTCCTCGAAGTCTGAAATTATCTCCTCTCTTCCTTGGGTGCTGAAGATGTCCTTCTCCTGCACCAGGAAGGAGGTGTAAGGAGTGATTATGCCGTAGCGGGTGCTAAGGGAGACGATGGAGTCTATCCACTCCTGCTTCTCCCCGTAAAGCCGGATCTGAGTGAGATAGTATCCTACCGCCCGGGTGGCCCACAGACGGGGTATGAAGTCGTCGCCGCCCTCTTTCCGGAAGCTGAGATCCTCATAGGTATAGCTTCTCTCTTCCTGGTTGACCATTCCCTTCAGGGTGATTTTCGCCGGTCCGCCTTCTCTGTACCTTCCAAGCAGGATGAGCTGAGAGCCAGCGAAAAGGTCCGGGATCCTCTGGGGATAGACCTGATCGACTATGATATCGCCCCAGTCTAAGGAGAGGTCGGAGAGGACGGGTATCTTCACCTTGCGGTAGAAGGCGCTGACCTCCTCATCGATCTCTTCCCCTGGACGTACATAGGTGCTCGCACCGCCGTGGTCCAGAGAGATCTGGTCCAGCAGGTCGGTGTCCACATCGTCGCCCACCCCAAAGCTGAAGATGCGCACATTATCCGGTGCCTCTCGCGCTACATTGTCAAGTATTGCTCCTGTCACCGTCACCCCCTCGGTGGGCAGGCCATCGGTGAGAAAGATGAGGGTGGTGGGGCGGACTTCTTCCGCCAGGCCCACAGCCTCGATCATCGCCCGGTTGATATCCGTCGATCCCATGGCCTCCAGGCGGTCTAAGAAATCCTTTCCCTTATCGGCCTGGGCGGCGGGCTCGAGACTGGGGCTGAAAGATCTGGTGGTAGTGGCAAAGGAGACGATAGCAAACCGATCCAGAGGATTGAGGTGATCCAGGACATATCTGGCAGCCTCCTTGGCCTGGTCCATCTTCTCGCCTTGCATGCTGCCCGAGGTGTCCAGGACTAGAATTATATCCTTGACCACTATCTCCTCTTCGTTTACCTTTACATCCGGTGCTGCCAGGAGGAGGAAGAAACCGTCCTGGCCCTCCTCTTTAAAGCTGAGCAGGTTCAGGCCGATCTTCTCGCTGCTGATGGTGTAGAAGAGCTCGAAGTCCCTGTCCGGCAGGACATCCGATTGCTCCAGTCCCAGAAGGGCATGGTAGTCATCCTCCCTATCTATGGAGACCTCATGGCGAGAGGAATAGACGGCCTTCAGCGGTTCTCGCGATTCGATCTGGGCCCTGACGACCAGATCTTCCAGCGGCCGGGAGGAGAAACGTTCTGTGCTCAAGGGATAGATGTAATGAACCAGGCCGTTTTCCACCGGCAGGATCTGGCTGTACTCCAGCTCAATCTTGCGCTCCTCTCCTGGGGGTATGGGAAACACGGAGGCCTTGAGGGCTTTTCTGCCCACATACTCGAGCAGTGCTGGGTCTTTCATCCTCCGCACCACATCATCATATATTGTCCGGGCCTCATCGGCTTCCAGGATCTCTCCATGCACTGCTTTGCCATCCACCCACATCACAAAATCGCTCACCGCAGCGCCCTGTGGCAGGGGAAATATGTAGGTTCCCTCAGCAGTCCATGGATTGTCATTGACGAAGACCTGATCTACCCGGGTGGTGGCCACCTGGTCCTTTATCTGGATGTCCACATGATGGTACTTGATGGCCAGAGACTGGTCCAGGCGCACGTCCACTCCAGGTGGCGGATCGACGATGATGATCCCATCCGCTCCTGCAGGGCTCATCAGGCCCACAGATACGGCAAATAGCATTAGCAAGATGTATTTCCACATAATCCCACACTCGATATCAGCCCAAAAGAGCCGATCGATCTTAACAAATTATAATGCGCCATTGGTATAAATAGATCTTATCCTCATCATGGCCCTTGCCATCGTCGATTGATTGATTCAAGACATATCGCCATTTTGATATATTTTGACGGAGACAGATTCATGAACAATTCCTGAGTAGAGAATAGCGAGGGGTGAGAGGAAATGTTTGAAAAAGTTCTGATTCCGACCGACTTCTCCCGGTACTCCAGCAAGATGCTGGAATTTGTAACGGAGATCCCAGGGACCAGAGAGGTAGTGCTTCTCAATGTCCTGGATGCCAGCAATCCCAAGCTCCTGGAGAAGAGCGGGTGGAGTTATGACGCCATCATAAGCGAGGCGGCTTTTCGGCTCAATGAAGAGGCAAAGCTGATCGCTAGCAACACCTACAAAAAAGAGGCTTCTCTCATGGTAAAGCCCATCCTGAAGGTGATAGTGGAGCCCATGAGTGGGGCGGATGGGGTCAATCTTAAGGCGCCGGAGCCCAGGCAGGATGCGGATTTTGTTTACGGAGGAACTGTGGGCGATGCCATTCAGAAGACGGCATGGGAGGAGAATGTATCCCTGATAATCATGGGAGCACAGGGTAAGGGAATGCTGGAGGGGATGCTGCTCGGAAGCGTATCCACAGAGGTGCTGCGCCAGGGTGAGACCGATCTATTAATCCTCCGCCACAAAATGCTGGAAAAGGGTAAAGAGGCAAATAAGGAGAGGTTCTGCCCAGATATCTTCTCCAGGATTCTGGTCACAACTGACCTCTCGGCAGCAGCAGAGGATGCTATAGGCCTGGCAGGGGAACTGGAGGGAACAAAAGAGATCCTTCTGGCTCATGTAATATCCAAAGAAGAGGAGTTTGACAGAACGGCAGAAAAGCTCAATCTGATGCGTCGGGATCTGGAGCAGCCGGGAAGAATGGTCACAGTCCATATCCTCAAGGGCAAGCCTGCCGATCAGATTCTGGAACTTGCCAAAAAGCATGATGCTTCGCTTCTGATCTTCAGCTCCCAGGGGAAGGGCTGGATCAAGCAGATGAGATTGGGCAGCACATCATTCGATGTCGCCCGGCGGTCGGACAGACCGGTGCTGGTGGTCCGGCAAAAGAAGGGCTGAGCCGGGCGCAGATAACGGATAGGTGAATAGAGAGGGGGGGCAATGAAGATAAAAAAGGAGGCAGAACTTATGAATAGTGAGGATCGGAACCGCATTCTCTTTGAGCTGCAATCGATCCATCCGGATATCCGTCCAATCTCCACCGATCTTATAGTTGTGGCGGACTGGGTGAGGCTGAAGTGCAGATACGGCTGCCGGGCCTATGGAAAGCACCTTTGCTGCCCGCCCTTCGCTCCATCTCCAGAGGAGATGAGAAGGGTCGTATCTGAGTACAAGACGGCTATTTTGGCCAGGTTCCTGGCGGAACCGGGACCGGGAACCGACCCCAGGCACATCCACCATTACCTCTGGGACTCCATTGATCAGGTCTTATTCGGAGAGGGTTGTTCTCTTTGGGATGGTGCTGCTGGATTGATTCTCAGCCAGGAATTCACAATTCAATATTCTGAAAGAAGATAAGAATAAATAGTAAGAAATACGCAAACACGCATCTAATAGATTGCAAGGATGGGCTGAAATGACAGAGGGATATGAAGTCTTTGGCAATGCACTGGATCGATCGGTGCTTGCCAGCCTCAGGGAGCTGCAGGATGATGGCGATCCTGATATCGTTGCTGAGGTGGGTGGCCTCTTCCTGGAGCATTCACCGCAAAAGATTGCAGCGATTCTGAAGGCGGTGGAGAACGGTGATGCAAAAGGGCTGCAGACCGCCGCCCACAGCCTGAAGTCCAGCAGCGCCTATGTGGGGGCGATGCGCCTTTCGGAGCTGAGCCGGGAGCTGGAGATGATGGGCCGCTCCCAGGTGATGGATGGAGCAGAAGAGAAGGCTGAAAGGCTAAACCGGGAGTATAAGCAGGTCATGATGGAGCTTGATGCAGAGATTCAAAGGTCGAATTGAAAAGAGGCAAAACGCAATATGCATATGCTGATTTCAATACACACCTGATAAATGGTGATCCGGATGGAGTATCGCTTTGACAACTACATCCTGAAGGCTTTTCTTGCTTCAGGACTGCTGGCAGTGGTGATGATGGCCTTAGCTTTGGGGCTGATCCAGCTCTTCCGCTTCGGGCCTGGCCTGCCTGCATCCATTACCCTGATCCTGGCGGCAATCGCTTTTGTCCTCTCTGCCTCGTTCTTCGAGCGCTACGAGGTGGGGTCCATCATGTGGTCCATGTTGGTCTCCATCATCGCCACTCTGATCCTGGCCCTTCTCTCCGGGGGGATAATCTATGCCTTCTCCGAGAACAGCCATCCCTGGGATGAGCTGCTGAGTGGCTTTGCTATCTGCATAATAATAGCCATGACCCTGCTCAGCTATCTCAAGCGCAGCCTGGGCGAGATAGAATACTAAAATATATAATAAACCTTGCAGAAGAGAGTTCTAATACTAGCAACATAATTACCTGCTCGTAATGGCCGGTCAAATGGTGGACTCTTATGGCCGCAAAGTCACAGGCATACGAATCGCTCTCACCCCTCGATGCAATTTGAGGTGCATCTACTGCCATCACGAGGGAGAGCTGCTGCCAGGTGGCGAGATTCCAGGAGAGATGGTGGTGAGCATTGCCAAAGCGGCAGCGGAGCTTGGGATGCGCTCTGTGAAGTTCACCGGCGGAGAGCCTCTGCTGAGAAAGGACCTCGATCTTATCGTTGCCCGTATTCCCCAGAGCCTGGACATATCCATAACCACCAATGGCATCCTGCTTGCCGAGCGGGCGGAGGCTCTGGCCCGGGCTGGTCTGGACAGGGTGAATGTCAGCTTGGACTCCCTCCAGCCGAACAGGTATTGCCAGATCACCGGGGGAAGGCCAGGGGATCTGGAGAGGGTTTTAGCAGGAATTGATGCCTCCAGAGAGGCCGATCTCCTGCCCCTCAAGCTGAATTTTGTGGTTTTGAAGAGGAATGAGTCGGAGGTCCCGGAGATGATCGATTTCTGCCGCGGGAGGGGGCTTATCTTGCAGTTGATTGAGCTCCTGGACATTCAAGGCCAGGGAATATCCGGAGACATTGAGGGGATCGAGAGGAGCCTTGCTGCCAGGGCGGATTCCATCCTAACCCGTGAGATGCACAGAAGGAAGAAGTATTTCCTGGATGGAGCAGAGGTGGAGGTGGTCAGGCCGATGGACAACACCGAGTTTTGCGCCCATTGCACTCGGCTGAGGGTGACCTCGGATGGTAAGATCAAGCCCTGCCTGCTAAGAAGCGACAATCTGGTCAAGATCGATAGCTGCGACCCGGCGAGGATCAAGGAACTGCTGCGGATGGCGAACGCCAGGAGAGAGCCCTACTTCGGCAATGTCTGCCGGCCGGTGGCAGATGCCCCGTTTATCGAATCTAAGATAATATAGTCAAATGGCAAATAGATATCTGCGATAATTAGAGCCTCCTGCTTCTCGCCCAGGCCATCAGCAATATCTGAGTTGAAAAAGGGTCCATGTTATGCAATAACATTATATATTGCAAAACCACACGATTAATTATATATAAATAGCAAGAACACTTGAGTACCCAAATTTAGATAAATACTTATACGAATAATGTAAGTATTAAATATGTCATTAAGTGAAGAGTCTGGGGACATTCCCAGAAGAAAGATTCCGAAATTCAGAGCAACAAAGGCACAGCTTAAGGATATGAAAACCGCAGCGGCTATTTTAAACATGCTCTCTGAAAAGCCGGAAGTCCTTAAGAAATTGGGCGATGAATACTTGGAAGCATCCAATGCACCGGAGGAGGAAAGGGATTTTGCAGAGTATGAGTTGAGACAAAATGTACTGAGGACCTTGACTGAGAACATAAAGCAAATCCCAGAAGAAGAGCTCGAAAGGAATATCGACATTGTATTAGGCCCATGGTGGCCATGGTGGCCTAGATATAGAATGCCGCCAATAATCAAGGATTACGGCTATTATTGGTCTGGGGAGGGTATTGAGTTTCAGCAGCGAGGATTGGAGATGAGAAGGCAAAGAAGAAGATAATAAGCCGAGGAAGAGGATAATCCGGATAAAAAGCTGATGAAGAGGATAGTCTAAATGTCGCAAGAGATCGAATACGATCAACCCACAGTCGCCACTTTTTCGCCTTTGAGGTCTAAGGATGCTGAAGATCCGTATAGAGATCTGATCAATAATATAGGTTCCATCTTAAGCGAAAGAAAGCTGATCAAAAGCGAGGTGGTATTGCCTAAAAAGGAGAAATTGGTGGTAAATTACCCGGACTACGCGTTTGCTCATCCTATTCGCTTGCATCCCTCATGTTGGGTAGATGATGGAGATCATCTTGCAGGCGTACACCCTAAATCCAGTCTTCCTTTTTTTATCAACTCTTCTGGCTCGATCATTTGCCGCCTTTGTACAGGAAAAAATAGTATTGAAGAGATGCATAAAGAGCTCAAAGAAATCTGGTTTTCAGTTGCCGATGATGTATTATTAAGGGATGGACTATCCTTCCTAATGCTGCTGGAAGAGATGAATCTAATAGAATTTGTGGGGCGGAAAATTGAGGGTACTGCTCATTAATCCCCCTGGTTGGGTTGGAGATAGAATCCCGTTAGGTTACGATCTAGTGCCATCGGTGCCTTTGGGTTTGGGCTACCTTGCATCAACTATGGAATCCGAAGGCATAACTGCCAAGATCGTTGACATGGATTGGGGCGGTTTTTCCAAAGAGGAATTAGTCGATATGATATCGAAATTCGATCCTGATATCATAGGAATAACATCCTTCACCTCCAATTATGCAAATGCTGTGGACATTGCCAAAGCAGCAAAATCGCACAATCCTAATATCAAAATAGTATTCGGTGGCGTACATGCTACATTCATCCATCGAGATGTGCTGCATATGATTCCTGAAGCGGACATAGTTGTTCGATATGAAGGAGAGCGAGCGATATGCGAAATCTGTGATGCTCTGGAAAGCGGAAGAAAGCTGGAAAATGTCAAGGGAATCAGCTTTCGCCATGATAATAGGATATTTTCCACACCACTTAGGCATAGGATAGAGGACCTTGATAGCATACCGTTCCCCGCTTTTCATCTATTGGAGCCCTCGATTGAGCATTACATAGGGAAGGGAAAAGAGAAGGGCTTTCCCATAATAACTACTCGAGGATGCCCCTTCAATTGCATATTTTGTTCCACAGCAGCACTTCACGGTCGCAAATACCGTGCAAGAAGCGCAAATAATGTCTTAGATGAGATGGAATTTGTACGAGATAAATACAAAATAAATGTAATCAGCTTTGCAGATGATAATTTCACCATGAAACGAAATAGAGTTATTGAACTATGCAGAGGCATTAAAGAAAGAAATCTCGATTTTGAATGGGGTTGCAGCGCCAGGGTGGACCTATTATCAAAGGATTTATTGGAGGTGATGAATTCCTCTGGCTGCAAAAATATATTTTTCGGTATAGAATCCGCATCTCAAAGGGTACTTGATACGGTTAAGAAGGGCTTTAGCATTGAGAAAGCAAAGGAGATGGTAAAGCTCACTGAGAAAATGGGAATAAAAACACATTGTTCATTTATCCTAGGCTTGCCGAACGAGACCGTGGAATCGATAGATGAGATGATAAAATTTGTTGAAGAAACTATGCCATCGGGAAGAGTGCTTCCTAACGTTTTGGAAATACTTCCCGGCACCGAGCTATGGGATAAAGAGAGCGAATATTTTGGAAATACGCCATCCATACCTGCTGCAGATATAATCAGAGTTCAATTGGAGCTTTTCTACAAATTCTTTGAGATAAGTGCAAAAGGGAGGGAATTGCTTACGATTGAGCCACCAGATATTGAGATCATTGGCGGATCGACTGCATTTGCAGAGCAGGAGAGACAGGAACCTTCTTAGAGGATATCAAGATCATTCCCTTTATTAGCCGGTATCGATAAATGGATGTCGCTTCCTTCTTTCGCCAAGATAATAGTTGCTGCCTTCATCGTCCTTCTCTATGATAATATTGAATTTCTTTGAATTGTTGATTCTTCGCCCTATTTCCCCAGTATCCCGGCGTGCGCCTCCCTGAATCCGGGGTCCCTCATCTGGCAGGAGCACCTCCCCTTGAACCAGGGATAGCGGGTCATCTCTCTCCAAATCTCCTCCAGGCTCTTCTCTTTTATGTTCCCGAAGCCCAGAGGCATATAGGCGCAGGGCAGGGCCACTCCGTCCCCGTCCACATGAATCCATCTTCTCCCAGCAAAGCAGCCGAACATCTCCGGGCTCAACAGATACGGCAGTGCGGAGACCCTGGGCCCCTCCATTCTGTTCTTCTCCTTGTGGAACCTCTCCAGCCTGGTCACATCCCCAGATGTGAGCACCTCATCCTCGTGGGTTGCCCAGCGGCCCACGGCCACGATCTCGTAGAGGGAGAGCTCATGGACCCCCAGCTCTGCAGCCAGACTGAATGCATCCTCCAGATAATCGATATTATGAGGGGAGGTCACCATGAACAGGTCCACCAAAAGGCCAGCCTCCAGGGCATTGCGAACCCCGAATAAGGCATCCTGAAAAGCCCCTTTGCGCCCCCGGAAGCGGTCATGCTGCCCCTCGATGGGGCTGTCGATACTTATCCTCACCGCATAGAGTCCCGCCTCCTTCAGCTGCCTGGCCATCTCTAAAGTTAAGTGGTAGCCGCTGGTAAAGCTGGTGGCTATGGCCCGCTGGTCGACGGAAGAGACCAGGTCGGGCAGATCCTTGCGGAGCATGGGCTCTCCACCGTCGAAGGTCACCAGGTACGAGCCCATATCCAGGGCTTGGGAGATCGCCCCCTTGATCACGTTGCTTGAGAGTATCTCCCCCTGACGGGAGGGGGCGGAACAGTGCAGGCAATCGTTGGGGCAGGCCTTCACTACCGCAATGGAGAACTGGTCGGGCACCGGACGGCGGATCATCCCCCCCACCTGGGCATTCAGCATGCGGTCGAAGGCAACGCTCGGAGCAGGAGGAATCCAGGTGGAAAAGATGAATCGGTCCGGGCCGGAGCTGATGGATTTTTCCGTGGCAAAGACCTTATTGATCTGGTCGATTATCGGTTTCGCCAGAAGGGCAGCCGGGCCGCGGGCAGAAAGACGGATTCCTTCCCCCGTTCCATCAGCCGAGGCCTCGATCTTCAGCAGAGGCTTTTTTGCGATCTGCATCTTTGCAGTCCCCGGCAGGTCATCTCATCCACTATCTCCCGGAGCTGGAGCTTTTTCTCTTCATCTCCATTCAGGGCCTGGAGGGCGCTTTTGGCCTGGTTGCAGTGATCATCGGTGACTTTTATGCACATATGAACCACTTTCGCGGTGTCAGAACCAGAATCAACATCAAAACCAGTATCAGAATCACTGTCAGAAGAAGCCCCAAGAGAGCTCCGGCCAGCATAGATCTTGGGAAGGGTGACCGAGGTCTTCTGGGAGGACTTCCCCTGATCCAGGCCCAGGAACTCCTCCAGGTCATCGAGGACCTGATAGCCCAGGCCCAGATGCAGCCCATAGCTCTCCAGCCTGGCCACATCCTCTTCCCCTGCCCCGCTGATCAGCCCACCGATCTTGGCTGAGGCGGAGAAGAGGGAGGCCGTTTTTCTGGTGATGCACTGATAGTAATCCTCAGGCGAGCCCGCGCAGGAGAGGTCCATCAGTTCCCCCTCGGACATGTCCATGCAGGCCCGGGAGAACGCCCTTATCACCGGCTGGCTGTATCCGGATATCAGGTCGATCGACCTGGAGATGAGCCAGTCGCCCGCCAGGAGCGAAGCCTCAGGACCAAAACGCTCCAGAGCACTGGGCGAGCCCCTTCTCTCTATGCCATGATCCAGAATATCGTCATGCACCAGGGATGCAGCATGGACCAGCTCAATGGCTAAAGCAGCGCTTATGGACTGGGCAGGAGGGGTGCCGAGAGCCTCTGCAGAGAGAATAAGAATGAGCGGCCTGACCCTCTTTCCCGGCGCGGAAAGCACATAGCTCAGTATCTCCCCCAGAGGGGAATCGGGCAGGTCCCTCACCAGTGCGGCAAGCTCTTTATTGATGAGATGGTACTCATCCCGGGCGGAGAACATCGATCCAAGTAGTCTCGGCCAGGTTATTTAGCTTTTGCTGAGGAAGACATTGAGGCGATGGATCGAATATCAATAACTATTAATAGTAATCAATCACCTTGATATTTAAGAAAATTTTGGGAGGAGGAGTAGATGCACAAAAAAATGATATTGCTTTTGCTCATCACCTGTGCGGTTTTTGCAGCAAATTCAATGGCCCAAGAGCCAGCAGAACTCGATAAGAATATTCTGATGAAGGAAATTTCCGCTCCAGACTCTTTAGCTGCCTCGGCCACACCAGCCAAAGCCCCTTCAGCGATTGCAGCGGTTGATACTGCTCAAGCATCAGCAGTCGCCCCCCTTGCGGGAGCAGATCTCAGACCTGCATTATGGGTGGATTGTTATACGGGAGATTTTGAAGATGTCTTGGCGAGAAGAGGTTTCCTCTTTGTAAGGAATATATATGTCTATGTATATAATAGCGGAACTAGAGCAAGCAGTGATGCCGCAGGGAAGATTGAATTCTTCGATGTATTGACAAATAGAAATGTGGTATTTGAGTTCAATGTGGATCCAACCGAATCCAAGAAATGGGGAAATATTCGTCCAAGAAATAGTGTAGCAGGACCTTTCATCGTCAAGAAAGATACAGGAATTACTGCCAGCGTCACTTTCCTCCCCACTTCTACCAGCCCATCAAAGACAAGGACGATCATAGAAAAAGAATGCAGCATTCTTATTTGATCTTCCTTTTTATATCCAATTTTTTTAAAAATAAATCAAAGCAGTCTGTTAGACTCTATTTTTGCGCACCTTCCCGCAACCACCCGGAATCCCTCCCGATCCAGCCGCATTATGGCCTCTGGGCTCTCTGTTCCCGGCTGCATCCAGAATACCCCAAAGCCCTTCTTCTTCGCCTCCTCGGCCAGTGCGGGGACGGCAGAGGGCCGACGGAAGACGTCGATGATATCGATATCCTCCGGGACATCCTGGATGGAGGCTAATACCTTCTCTCCCAGGATGGTCTGGCCGGCACAATTGGGATTGACCAGATAGAGCTTGAAGCCGTGCCTTTTCAGGACCTCGGATACGAAGTAGCTGGGTTTGTATGGGTCCGGAGAGATGCCGACCACGCAGATGGTGCGGCAGCTGGTGAGGGCATCTTTCAGGTCTTTGTCATCTCTAAGGATGGGCATGAGATATGATATGGCTGGGATAGGATAAATAGCTTTGACCGGGCTTTTAGCATTGCCTGCCGATGCGCTGCATGGAATGATTGCCCTTCAGCTCTTCTTGCACAGCACCTTGTCCAGGAATATCAGGTTCTCCGGGGACTCGATCAATCTGACACGATCCCCTTTCACATCGACCACCGCGTCCAGCCGGGTGAAGTGGACCTGAGACACCCTGACCAGGGGCTCGCATCGGGCCTGCAGGTGAGCCCGGAATCCGTCCATCATCCCTCCGTCTCCCATGTAGTCCACCAGGCGGCGGAAGAGCTTGGGGAGGATCACCACATTCTCGGTGAGGGGCTCAAGGCTCGGCACAAAGAAGCCTTTTGTGGTCAGGTCGCATGGCCATATCCCCCGTCCCTCGGACCTGGCACTGGCCATGGCCCGGGTCAGGGGGAGGCGAAGGTCGGAGAAGAGGCCGTTGTAGTAGGTGGGATAGGCCAGGCCGCGGGCAATGAGGCCGTAGTTGAGGCTCCGCTTCAGTATCGACTCATCCAGGATGACCTCGGAGCCGTCTCTATGTTCGATTCCGCCGGCAAAGACGAAGGCCACAGGCCGCCGATTCGCTTCGGTGCTTCTGGCCAGGATATAGCCCTCAGTCTCATCCTGGGCCTTGATCACCCTGCTCTGGCTCTCATCCCACACCACCTCATCGATTCCCAGATATGATAGCAGATATCGGCAGGCCGCTCTCGCCAGCTTCATGGGCTGGTGGTATCCCTGATAGTGGGTCTCTAGGGCGTCCACCCCCTCTACGCGCAGCTGGGCATGGCCGCGAGCATTCAATTCCGCCGCCGGGCCGGAGAGGTGGATGGAGGATGAAATGCAATGACACTGCTATTTTAATGGTAACCCAACATCTTCGGAGAAGTATTTGGTTTAACCCAATTAGCTTCCTTAGGCAGGGTTTGAATGGGTGATCTATAAGTTCCATCGTAATGAATCATTTTAAAGACTAATCGAAATAAAATATCATGAAGATGTGCTCTGATTACGTTGATCTCTGTAAAATCAAATTCATCTCCATCAAACTCCAAAAAACCTTTGTGTATTTCTACACCTCTGCAATGAGATAAAAATCTAATCCAGCTCTTTCTATTCTCAGAATCTTGATAATAATCCTCTATAATATTTGCATCTGCCAGATCAAATAGTTTTAGTAGGTCACTTAGTGATAATCCAAAATCTCTAGCGGTTCCTGCTGGAATTGTCCTTGTTCTATTGGCAATTTCTCCTATTACGCGACTTTGTTCATCATCAACTGCTATCGCTGATATATCGCGGGAAGCCTTCTCGAGAATCGCCTTGATTTGCTTTTGTTGAGATGTATTTATGCGTTGATTTAGATTTTGAGTTTTTAAATCGAATATCTCACATAAGCCATCTAACGCCTGAAATATATGAATTAATTTTTCATCTATATCTAAATTCCTGGATCCTGCTCGAACTAAATGCTTTAAAGTAGCAATCATATAAGAATTTCCTAAATGTAAAAGAGATTGACCGTTATCAAGTAGTATGCCTATCCCACGACCACAAAATTCGTCCATTGCGACATGACCTTTGAAATAAATTGGATTATTGTGCTCAACATGAATACGCTTAACGAGCTCCCCTTCTGCAGTCCTAAGCTCAATATATGGAGACCCTATTTCTGTGCCTGCTGCAAGCCCAAGCAATTCTAGGAAATTTATCGGAACTTGTTGATCCAATGATTCAGAGTCTTTCGGGATAGATCTCAACTCACCAACCATTATAGAAGTAATTTTTTTTGGCTTTTTAAAATTGGTTAACTCATCTTTCCTAACCTCGTAATCCTCAAGGGGCTCAATGAAACAAGTGCTACAATTAAATTTAAAAATTATGCCAACATGTTTACTAGAAATGCTTAGTGGGTGCGTCCATTCACGAGGATATCTATAAAAATTAGTTATTAAATTATATAGAGGGAGCACCCAATATTTAGCTTCTTTATCGTGTACTTCGAATTGCGAAGTCAGAACAAAAAAATTCAATACATTATTTAAATAATTCGGAATATAATGCTTAATATTGATTCCAATACTTGAAAAAGTACCATTTGGTGTGACGACTTCAAGTTTTGTACACTGATTTGCTTCTATTTGTTTAGAAAACCTAAGTATTCGAAAATATTCCTCTGTGGACACATTCCTATTGAGAAGTTCAAGTATGTTAGGTTCAACACATCCACTAATATTTCTAAACTCCATTTGAATTTCGGATTCGCCAGACTCATTGAATGCAATTATTACTGGCCCTTCTAGAATAACTCTAGGATTGGCAAATTCTGCGCGACCTTCTCCAGCATATTTGATATTGTCTTCAAGCCAATTTATAGATGAGATTGCCATAGTTACCCCTTTAAACCTTAATTCTAATGCTAGCAAGCCCACTCCTTGCACAACAACTCGGCCTGCTCCAGCACCGTCTGCGTCGCCTTCTCCTGCTTATCCGGAGGGTAGCCGTATTTGCGCAGCAGCCGCCTGACTATCACCCGCAGCTTTGCCCTAGCCGATTCCTTAACCGTCCAGTCTATTGTCGCATTCTTCCGGACGGCCAAAACCAACTCCTTCGCGATCTCTTGCAGGGTTTCGTCTCCCAGCACTTTTACTGCGCTGTCGTTTACCTCCAAGGCATCATAAAAGGCCAGCTCATCCTCAGTCAGGCCGAGATCCTCTCCCCGCTTGTGGGCCTCCTTCATCTCCTTGGCCAACTGGATGAGTTCTTCGATGACCTGAGCCGCCTCTATGGAGCGATTATGGTATTTGTTGATCGATTGATCGAGCATCTGAGCAAAGGATCTGGATTGAACCAGGTTCCTGTGAGAGACCGTTTTGATCTCGTCGTTGAGAAGCTTCCTCAGAAGCTCCAAGGCCAGATTCCTGTGGGGCAGATCTCGCACTTCCTCCAGGAACTCCTCAGAGAGAATAGAGATATCCGGGGTCTTGATGCCTGCTGCCTTGTAGATATCCACGATGCCATTAGGCACAATGGCCTGAGAAACGATCTGTCTTATTGCGGCATCCAGATCCTCTTTAGTCTTGCCATCTGGCGATGTAGCCTTGGAGAGGCCAGAGCGGACCGCCTGATAGAAGGCGACCTCCTCGCGGATCTCCTGGGCCTTATCATGGGTTACTACTATAGCGTAGGACTTGGAAAGCTCGATGACTGCCTGAATATAGCGATTCCTGCCATCCTCTAGGGATAGTATATGCTCCATGGCTTCGGCGATAGCTGCCAGCCTTTGCTCTGGGGTACCCTGGAAGAATTTAGAGGTATCAAAGCCGTGGAACATGGCCTGGACGACCTCGTACTTCTCAAGCATAAGGGCCACAACTTCTTCCTCAGGAATGCCCGTCTCTCCCCGATCGCCCTCTGTGTATTCGGCCAAGGCTTGCTTTAGGCTCTCGGCTATGCCGAGGTAATCCACTATTAGGCCTCCGGGTTTGTCCTTGAAGACGCGGTTCACACGGGCGATAGCCTGCATTAATCCGTGGCCCTGCATGAATTTGTCAATATACATGGTGTGCAGACAAGGGGCATCAAAGCCGGTAAGCCACATATCCCTGACTATGACCAGCTTCAAAGGATCATTGGGGTCTTTGAAGCGGTCTGCCAGGTTCTTTCGCATCTTCTTGTTTCTGATATGGGGCTGAAGGTTCTCTTTATCCGAGGCCGAGCCGGTGATGACCACTTTGATTACGCCCTTTTCGTCGTCGGTATTGTGCCATTCTGGCCTAAGCTTTACAATGGCCTCGTACATCTGGGCACAGATGCGGCGGCTCATGCAGACTATCATGGCTTTGCCATCGATGGCCTCTTGGCGCTTCTCAAAGTGCTGCACAATATCCTCAGCTATGAGAGAAACTCGTTTATCTGCACCAGCTACGGCCTCCAACTTGGCCCATTTACTCTTAAGGCGTTCCTTGATGGCCTGCTCCTCGCCCTCAGTGATCTCCTCAAAGTTGGGATCAATCTTAGGCCGTTCTGCCTCTGAGAGGTCGAGCTTGGCCAGCCTGGCCTCGTAATAGATACGCACTGTAGAGCCGTCTTCTACTGCTCTCTGGATGTCGTAGATATCGATATAGTCGCCGAAGACGTGAGGAGTGCTTTTATCTGTCTTCTCTATCGGCGTGCCAGTAAATCCAATAAATGAAGCATTGGGCAGGGCATCCCTGAGGTATTTTGCAAAGCCGTAAGCGGTGTAGGCTCCTTCCTTTTTCTTGACTATATGGGCTTTGAAACCGTATTGGCTTCTGTGGGCCTCATCAGCGATGAATACAATGTTGCGACGATCGGAGAGGAGAGGATACTTTTCTTTGTCGTCTTCAGGCGAGAACTTCTGGATTGTGGTGAAGATCACTCCTCCAGAGGCCACCTGGAGCAGCTTCTTGAGGCTCTCTCGGTTATCTGCTTGGACTGGCGCCTGGCGAAGCAGGCCCTGACAGGCGGCAAAGGTATCGAAGAGCTGGTCGTCTAAGTCGTTTCTGTCGTTTAGAACTACTAAGGTAGGATTCTGCATTGCAGGATGGGCGATGATCTTTCCTGCATAGAAGGCCATAGAGAGGCTCTTGCCACTGCCTTGAGTATGCCAGATTACGCCTGCCTTGCGGTCTCCATCGTGAGAAGTAGCCTTTATGGTGCAATCTACTGCTTTGTTTACGGCGTGATATTGGTGATAGGCAGCCATCTTCTTGGCTATCTTCTCGCCATCGGTCTCAAAGACTATGAAGTGCTTTATTAGATCAAGGAATCGGCTTTTCTCAAAGATCCCCTTGAGGAGCACATCCAGCTCCGGCTTACCTTTGGACGCGATCTCTTCTCCGTCTATTGTCCTCCAGGGCATGAATCGAGACCAGTCTGAGGTAAGAGTGCCTGCCCTAGCCTCCAAGCCATCGGAGATCACCAGAATCTCGTTGTAAGTGAAGAGGGTGGCTATGTCTTTCTTGTATGTCTGGAGCTGTTGGAAGGCGGTTTGGATGGTGGCATTCTCATCGGCTGGATTCTTAAGCTCTATAACTGCCAGGGGCAGGCCGTTAACGAAGATTACGATGTCAGGCCGCCGGTTCTGCTGGCCTTCGATGACGGTGAACTGGTTTATGGCCAGGAACTCGTTGTTCTCCGGATTCTCGAAGTCCACCAGGCGGGCGTAGTTCCCAGTAATGGAGCCATCTTTGCGTTGGTATTCTACAGATACGCCATCGATGAGCATTTTATGAAAGGCCCGGTTGTTGGCCAGGAGAGATGGTGACTGCTGGCGGGAGACTTTGCGGAGGGCTTCTTCCAGGGTATCAGCTGGGATGGTAGGATTCAAACGGCGGAGGGCATCATGGAGGCGGCGAGTGAGAAGAACCGCCTGAAACGATTCGCGCTCGGCTGCGGTTTCCTCTGGAGCGATGTCTGGGCCGAAGATGGAAGTGTAGCCGAGGGAATAGAGCCAGAAGATCGCAGCTGATTCGATTTCGGATTCGGTTATCTGTGTCATAATTCTACCTGAATTCTAGTTTGTATCACTCATACATAGCTCGATTTTGCCTGCAATGTGATCTGACTAAAACCAACCAACGATCATACCAATACCAAGTTTTTGCGATTTGTACACCATACCCTTTTCCGAGATTCCTTCCGTCTTCGCTCTGCCAAAGCTGAGTGTGATAATGTATATTAAATTTTGAATAGCCCTCTGATTTCATCAGTTGTACAATTTGGCCTGGCAGGTACTTGGGTTTTTCAGTTTCTTTGATGAATGTATATTGTGTGTTTACGCTTTCAGCAAGGGGAGAATCAGCTTTTACAAACTCGATAACTTTGTCCGCTTGTCCCTTGGTGTTTGCAGTTTTTGCCACGAACAACACTCTGTATGCGTATTTTGGGCTATTAAACTCCTGATCGGTTAGCTGGCCGTCAAAACCCTCAATGTATTTTTGAATATGAGGTGGAAGATCTATATTATCAGATAATTGGTTAATTTGCTCGTCAGAAATTGATGAAAATTGAAGACTAAACGCCAAATGCCTATCAACTCCGTGCTTTTCACCAAAAAATTGTTTAATATATTGATTATAATTCAAACAACATGCTTGAAATCGTGCGCTCAGATAGTCATCAATTTGTGTCGTCATCTGATGCTCAATTTCGTGACGCAGCCCGATTAGGAACCTTAAATTGTTTGCTGTGTCCTTATCAAGTGGGCAAATTCCATCATTTAGACATCTCTCTAATTCCCAATACTTATAAGCACCTCTTCTTGTTTTATCATATTTCTTGCGATTATTTTTCTCCTTGAAATATCTGTAATCTGTATTTCTGTCTCGATAATAGGCGTGTAGAAGATATGTCCATGCAATAATCATTAGGACAATATATATCTCCGATTTAAACATTATATTCGGATTGTTAAAAATTTGAACTGCTGTTAGAGCAGATTCTCGTGATTTCTTAATTAATTCATTTTTAATCGATCCGATCCGCCGGGTGCGTTTTATTGGCATGATCGAACCTCGATTCGTTTCTCTCCTGACAGAAGCCTTGGCAAAAGTTCGTCACGGATTGCAGCAAGAATTCTAGATTGCTTTTCATTAATTACTCGCATTGAATAATTAATTTCAATAATCTGTTGAAATGCAAATGCCGTCTCCTGGCTTGGAATTAATATCTCATGATGTCTAACTACTTGTTGACTGATATTTTGTTGAGCAGCTCCCACGGCAACATTCTGCAATTCCTCTCGGGAAAAAAGAAGCTTATAAAAAAGGAATAGATATCCATATTCTGGCTTAGCTAACAATGCGCTGCATGCTTGGTTAGCAGTTCCAGGTGCTTCCAGGATGCCTAATCTGCCAACAGTTGGAGACGCATATAATGCAATAAGGATGGTGTTTTTCGGCCAAAGCTTGCATGATGAGTTACTAAGCCCATGCTCTGTGATTGCTTCTTCAGAATCAATCAGAGGCCCATCATTGAGTTCTCCGGTCTTGAACCATGGGATTGTTCCGCCGTGCCAATATTTGGGCTCCATCCTTTTTGGAGTTCCACCATTCTCAATCAAGAGACATAGATCGTCTATAATTCCAGTCCTCCACCCCTTTGGCACGATTCCCGGATCTGTCTCCTCGAAGCTGTCGGGAAACAGCGCTGCCGTCTCCGCATCCATGCCCGCAGGTTCCCTGCCCTTGGCCTTGGCCTGCACGGGATCGAAGTCCACGAACCAGGACTTGAAGATGGAACGGGCCATGGCCTCCAGGGTCTCGTTCATGCGGCGGTTCAGCTCGATCTTGTCGTCGAGGGTGCCGAGGATGCGGGCGATGGCCTGCTGCTCAGGGAGAGGTGGTAGAGGAAACTCAAGTGATATAGCAAAATCCCACTTAGCCCGAGGCATCTTGGTTCCTTCGGATGCCCGTACTAACGGCTCAATGAATATGTCCGAGGCCATCAAATAAAATAAAAAGCCAGAATCTACACCGGCTTTCGGTCGTACAACCCAAATATCTGTCGAGCATATCCCATCAAATGGTGCACGAATTACCTTTCTGAAGTATGGTCGCAACTTGCCAAACAGAATATCTCCAGCCTTAAATTGACTCTTTATGCTCGTTGCATCTTCAGCAAGACCTGCCCCAAGCAATTGAAGGGTGCCTTCGCCGATGTGTTCAAGTCCAATATAAGGAATCCCGATCACATCGGATGGGTGGACTGTATCTTGAACAAGTTCAGCCATTTGACCAAAGCGTTCGTTCCGCCACTCACCCATCATAGCCATTTCCTTTTCCTATTTGGACCACCAGTTCCCCAACCAATCCCAACTGATCCAGAAAGGCGCCTTCATGATTCAAGCTTGACGAGCTGATCATTCTCTCTATTCTCATCTGCCTCCCCGCATTATTTAAGAGGTCCTTCAAATAGATGAGCTTGGCCATTTATTGCTCCACTTCCCACCCATCTGTTTTATCCTTTATCACAAATGATATATCCTAGTTGCTTCAAATTTGCACAAATATCCGCTTTCAGCCCCGCAGACTTATCGAACTGCTCTGCGAGCTTCGCCGTCAGCCTTTGCATCTTCTCCTCGAATGGCTCGCCGTCGTCCTCCTGCGCCTCCGCTCCCACGTATCGCCCAGGCGTGAGTACGTAGCCGTTCTTCCTCATCTCCTCGACCTTGGCGCTCTTGCAGAATCCCGGTACATCTGTGTAATTGCCCGCTCCGAGATCGCCTCTCCAGGCATGATAGGTCTCAGCAATTTTGGCGATCTCTTCAGCCGTCAGCTCCCGGTGCACCCGGTCGATCAGAACCCCCATCTTTCGGGTATCGATGAACAACGTCTCGCCTCTCCTGTCCCTGAATCTGCCGTTCTTCCTGTCGCGGGCCAAAAACCACAGGCAGGCCGGGATCTGAGTAGAGTAAAAGAGCTGTCCCGGCAAGGCCACCATGCAATCCACGAGGTCTGCCTCGAGGATCGCCCTCCGGATCTCGCCCTCGCCTGACTGATTAGAGGACATAGAACCATTGGCCAGCACAAACCCGGCTATGCCCGCAGGGGCCAGGTGATAAATGAAGTGCTGCACCCAGGCGAAGTTGGCATTTCCCACAGGAGGCACGCCGAACTTCCAGCGCGCATCCTCTCGCAGCCTCTCCCCGCCCCAGTCGCTGGAGTTGAAGGGCGGATTAGCCAGGATATAGTCGGCCCTCAGGTCCTTGTGCAGGTCCCTATGGAAGCTGTCGCCGTGCTCCGGCCCGAGATTGTTATCAATTCCTCTGATGGCCAGGTTCATCTTGGCCAGCTTCCAGGTGGTGGGATTGGACTCCTGGCCGTAGATGGATATATCCCCGATGTGACCGCCATGGGCTTGGACGAATTTCTCGCTCTGCACGAACATGCCGCCCGAGCCGCAGCAGGGATCGAAGATTCGGCCTTTGTAGGGTGCCAGCATTTCCACCAGCACCTGAACCACGCAGCGGGGGGTGTAGAACTGCCCGCCCTTCTTGCCTTCGGCGGAGGCAAACTGTCCCAGGAAATACTCGTAGACTCGCCCCAGGATATCCTTGGAGCGGTTCTCTGCATCGCCCAAACCGATGCCTGCAATGAGATCAATCAGCTCTCCCAGACGCTGTTTGTCCAGGGCGGGCCGGGCGTAGTCCTTGGGCAGGACGCCCTTGAGGGAGCGGTTATCCCTCTCGATGGCTAACATGGCATCATCTACCAGCTTGCCAATGGAGGCCTGCTTGGCGTTGGCCTGCAGGAAAGACCAGCGAGCCTCTTTGGGTACCCAGAAAATGTTATCAGCTCGATACTCATCGGGATCTTCCGGATCTGCGCCCTGATCCACCTCCTTTTGGAGCTGCGTGTGCCTCTCCTCGAAGGCATCGGAGATATACTTCAAGAATATGAGGCCCAGGACGACGTGCTTGTATTCTGCGGCGTCCATGTTGTTGCGAAGCTTATCAGCGGCTGCCCAAAGGATAGCTTCGAATCCAAGGGTTGCGCCATTTGTCTTTGGATTATTGCTGCGTCTGCCTCTTGCCATATCCTTGCACCTTAAACCAAATTGACTTCTTCAGTCACCCTTAAATAGATTATTGATTGCAATGAAATTTATAATTAAACATAGTCCATTGATTCTTCTGCGTTCTCTGAATACATTTTTCTCATCATTATTCACAGAACGAAGATCCGGGAGTGACTAATAGGGTAGGTCTGATATGTATAATAATGCAATATAAAAAGTGTGCCTTGCAGGACTGCGATCTATCAGGCGCAGGTAAATCAAGCATAATCTCAAATTTGCAGGGTAGCCCGGAGAACCTTAAATCATATGGAGAATCAATCTCCGGGCTTATTGAATACATTACAGTATTAGTTTATTAAGTTTTTGGTAAATATATCTCTATGTGGTTCGCCGACAATAGTTTTCAGTGATGCCTGGATGGGAGCTGAATACTCCGCCAGGATAATGAGGAAATTCGGGCAATAATCATGAGGTCCAGGAAGTCTCTATACTTCATAGTGGTCTCCCGGACTGCGAGTCCAGGGGAGATGCAACGCAGTCACAATAGGATGAAAGCGGAGTCCTTGGCCATAATTACTTTCGCGCCGCCCTCAACTGATATAAATATTAGGCAAGTATATCTGTATTCATATGATGATCAGCTACAAGTATCCCATCTTCCCAACTAATATCACTCAATGGAAGTTAGCTGAGAATTTGGATGCTTGCAGGTGGCTCTATAATCGGCTTCTCGAAGATCTGAATGACGCTAAAGAGAAAGGCATCAAGCTCAAGACCTATGATACTCAGAATATGATTCCATCTCTGAAGGTTGAAAATCCTAAGCTGAATCTGGTCTATTCCAAAGTCCTCCAGATGGTGAATTATACCATTTGGTCGAATATCAAGGGACTTGCAGTATCGAAGAAGAATGGTCGGAAGATTGGTCATATTCGCTTCAAAGGGTATGGTTGGTACAACACCCTGAATTTCAATCAATCTGGATTCAAGATAGATCAAGATCATGGCATATTGCATCTCTCCAAGATCGGAGATATGCGAATCAAGATCTATCGAAAGATCGAAGGTTGCATTAAAGCAGTCATCATCAAGAGAGAAGGCGAGAGATGGTTTGCCATAGTCCAGGTTGATCAAGAACCACAGCCGTTACCAGAAACCGAGGAAGCAGTGGGTTTGGATGTTGGCTTGACTTCTTTCGTGGTTGACTCCGTTGGCAATGAGATAGAAAATCCAAGATGTGCAGAACAATCCGACGATAAGCTTGCAGGACTGCAAAGAAAGCTGGCCAGGGCGGTGAGGGGATCGAATAATTATGGGGCGATCAAGGATAAGATTGCCAAGCTGCATAAGAGGATCAACTGCCAACGAGATGATTTCCTGCATAAGTTATCAAGGACCTATGTCAATAACTTTGATATCATCTGTGTTGAGGATCTTGATGTCAAAGGTCTGAAAGAGAAAGGCCATAATAATGGTATGCATCGCAGCATTCATGATGCTTCCTGGTCAAAGTTCATATTCATGCTTTCTTACAAGGCTCAAAGTGCTGGTCGGAAGCTGATAAAAGTAGATCCCAGGAACACCACTCAAAGGTGTTCTGCTTGTGGAAGCATTGTAAAGAAAGATCTATCAGTACGAGTGCATGAGTGCCCTTATTGCAGTCTCACATGCAATCGAGACTACAATGCTTCCAGGAACATACTCTTCGCAGGGATGGAACAGCCCGTAGCGCCCATAGAACCAAAACCGCTACATCACATATCCGTGATGCAAGTTTTGGCGATGACGTGGGAAGCCGCGCCCTTCAGGACGCGGTAGTTCACATTCAGAAAGATAAAATAGATATAATAACAAATGATTTAGAGAGGCACAATGAAGCTGACCGTGATGCTTGAACCAAGTGAGGAAGGAGGATTTACTGTGCTGGTTCCTGCCCTTCCCGGATGTATCAGCGAGGGGAGTACCCGCGAAGAGGCATTGAAAAACATCCAAGAAGCTATTGAATTGTATCTTGAACCTGTGGAAGACGACCTGGTACTACAATCGGAAGCTGAACTTTTGGAACTTGTGGTATGACCAAGTCGTGCGAGCGCTGCAGAGAGACGGTTGGGTCGTAGTTAGGCAGAAAGGCAGTCATATCCGTCTCCAGAAGCACACCCGGATTACCATGAATCCCAATGGCACCAGTCATCAGACCCAGATCTGTTTTGAAGGTCCAGTTTCCACGAGACTTGAATCCACCCCCAATCTTGCCATACTTATAGCCATAGATGCAATCGGCGATGATCACATCTTCTTTATTCAGGCCCGAAATCTGGCAGGCCCCCGCAATTCCCGAAAAGATGATGTGCCGTCCAGATATGGGCGGATAACTTAATCCTCGTTGGGTGCTCATTCGCATTCGCGTTCTATAGACGCATTCTTGCATCTTTAATTGGTTGTCCACTCGGAGGGATTAAGTCCACTAGACACTATTCGTCTGTCCCTTTCTCGTTAGGTGATGAAAGGATTATCTTAAATATTAGTTAGGCTAACTAACTTGTTAATATGGCCAAAAAATCACCGCGTATTGCTCCTGCGGGCACAATCTAATTTACAAGTGATGGAGGCAAGGCACTTTATATTACAGAATTTATATAATAAAACGCATATACTTTATAATTCCCGCAGATGACCAACATGCAATTTAGCTTGATAAATTTTTTGCATCGCGAAGCCATTGTACCCACCTAACCTCGCCCCCAGTCGAATTCAGCATATCTCTTTTCCATCAGCCTCAATGCGTTTCATGGTCCCTGGCGGGTATCTCGCTTACCCTGCAACTTCGATAAAAATCATATGCCCAACTCTCTAATCCTTCATTCCGTTCTTCCTTCTTCAATTGCCTGAACTCATCGTTCGACGTGACTTCTGCAGCAGAACGGTTTGTTTTTTGCATGACTGAGAATTCCAAAGCAATCACTTCGTTAATTCTACTATTCTTTTTGTAATCGAGAGCGATGAACTATATTATAGGCACAGAAGGGTATTATTCTACCGTCTGGCATAGCATAATGAATCCCACACCTCTCCAGCTTCTCCAAGTCGATATTGTACCGGTCCTGGAAATGCATTATTCCTAGAAATAGGAACCTATTGTGGAACTCTGCCAGGGACTCTCTGGTTCCATTTATGAAGACGCTCAGTATCAGTTCTTTGAGATTAAAGTTATCCGGAGCCCTCAATTCGTCTACAAACCTGGGCATATGCTTGAGTATCATTCCATTCATCTTTAGCTTGCCCAGCATCGACCCGTCGAAACAATCTATCTCCTGTCTGATCTTTTCCATGAGTCCCTCTACATCTAAAAACCTTGTAATAGGGATCATGTGGCCGCCTTGGCAATAGATGTATGTGCCGGCGCCACAACAGGGATGTGCCGTAAAAACCGGCTGAGATCTGCCCGTTTCGGCCTCTATTAAATGGGATATGGGTTCGACAAAGGGAATTGGGTAAAAGTCATCTCGAGTTATCTCGTTGTCCGTCTGATCTTCCAGGAGCGCAAGAACATCGGGTATGGTAATCCTCTTCGCTGCTCGTTCTTCCTGATCGATCCTTCCGGTAAAGGAAACCGGCTGGTAGTTTATGCCCTTGACGATTTCCAGGTTTTTAGAGGCAAATTTTACAATATCACCTACCTGGCTATCGTTTGTACCCTTGACCAGAGTAGGAACAAGCACTATGCTGTGTTGCCCTGCTGCTCTCAAGTTCTCTATAGCACGAAGCTTCGCAGGCAATAGATCACAGCCTCTGATCGCCTTATAGGGTTCCGGAGTAACGCCGTCAAATTGCAGGTATATGGTGCTAAGGCCACTATGCACCAAGTCCTTACAGAGATCCGGCTTGAAAGCGAGCATTATACCATTGGTTGCCACTTGAATCTGTGCGAAGCCCATCTTTCTTGCCAGGAAAACGATTTCAGACAGGTCTTTTCTCAATGTAGGCTCGCCGCCAGAGAATTGAATTGCAGGGCAAGGCACCGGCATTTGATCCCTCAGAACTTGCATCATGGCTCCGATCTGACTTATTGTCGGCTCATTCAGCTCATCTCCGGCATCGGCAAAGCAAATCGGACAGGAAAGGTTACACCTGCTGGTAACATCGATGATCCCCAAGAGAGTGCCTGTTTTATGGTTCTTGCATAAACCACATTCGAACGGACAACCTTGGCGGGCCTGGGGGGATTTCGTTAAACCCATCCAGTCTGACTGATATCGCATAAACCTTCTGTAAATGGCTGCATCTGACCAGTAGATATCTTTAAAATCACCATGCTCCTCGCAATGCTTCTCGATCATGACTGCCTCATCCTCTTGAAATATGCGAGCGGATATAACTTCCAAGCAGACAGGGCATAGGGACGAGACGGTTCTGGTGATGAGGGGCGTCTTGCCATTCATTGGATCAGTCTCTTTCGCTTCCTGAAGACTATTCATATTTATCACATCTTTAATATTGTGCATATTATAACTCTGGCCTTCTGCGGCTAGATGATGATTGGAGATCACTCGCATTATATCGCTTTAAAGCTTCATTGTATACATCTTCCGTCTTCGAGGCGATGCTATCCCATCCGAATTCGTCGTCGATCCGATTGCAGCCTTCATAGGCCAGCTTTTTCATTTCATCTGGACTATCGAGCAGGCGGTTGATGCACCAAGCTATGGACTCAGGTTGGATGTAGGCCAACAGTCCATCTTCGAAATTATTTATTATGCTGACCGCCTCAGTAGCGACAACTGGTTTGCAGGCGTCCCATGCCTCTAAAACTACAATTCCAAATGGTTCATTTCTGCTCGGAATACATACAAGATCGCAGGCATTCAAGACTTCTTCCTTTGTGGGACCGCTGACATAACCCAAGAATCTGCAAGCTTCACCGATACCCAACTCCCAGGCCCTGCGCTCGCATTCAGTCCTCATGCTCCCCTCTCCGATGAAAATGAACTTTACATCGCCGCGGTTCTTGAGTATAAGCGGAATTGCCTCCACTAGCAAATCCGGTCCCTTCTGAATGCTCATCCGGCCACAAAAGAATACCATCGGCGTGATTGGAGAGATGCCATATCTCTCCTTCACCCTTCCTGCATCAAGAATTTGCGGGGTCTTTCTCCTGATAATGCCGTTGGGTATAATGGTGATCTTGCTCTCTGGAATAGAATATATCTGCATGAGTTCGTCTTGCATGCGCCTTGTTGTTACGATCATCTGCTGTGATTCGTAACCTCCGAGCCATTCTCTGTGAGATATCTCCTTGGAAATGTCATCGCCAAAATAGTTTCCATTTCGTCCCCATTCGGTGCTATGTAAAGTAAGGATATACCGAAGGCCGTAGTCGCTCTTTATGCGGTTTAGGGCCTTAACAGGATGCCAATCGTGACCATGGATTATATCGAACTTTCCGAATATCTTTTGAGCACGCTCAAAGCTCTCAAAGAGAGCATCACACATCTTGTCCATCTGGAAAACTATGTTTCCCAAGTTTTCTATGGCAACCCTATGATAATGGACCCCATTGATTATATCATAGACATCGAAGTCACCGCGACGGGTAAAGATATGTACCTCGTGGCCTATTTTCACCAGTGCTTCGGACAGCTCAGACACATGAGGTGCTATACCACCGATTTTTATTGAATACAAACTCTCCCAGGAAAATATACCTACTCTCATCTCAGCTACTCCCTTGCGGCTCCTCTGGAGCATCCGTTTCTCAGATCCGCCAATTGCAGTTTTTAGTGTTCCCTAGTGCAGCAGTAATTGTGCATCTTTCGTACAGATGTCAAGACAGGATGCATCTTTCTTGTAAGAGCAAAGACATGGTGCATCCTTTTAGAAAGGGCGATGATGAATACCAAAAGGATATATAATTTTATGATTTTCGATATAAATTTGATCACAATTTTTTCCTCCTAAACTAATTATCAATCAATGCCTAATTCCGCTACGCTTCGACTCCTCACCTAGCAGCTTTTAATGCCTCTTCAACTTTCTTTAGAGCTTCAATTGCTTTAGATCACTCCAGCAATTCAGGCATCTCATTCTTCCATGCGAATCATTAGAACCACAAAGACTGTGAAGGTGGTGATGAGGGCGAAGACGACCGACAGCACGGGTCACCTGTCAGAAGTCTGCTTATTATGTTGGGATTGCCAATGTTGTTCAGCTCCCTCATTGAAGCGCTCCATCATCGGGAGCGTCATCTTTCGCATTTTCTGCATCAGCTTTTGCATGTGCTATCTTATTCTCAACGTCAGCTTTCGTATTTTCTGCATCAGCCTTTGCATGTGCTATCTTATTCTCAACGTCAGCTTTCGCCTTTTCTGCATCAGCCTTTGCATCCACCTTTGCATAAGCTGCTTTCTTCCCTAACTCATCATCCTGCCCAAATTTTGCTTTCAACTTCTCTACACCAGCGTTTGCATCAGCCTTTTTATGGGATATTATATTCTCTAAATCAGACACTGCATTCTCTGCGTCAGCTTTTGCATGTGCCATCTTATTCTCGACGTCAGCTTTCGCCTTCTCCGCATCAACCTTTGCATGGGATATTATATCCTCTAAATCAGACACAGTCTTCTTGGCATCAGCCTTAAGAGTCGCTACATTTCCATTTGTCATTTTTAAATCCTCCTTTTATGAGCCTAAATCTAATAGAATGTTCTCGTTTAAGGTATATATACATATGTCTATTTTAGCAAAGAAAATTGGAAATTATTACCTAAATAAGTACTAATAGCTAAACTATTCGGATTTCATCCACAAAGTCGCATAATCCATTAAATTAAGTGAAGTTGATATTACGGATACCAAGCCCACAAGATGAATTCACTCGTATAGCATAGACCAGTGAATTAAGCCAGCTCGCTCAGCAGGACAATTGAGTCTCGTTATCCCCCGCGCGTCCCTGTATTTCGGAGAGCGGTGCTTTCGGCAGTAATTGAAGTTTGCGAGATAGTGAGTCATTAGTTAATCTAATTCCACAATCGTTGGCATTGCCGCCGTACTGCTTCCAGTCATAGCTCTTCGCCCTTGCCTTGCGCCTCAGCCGTGCTGCGTTCTGATGCATCACATCTACTCTGTCGATCCCGGCATGCGATTTACCTTTTCTCATGGTTCGTTGCCTCCTCGGCAAGAATACGGTCTATCTCCTTTATTTTGTTAGAAATCTCAACCAAGCGCCGGAGTAGCGCCAAGCGCTGCTCGATCAAGTTAATGCGTTTTGTCATTTAATTCACCACGTCCAATTTAATGAGGAATATTAGGGCTCTTCGCTAATTTCTATGGGTAACCTCAGGATATCGAACCAGAGATTCATGACTCGAAGTAATGCAAGAGTTCGACCTTGGAGCGATTGATAGCGATAAGCGATAGAAATAATGTGGATTCACAGGATTCATGCCATCGATACGATCTGGCCATTGAACTCGGTACCCGAGCCGACCCACACAAAACAACAAGGAGCCAATATTAGATATCCATGCACGCTAGTTTCAGCACATTGAGATACACTCAGTTGCCCAAAAAGATCAGGATACCCTGGTCAGCGGTTTCGTCTTGCCACCCCCTTATTGCCTGAAGCTTTTGATTCCTTTATCTCATCCAAAGGTTGCTTTCTTAGGAAGTCTATCGCTTTCTTTCCCAGTTCATAGGATTGCCTAAGAGAAGCAATTCTCTCCAGCAGATACTTTGCATCATCTCTGCCGGCCAATATGTCCGATTCAGTTCTATTTAGGGCCTCGCAAAAGAGCTGCATCTCTTTGGTAATGGCGTCCAGCATATTATTTTTGATGATTTCCGGATCAGTAATCGGTGCATATAGATGCCTTTTATCTCCCGGTATCACAACGCGCTTAACTAATCCCAGGTTCTCCAATTGGTTCATATTCAAACTTACAGTTGACTTACTGTAGCCGGTATCCTGCACCAGTTCATCTAAAGACACAGGATCTTTAGCGGAAATCGCCAAACCCCTGAGAAATCCAGCAGAATCGCTATATCCTTTGATCCTGGCCCACTGGATACAGGCATTTATGATATGCCTCCTTATATCCCGATTCCAAGCCTCGCATTCCATTTCAATCACGGTTCTGTCTATTCTATTTCCGTCCGGTTGATGACGATGGTATTAGATATCTTATTGAACAAGCGCTGCCTGCTCTTTTGAAAGAGGATCAAAGACATTAGGACGTCAACGGGAAGCAGAAATGCCTTTCCAAATGACTCTGCAGCCGCATCTCTAAACCGAATTTGCTCTCCATAAGGTCCTGTTACAGCTATCTTAAGGAACATCTTCCCCACCGATTGACCTCTGTAGCCTTCCAGTGAAGTCCAATAAATGAACAACAGAGAAGATAGAAGCAATATTCCACTAATGGTGAAAACTCCTACATCTAAGACGATTATGATTTTGTACCATATAAGACAGATAAGAAGGACATCGATCAACCAGGCCCAGAAACGATCTCCCCAGCTTGACAATACTATTATCTCATCCATAAGAGCTCCCTTCGATAACCTGATCCCGCTCGTTGTATCCAGATTTTCACATTTTTATATCGTGATTTGACCTGATCTTTTAGCCCCCAAAAAAACGGAGGGGGGGCCTAGCGCTCAGCAGGCCTCCTTAGGCCTTTTTCTGCTTCTTTCGGTACATGTATCCACCGGCTGCGACTATGATAATGAGAACACTCACCGCAGGCAGAAGCAGGGATGAGGAGGCGGCTTTGACAACCACTGGTATCTTCATGCTTTCCGAGATGACTGTGTCTCCATTGACATCGGTATACTTGATCTCGCTGCTTATGCCGTAATCCTTTGGTGTAGCATCGGAGTCGACGTCCATCCGGAAGATGACAGTGGTCTCATTTCCCGGCTCCAAATTCCCGATGAAGGCCTGATCATCGGTGGAGGAGAAGGGCTTGAAGATGGAAAGCCTGGCTACAGCATCCCTCACCGGGTCCTCGCCGATATTCTTGTAGGTGGCATGGATCTCCTGCTTCTTGCCCCCGGCCATAAGCTCAGCAGTGGTGTTCTGGATCACGAAGTCCGCCTGCTTCTTGACCCGGATGGTGACGGGAACCGTCTGGTTGGCCTTCTGGTAGACATAAGAGACCCGGTAGTTGGAGAAGGTGGACGTGCCCCCCTCGGTGACCAGCTTGGACGCATAAACCCGGACGTTATCCTGATAGTCATAAGTCATGTTCAAGTGGAGAGGATACTCTCCCGCAGGAGCGTGCTCCCCTATCTTGATGGTGAACTTGAGAGGGGACTGGGTCTTGTCCCCGGACTTGAGCGACTCGACCACCTGGTCGCCTGACTTCACCTCGATCTGAGACCCCTGACTGACCAGGGTGGTGGTGACCCCCAGAGCAGTGGGCTTCTTGTTCTCCTCCTCCAGCTCTGCACTGGCAAGGGCATATTCCTTGGAATTCTGGGGCATCTGGTCCTGCTTGAAGCCAATGATCCGGCCGTAGTTGGTCAGATCAAGATAGAGGGTGACGGTATCTCCCCGCTTGAACTCATCTGTGCCGGAGATGCTCGCGGATATGTCCGGACTGCCGTACATGGTATAGTAATTGTCCCCGCCAAGCTCCAGGGGTATGTAGCTGTTCTGGGCTAATACCGGAGCCAGGAGTGTCAACATGATAGCCAAAGCTATCGCAAACTTAATTTCCATTGATTCTTCTCCGTGATTGATCATTAATTAGCGCAATTGCTTTCTTAATTTCCTGTTTAGCGTTCTCCACCACTTCACGGTGAATTTCCATGCGAATCATTAAAACCACAAAT
>LNQE01001460.1_pt1 | contig 50761 bp, 64 predicted proteins | sample 603111 | NCBI WGS metagenome assembly LNQE01 (sample SAMN04260313, study PRJNA301899) | hydrocarbon metagenome | isolation source: hydrocarbon-contaminated ditch | place: Germany: Bremen | collected 1998
GGTCTAATAGAATAGAATATAGTAATAATACATCTATAGATACTGATTATAATAGTACCACTACCTGTCCCGCTTCGGTCTCATTAGTCCCAACGGAAGAAAAATCGATATCAATCGAGCCTACAGAAGATAACGATGAGGCTAAAGGTAGCGATTTATCGCAATCTATTAAAATGAAAATATGGGAAAACGTAGGTTATGCTCTGAAGAAGTGCCCGAGGAAGGACAAAGAGAGCAATAGGACAGGCATAATTCTTGATGACGTTATCAGCGCAGGGCTGGACGCCCGGAGAGCAGAAGAGCTTCTGAGAGCGACTGGATGGGAAAGCAGCGAGGCGGAAGCCAGCGGCTTGAAGATCTGGTGGGCACCTGAGAAGGTTCTCCGGGCTTATGGATTGGCTTAGATGGAGGTGAACGAAAAAGTATCCTCCGGCCCGACTGGAGGATTAAGGAAGTGAAAGAGAAATGGCAGATGCATTTGTGTCAATGCTGGAAGAGATGGAAGCCGAAAGCAAGAAAGGCGGGGCCTTCTTCAAGATGGAACCGACTGACGAGAAGCGGATCGTGATTCTAACCGATCCGGAGAAAGGCATCAGCAACTTCGATAGACCAGGTGCGGATGGGATGATCACCACGCCAGACGGCAAGAAGAGACCGCCTAGAACCATATTCAGGATGAAGGTGATGGTGGAAGGCACCAAGGATGAGCTGATTTGGGAGTTTGGTCACAGATCGATTATGCAACAGCTGGTCGCTATAGCCAAGCAGAATCGCCTGCAAACCTTCCGGGGTGCTCATCTCCTGGTCAAGACCTCGGGGACGGATAACAAGAACCGGGCTTGGTTCTTGATGATGACCAGCCCACCGCAGGCTGCACCTGCGCAAGCACCTTCTCCGGCTTCGGTGCTGCCAGAGGGACAGAACTGGCTGGAATCTCAGAGGGTGGGGGCTCTGTAAGGCCCCTCACCTTCTCTGAGCTACCTAATCCCAAAATAAGGAGGTCTAAACAAGGGAATGGTGCGGAACGTTCGAAGTGGCAGGAAATGCAAAGTCAGGATTCCTGGTCATAAGAAGGGTGAACCGCGTGTTAAGGTGAGCAGAGAGGACTATCCAAAGCTGGTTGCTATGGCCGATGCAGGACATTTTTATTCGGAAATAGCTAAAGAATTCGGGATATGCAGGGATACAGCAGCAAGGATAATCAGGACGTGGAGGCGTGAAAACGGCATCATGTAAAGCTAAAGGCCGCCGCCTTCAGAACACGGTGGCCGCTATGATCAGGGAGAAGTTCAGTCTTCCTGAGGAGGATGTACGACCAGTTCCAATGAGTAGCGAGGGAGCGGATATCCAGCTCTCTAAAAGAGCTAGACTGATATTTCCCTTTGCGGTGGAGTGCAAGAATCAAGAACGTTTGAACATATGGGAAGCGATCAAGCAAGCCAAGAAGCATGGTGATAATACTTGCTTGACCCCGCTGGTAGTATTCACACGCAATAGGGAAGACGTCTATGTATCGCTACCACTGGAAGATTTTATGGATCTTTTGGTAATATGCGCGGCAGATTGAGATATACCGCCTTGGAAGTGTTGAAATTGCTCCCGGAAAAGCCCTTTCTGGCATCAGAACTGGAAACTCCTGTTCCAGGAGCTACTCTCCGGTATCTGATGGAAAAGGGTTGTATTGCTCCGGTGGGTCGGGGCGGCATTAAAAAGCGATATTGGATTTGGAGGTTAACAGATATCGGTAAATGGCATAAGAGGCGAGGAGCATGGCGAGCACAAAATTGTTGATGGATACGCTGAAGTACATGCCAGTGGGTAGAACCATTACAGTGCCTGAACTGGAATATAGAACAGGTCGATACGGCTCTAATCTGAGACGGGTTCTTGATGACCTTTTGGAGCTGAAGATTATCAAGAAGATAAACATAGATGAGACAGGCAAAAAAGGCAGTCGTCTCCGGGTGGCCTATATCCGTCAAATATAATGGATCAAATACAGACCAAAAGGTGTTTAATAGTATAATATAATTGTGGGTATGAAGGATGGCCGGGTTGGATAAAAGTCTCGCAAAGCTTAGTCCGACGAGGTTTGTCCTGGCGTCTGAGCAAGCATCCGAAAAGGATGAACTCGCAGACCAGATGCCAGGGGTATCGACCTATCCGGGCACGCCAACCAGAGGGGGTTGGGTGCCCGTTCTTCTAAAAGCTCAATCGCATAGCAGACCTATAGTTATTGATTGGATCTGTCCTATGTGCAAGAGGCTTACAGGGCATTCTCGGGTATGTCCAAAGTGCGGGCTAAGTATCAAGGAAACGCCACGTAGAAAAATGCGACCGATACCAAGATCCTTGAAGATTGATCGTTATCGTAAGTGGGCGAATGAAATCTTTGGTTAAGGAGCATGCTATTCAAAGGGTATCCACCGGAGAGGAGGGCGGATACAGAACCGCCCATTCTGGCCGGGCCTGCTCGCCCTCCGATCGATGATTGGCATGCTCCTTTGCCGAATCTTTACCTTATGCTTGCTGAAGAGCAAGGCTGTATAGAAGTCGAAAATGGAAAATTTCGACGATCGATCCCATGATCGGGGTGGGGAAACCTGCCCCTTTCACGATTATCTATTTTTATTCTTAACCCTTAAAAGGTGATTATTATATCAGTCGGTGAAGCTTTTCGGAACCATTACAGGGATGAGGAGCCTAGCGAACAGGTTGATCTCCAGGGGCAACCTCTCTATAAGGCCCTGGCAGATGCGATACCTGTATATTGTGCCCATGATAAAATTATAGATATAATAGAGGCCATCCCTAATCCCAGGAACCCTAATCAGCACCCTGATTCCCAAATAGAGCTGCTGGCTAGGATTATCAAAGCCCAGGGCTGGAGGAATCCCATAGTTATCAGCAAGCTCTCGGGGTTCATCACCAAGGGCCATGGCCGCCTCCTGGCTGCTCAGAAGCTGGGAGTTAAGCAAATACCAGTCGATTACCAGGACTATGCCAATCCTGCGGCAGAATGGGCCGATATCATAGCAGATAACAAGATAGCAGAGCTGGCTACACCAGATAACAAGCTCATCAAGGAGATCCTGGATGAGATCAGGGGCGATATTGACCTGGACCTTACCGGCTATGCAGGCGTCCAGATGGACCAGCTCCTTAAGGACATTAAGAAGCATGATGATAAATTCAGACCTGGTGAGACCAATAGCCGCCCCAAGATCGATTTCATAGAGGACGAGAAGAGGGCCCTGGAGGTGCCTGCTGAGGATGCCCATCTATTCGAGGGTAAGAAGAATGTGGTGGTCATATTCTCGGGCGGCATAGATAGCACCTTTTCATTGTTTTGGGCCAAACAGAACTTCGGTGATCGCAGGGTGATAGGGATCTTCTCAGACCCTGGCGTAGAGCTGCCAGGTGCGGCTTTGCATGCTTATCAGGTCTGCATGTACCTGGAGGTTGAGTTCGTCCTGGTCAAGCCCAAGAGCGATATGTTCATTGAGATGGTTAAGAGAGGGGGATGGCCTAGCACCATATTCCCGTGGTGCCAGAGCGATTTCGTTTATGGTCCTATCAATGACTGGATTCTAGCCAACCTGGAAGCGCATGAGACCGTAGTCATGGATGGCAGCTCTGGTGATCAGGTCACCAGGCTATCCAAGAAAACCAAGACCTCCAAGAGCACCGAGAAAAGGATGCATGAGTACGCATATTATCATCCTCGCTATGACGTCTCAAGGGAAGCATCCGAGAAGATCCTGAAGCATGCCGGTGTACCATTCTGGTGGGGCTATGAGATGGGCGCTAAGAGAACCGCCTGCTGGATGTGCCCTGGCATGAAAGGAGAGCAGGCTTTGTTCATCCAGGAGCGTTTCCCAGGGCTGGCTGATTATGTCCGCAAGATGGAGAAGTACATGGGAAAGCCCCTAGAGCAGATGAATGACAAGAGCTTTGATATGAAGGTCGAGATCGGAAAGAGACAGGCGGCCCGACGCGCCAAAGGCGAAGCACTGGAGGCAGAGGAAGATTATAAGATAGTGGCTGACGCGCAGGATAGCTAAGCCCAATCGCTAAGTTAATGAAGAAAGGAATTACATTTTGGGTTATGCCTAAAAGAGAATTTTATCCCAGAGAACGTCTATTAAAAAAGGAGATGTTATTTGGTTACGATCCAGAGAGCGCTAATTCTACTCTGTTTGAAGCTCGATCAATGGATGAAGTGGCGTTCCTTTATTATCAATGGGATTATTATGCCGTTGGCTATTATTATGCCGCTGATCTAATCGTCAATAATGCTTTAGATGCAACTCTTAGAGGTGAGGATCGGCAGCGTATAAATGTTGAAAAATATCATATTCTTATTGATAGAATCGATATTGTAGTTTTTCCCGTCATTTTCCTTTACAGGCAGTATCTAGAGACTAGGTTAAAAACAATGATAATTAAAGACAATATAATAAACAAACTAGAATCTGGGGAAGCTATTGATATAAATCTGTTATTAAGTAAAAAGGATACTAATCATAAACTTGATGTTTTATGGAAAAAATGCAAAGAAATAATAAAAAAGAATTATAACGAACAGGGCATTGATACTAATGATGAAATAGAATTGAATGTTATGGAGGAGTACATAGAGGAATACAAAAATTTAGATGGAAGTTCATATACTTTTAGATATCCTGTGAATACGAATGGTGAACTTCATCATCTTGATATTCCCCAAATTAATCTCAAAAAACTAAGCGAAATTATGAAGAATATTTTCGACTATCTTGAATTTTATAAAGATTGCCAAAATGGTTCTATAGATTACTACATGTATGATCGTATAGATTACTACATGTATGATCGGTAACAGAGGCGGTTATTCCGCCTCCTTCTTTGCAGTCTTCTTACCACGCGAGAGAGGTCTTGCACCGGATACAAGAGAGGCTAACCCATCTCTCAGGGCTTCCGCTACTTGCTCTTTCACTATATCGGCTAGGGAATCGGCTATAATCTCTTTGATTTGCCCTTCAATACGCTTATTCCACTTATCCTCGAACTTGACCACGAAGGCCCTGCCATTCCAATGGGATATTGTATCTTCAACGAGCCCAGGCAGATCCTCCTTAAGCTTCTCTTGCATATACTCGACCGCTCGGGATTCCATATACTGATCCAATACATCCCGGCAGACCGAGCACACGGAAGGTTCGCCTTTGACGGCATTTGCGGGCAATACGTGTTTGCCACAGAATATACAGGAGGGCATTTACTGCACCTCCTTGGGTAGCCATCGGCGCTGTCTCTCTAGTACGATCTTCACCAGGGCTTTGTAAGCTGGACTGTCTCTGTCCAGGGGCTTGGAGCACTTCTTCGCTTTGCGAGACATTTAAGCTACCTCCACGCAATCCATAAGCACTATCTCAACTACAGTTTGCTCGGCCTCTGCCAGATCTCCGACAACCATAAGCTCGGCCATTCTCTCGGTCTCTGCCGGAGCGGATTCCATAAACACGCCTCTTTCCAGGGTAGTAACCTCGAACTTCCACAGATATTGCATTTTACTTCACATCCCAGAGCGGCTTACACGCCGCCCCTAGTACCTTATAGGCCCGTTTGCGACGTTTTACTATCGGTCTACTGATAGCGAAAAATAGTCTATAAGCCTTTAACGTATAATCCGGCTTTCCTTAATGCGCGGGAGGCTATACCATTGGAGGGATCACACGCGGGGCTTTGCTTGAGCATAAAGGCACGCTCGGCACCGAATACCTCGGCCATCCATACGGCCCACTTAGCGCCTTCTAGGTACGCCTCTGTCAAGTTCCGGCCCCTATACTCCCCCTTGCCCGTCCCTCGCTCAACTACGTGCGGTACATCGCCCTCCCAGGTCACGGCGCAAGGGCACCGGGGCACTGGTAGCCCTCCTAGCTGTTCAGGGCAGATAGGGACAAGCTCATACTTCTCTTTGAGTTCCTGTACGGTCTTCTCTTTGTAGAGCCGATGGCCCATTTTATGCGTTTGACCGTGATATCTGCAGGGCACCCCACAGGCGCATAACGAGATGAGCGCTTTGGGTTTATGTTCCACCAATCTAGTTTGCATGTTATTCTCCGGGCATAATAAGCCGCCCGGATATACCTACTCACGCTTATCTTATAAAACGCACGCTGTGATGTAAATGGCTAGAAAGAAGGCGGTTTTGGATTATGTTATGATAGAGAAACTTGCTAGTTTGGGGTGCACTGAATATGAGATCGCATATGCGATAGGATATACTCCTCAGCATTTCTCGACTATAAAGAAGAAAGATCAGCTCCTCCGGGAAGCGATAGACCGGGGTTCAAACACCATCAAGGTAGCCATTCGCCGGGCTCAATTAAAGGTGGCACTGCCTGAAGGCGATTACAACGGCAATGTGTCCATGCTGATCTGGCTTGGTAAGCAATACCTGCGACAGAGTGACCACTTAAAACTTTCTGGAGATGAAGAAGAACCCCTGGTAGTGAACACCCTAGCGGACTTTGTGAAAAATGCCGCGGCCAAAAAAGAAAAGTCTGGATCTTCTGGCACCTGAATTAATGCAAAGCGACCCTGTTATGGTCGCTACTGACATATTTGGGTCTAAGCTCTGGAAGGACCAGGGAACCATCATGGAGTATGTCCGGGATCACCCCAGGGTGGCCTGGAGGTCTTGTCACGGCATCGGTAAGACTTATGTCGTTGCCAGGTTGGTTCTCTGGTTTTTGTTTTCCTTCCCATATTCCATCGTAATCACCACCGCACCAACCTGGAGGCAGGTTGAAAAGCTGGTTTGGAAGGAGATTCGGGCCTGTTATTCCAGGTCTAAGATACCTTTGGGCGGCAATTTGGCACCAAAGGCCACCGAACTCTCGCTGGTGGGGGATGAATGGGTCGCTATGGGCCTCTCCACCAATGATCCGGATAGGTTCCAGGGATATCACGCCGAATATCTCTTGGTGGTGGTTGATGAAGCGGCGGGCGTGCAGGAGGACATATTCGAGGCCGTCGAGGGCGTGTTGACCTCGGCCCATTGTAGGTTGGTTCTGATTGGCAACCCAACTAACATCGGTGGGCAATTTTACCGGGCTTTCCGAGAAGCTAATTGGGTAACAGGCCATACTAGTGCCTGGGATACTCCCAATTTCACCGAGCTGGGAATAACCAGGGAGGACATAGAGAATGACACCTGGGAGGCCAAGGTTCCCAGGAAGGTGAGTGGGGATTATGATTGGCCTGCCCCATACTTGATTACTCCAGCCTGGGTATCGGACAAGTTCAAGCGCTGGAAGCCCAACCATCCGGCATATTCTGCCAGGGTGGAGGGGGAATTCCCGGAGCAGGGCGAATACAACGTTATTCCGTTGGCCTGGATCGAGGCGGCAATAGCAGCATGGCCGGATACTGAGCCAACGAATGATAGAATCATCATCGGGGTGGATGTAGCTCGGGGCGGGATGGACCTGTCGGCCATCGCTATACGCCGCGGGAATAAGCTCCTCTTCATCGAGACTTTCGCCGGTTTGGATGGGCCGGAGTTGGCAGGAGAGGTGGCCGTTAGATACAGGAAGCTCAATGCAGACCTGGTGAATGTCGATATTATTGGCGTTGGATCTTCCGTTTATGATTCTCTGAAATCCTATGGAGATATCGAGGTTCAGGGCGTTAATGTGGCGGTGGCTTCAGACGTTAAGGATGAGAAAGGAAATCGAGTTTATCAGAACCTGAGATCAGAGCTATGGTGGACACTCCGAGAAGCCATAGATCCTAAAAATCCCGAGCCTTTGACCCTGCCAGATGACGATAACCTGCTGGCAGATCTGGCTGCTCCTCAGTACAGTTTTCGAAAGGGTTGGATTCAGATCGAAGCAAAGGAAGACACCAAGAAGAGGCTAGGCCGAAGCCCCGATTCCGGGGACGCTCTGATGCTAACATTTGCGCCAGTAGAAGAAATGTCTCCGGTGGGCTGGGGAACTTCCAGATTAACAGGTAAGAGAAGATGATGGAGCAACGAATCGCTACGGAGCTATGCCTGATCAGGCTATTGCTTGAACGTTTCTTGGAATCTACAGATCCGGTAGAGTATGCAAGGTACGCAGTACAGAAGCAAAAATTCTCATAGAGTGGATTGGATGAAATTCTTGGAACGGCTTTTCCCTAAGAAGCAAGCAGCAGCACCCATCATGTCAGGCTCTCCGGTGATGCGTCAGAGGTTTTCGCTTGGCTATGTGGACCGGAGCGTTGTTGTCTCTCCGGAACGCATTGCTGCCAACCGTTCTATCCCGGTGGTGCTGGAATCCCTATCAGGTCTATCAAGGCTTTGTTTCACCGGATTTGATCACGTCCTAAAGCCTCTCGATCCATCCGATGACACCCAGGAGGCCAATATCAAGAAGGCCCTGCAGCAGATCCATATCCAGGAGAAGAGAATAGGAAGAATCGGGAAATCCCGACGCAACGGAACCCTAGGGCTGGTCCGGGCCACCGCACTGGATGGCTGGAGCTTCAGGCAGGCGGTAGCCGAATACTCCACCATCCAGGAGGGCAACTGGCAGAATTTTGCTGAAATCCAGCTGCTGCCTGCTCAGAGCTTCGGAACCGCTCCGGGCAACTTGCCTTATAGCTCTTGCATCGCGGACAAAATTCTGCCTGGTATTGTATATGATATCAACCAAGACATTACTCGATTCTTCCAGGCGGGGGATAACGCCCTGCCACGGGAGCTAGATCCTGACAATATTATATATATCGAGGACATGACGATCCCGGACGACCTGAGCTTCATGAAAGTCTTGAATCCAACCATTGAGGCTTGGAAAGAGGTTAGGCGTTATGGCATGCTGGCTGAGCACCGGGTAGGCGTGCCTGATGAAGTAGCCTCGATCAATGCCAAAGACGTTGTGGCTATGATCGAGGCCAAAATCCCGGTTAAAATGCAGGATCTGATTGACCATTGCGACGACCTGGCAGAAAGGCAGTCTCATGAAAGCAAGAAAGTCGCTCTGGCAGGAACCAAGATCGAATATCCCAAGATCGACATGCCGCTTAACCCTTGGGATGCTGATCAGTACCTCAAGGAAGAAATCTGTGATTTCTTTTTTAAGAGGAATGTGATAAAGCGGGTTGAGCAGGCGGTCAGTTCTTCAGACTCCGGCGCCAAGGCCCTCATTGATATCCACGTATCCAGCGAGAGAGAGCTTTGGGGCAAACCCTTTGAGAGCTTGTGGAATACCTGGCTGGAATGGAACGGTTTTGAGCTGGTGGACGAGTTTGCCTGGTGGGATTGGTCTCCGGAAGACCAGGATAAGCAGCATAAGAGGAACCTGGAGAACTTCCGATCCCATGCTATGACCATCCAGACCTTCTGCGAACTGGAAGGACTGCCTATTCCGAACGATGAGGAGCTGCAAGAAATCGCTGCTCAGCACGCCCTGCTTTTTGGAGGCAAAGACAACGTCTTGAGCCGTTCCAACACGACGGTGTAAGCTCATGGATCATATTAAGGCGCTACGTAGTTCGGAAGACTCCAGGATCAGAGAGCTGGAAGCCAGGTTCTTGGACTCAGTAAAGAACACGATCCAGAGCACCGACTGGAGCGACGTAGAACGGCGACTAATGGCCGGAAACGCGCCGGATATGGTGGTAGGTGCCCTATCATGGGGCAATTACGATCCTTCGGACTTGCTGGAGGGCGGATTTTGGGCAGCCTCGGGCATAGCGGCTGAGTACCTGGCTGAGGTCATCACCACCAGCACCGAAGTTAGCTTTGTGCTCACCGATCCCAACGCTCTGAAATGGATTGAACAGTACGCGGCTGATGAGATCGTTGCCATTACCGATAGCCAGAGGGAAGCGGTGAAAGAGATCGTACTGGCTGGTTATCGGGATGGGATCACATATCAGAAGCAGGCCCGGATGATCAGACAGATAGTAGGGCTAGATCCGAGACGGGCGATAGCAGTAACGAACCTGGAGAATAGGCTGAGGAAGAAAGGCAAGTTCTCCGAGGACCAGATAGCCAAGAAGGCTGACAAGTACGCCAAACGCCTTTTGAACCAGAGGGCTCGGACGATAGCCATCCAGGAAGCCGTGACGGCTGCTGCTCAGGGATTCTATGAGACTACCAAAGGTGCGGTAGGCCGGGGCATCTTAGATCCTCAGAAATACGCTGGCTATAGGATAGTGACCGGGGACGAACGGTTGTGTCCCCAATGCTCTGCATTAGCGGGTGAGACTCGGGAACTACCTGATGGTGTTTACCCTTCAACCGGGTCACATACTCCCAAAGTTCACGTTTTGTGTCGTTGTGTTGAAGGAATCCAGGAAACAGGAGCAGGAAAGGGGGTGCAAGGAATAGGAACGAAGCAGACTAAACGGGCCTCTGGCATGGGGCGTGCTACTATCATTTTCGACTGCCAGAAGGTCAAGAGAAAAGACGGGATTCTATACATCCCCACTGTTCCGCTGATCGAAGGTGTTTATGAACAGTGGGGTTTGCGAGTTCTTCGGGATTATAAAGAGTTCTCACCGTACAGCCACTGGCTGCACGGCCTGCCCGTCGTTGTGAACCATGAAGATGTCACGCCGGAGGCCCGGAGGGTAGGACAGCTGTTTGATATCGTAAACAAGCCAGAAGGTAGGAAAACCACTGCCACAACCCGATTCTTTGAGATCGATCTCACTCAGAGAGAGCTAGAAGCTCTTCTTTCCGGCGAACCTCATGACGGCTCTCTCAGATGGGAATGCTACCTGGTCGATGAGCCGGGCACTTGGACAGATCCCAGGACCGGGGAGGTCAAGGAGTATGATGTGAAGGAAGTCGGGCCTTACGTCTTCCATGAGTACTCATTTGTGAAACAAGGCGTAGTCAGCACCAAAGACGGTGCCGGTTTCAACATGCAGTGTAAGGACTGCAATTCATTGTCATATGCTCCAGGAGGAGGAGCTACTATGGAGATAGAGGAAATCCAGACAGCGATTAATGAGGCCATTGAGCCTTTGATAAACAGAATCGATGCCCTGGAGCAGAAGAACGCGGCTCTGGAGGGCGAACAGACGAGCATCCAGGCCGCTCTGGAAGCCAGGATCGAGGCCGAACAGAAGGAGCGGTTCCTGTCCAAGCTCAAGCCTGCATTCTTGGAACAGGGGGATGAACTCTGGCAGGAGTGCAAACAGACGGGGTACCTCGTTTTTGAAGCCAATCATCCTGAGATGATCGCTTCCTTCCAGTCTCGGGTTCTAAAAGGACAGTCCACGACAGAAGAGCCCGAGACCTTCAACCTGGCTGCAAAGCAGGCGGAAAGGAACAAGAAATTCAATATGAGGAGGAGATAGAGATGGTTCTGAGAAAAGTGACCACGCCCAAGACCGGGCCGCTCAGTTCTATCCCTGCAGCTGGCAAGATAGCCTTTGGTGCTGCGATTATCAACAATGGAACGGATCAGGCCGTATATGCCTCTGCAGCTGACACGGATGAGATTCTAGGGTTCGCAGTACAGCCAGCCAATAACGTGGTCCTGAGAAGCGACGGATTCTATCAGCAGTACGATGATGTGCCTTACGCCAACAGCGGGGAGATCAATGCTCTGGTGATCGCACTCGGTGCCACAAATATCATCAAGGGCGACTTCCTTGAAGTGGCCGCTTTGGGTGGTGCGGGTGGTTCGGGTGCCTGGGGAGTACTGGCTGAGGCTGGCAACCTGGCAGGAGCTACCAAGACTATAACGTCCGTTGCTCAGGCCGCAGAGAGCGTTACCCTGGCGGCTTCCATGGCAACTCCCGCGGCTGGCGTAGCAATCGGCGATGCTCAGATCACAATGGCTGCTGGTGCTATCGCAACCATGGGGCTGGTCGAAGGTGATTATGTTATGCTCAGGGACGCAGATGGCGACACCCAGCTCAATAGGGTCAAGTCTCTGACATCGACTGTGATCACCTTGCAGGAACCTTCCACAGTAGCTCTGACTGTGGCAGATAACGATCTGGTGCACCGGGTTGCTCAGATCAAAGTTAAGATTCTCTGAGGTGTTTTATTCATGGTAGGGGAGTTAAATTGGGGTGCAGGTCTCCCTATGGAGATCATTACCAACATGAGGAAGTCCATTGAGGAATTCCAGAATGTGAACATCGACGGCTACATAGCCAGGAACGCTCTATACGTCCGGACTCTGAACAATCCAAACATCCGCCGGGATGTGGTCCGGAGGGTGGATATGGCCGCCGCTCCAGATGGCATATCTCGGGCTCAGATCTCTGCTGGAGGCACCATCCCGGATGAGATCACGACCGGCGCTAAGGAAGACATCCATCCTATCTGGTGGATCGCCGATGCCGTCATAATGAATGAAGCGGAGATCAGCATTGATCCAACCAGATGGGATCTGGATGTCAGAGTGGCTATGCTGGAATGCCAGAGAAGAGAGAATTATACGGCCATCAATGGAGATGCCAATCACAACATCACTGGCATTGTCGGAGCTGCTCAGGCCAATCCCAGGGGTAGCATAGTGGCCTCTGGTGCCTCGGGTAACCAGGAGAATAATTCTGGAGCCTGGGATGGCTCAGAACAAGACGGAAAGATGGACCCCTATGAGGATCTGAGGCTGGCAACCGGCATGGTCAATCCCGAGTTCCCGAGATCCTCGCTCAACCTTCTGGGTCGGCCCGAATCTCTGAACTACCTCTGGTCCAAGAACGAGTTCAGAGAGACGTATGTCTCTGAGATCGCGGGATTATTTGGCCGGGCCGATGGGTCCACCGACTTTCTCATTCCCTGCGACTATATGCCCGCCAATACGGTTTACGTAGTAGCAAAGCACATGAACGCCGGTGAGATTGTAATCGCCCAAGATTACGATGTGGACGCGGACTATCCCAGACAGAAGGGCAAGAACCGCTACGCTGAGATCGGCGGCTGGGTTGGTTTTGAGATCCACGATCCATCTGGTTTTGTGCAGGTAGCCATCAACTGAGGGGCGACCATGGGAATGAATCCAAGAGGGTTTTTGAGGACATGGTCACGGCTAGATGGTGGCAATGTCCGAAAAAATTCCATAACTAAGGATAAGCTGGCGGGCGGCTTCCTCAAAACCACGCTGGCGGATGGTACGGCGGCTGAAACCGACGTGACCGTTACTGGCATGGCCGTGGGCGATGAGCTGGTAGCGGTCTTGTCCCTGTCCACCAAGGCCGATATCAAGACCTTGGAGAACCGGACTTCGGAATATACCGTCGGTGCAGGAAAGCTGGTGAAGGCGGCGGGCACTGATGAGACAAACAACCAGCTTATCATCATATATCTGGATCTGACATGAATTCGTCCGATCTGATATAATTTCTAGAATAATACCTCGGGCTGCCAGTGAGGCGATTTTTCGTGATCATATTTAAGGGATCAGTGGGCGATGAGATTATCCTGAATACCGGGCACGACCTGGAAGATGCCACCAAGATCGAGATGCGTGTGATAACACCATCCGGCTCTAATGAGGTATGGGATGCTGTGGCTCATACAACTCCTGAGCACATTGTCCATACAATCCAGGAAGGGGAGATGGTTGATGAGGGCATCTATATTGTCCGGGCCTATGTCGAATGGGAAGAGCTTCATTCGTACTTAGGCAAGCCGGTTCTGGTTCATTGTCTAGATATCTCATACGTCGTTCCTATCAATGAAGTGCGCCGAACGATCCAGGATAAAAACCCTGACCGGCCACTACTGAGCGATGAAGAGATTTATGATTCCTTAGCAGCTTCCGGAGGCGATACCCTTGCCGCTTCCCTGGCTTGTGCCGAAGCCCTGGTTGCCAGGGGAGCACATAAGGTCTCCAAGAAGATAGGAGATCGACAGATCAACTATTCTGACCTGCTGGGGCATTATCAAGCCCTGGTCGAAGTCCTGCAAGCCAAGATACAGCAACGAGATTTCAGCCATGGAACTTACCGGGGCGGTAAAGTCGAAGACAAATATCCTATCAATTTTTTATATTCAGATGCAAATTAAAAAGGTGAGGCTATGGGAGATATCGACTGGCTTGAATGCGTTCCTTTTGAGGGTCCGGAATCGCAGTGGCCCACGGGCATGGCCCATCTGCCACCTGGCATTAGCGTGCTGGACTTGCTGAAGGAAGGCAGCGTGAAAAGGACCAGGTCCGGTGGGATTCTCAAACTGGAGATAGACGAGGAGGTCTATGAAGCCCTGGTGGAGACTTATGGTCCAAAGCAGATTTTGATCGCCACCGCCGGTGGTGGCCGGATCACTCGGGAGGAGTGGTATAGACAGTTCAGCAAATCGGATGGCCTGAGGCTGGCTATCATCCGAGAACTGAACAAGGGTGAAGAGGAAACCAAATCCTTCGAGATCGGAAAATGAAAAATTTTAGGAGGCAAACGAAATGGTAGATGAGAGAATCAACACGGATGTGAAATTTGTGTCCACTGTTATTGTCGGTGGATATGAATCGTTTGTTGAGAAGAACGCCAGGATGATGGGCTACCTCAAGGGCGAGATCGAGGAGCTTCAGACGATGATCAATAAGCTCCAGTCCACCGACATCCAGGCCGGATACCTGCCAGACGACGACCACGATATCATCAAGTCCCTGGATGAAATCGTGGAGGAAGTCGATAAGAACCTGGCCGTCCTCGGAAGTGCCATAAAGGGCCTGAGCGACAGCGCAAAGGTCACGCTGGAAGTGGCTGGATACATGAGGTTATCCAAGGACCAGGCTGCCACCAAGACCTATCCGGAGTAAGCTACCCCTCCCCTGAAGGAGAGGGGCTTTCAGCAGCCCTGAGTAGATCTGTTTCAGAATCAGAGATCTACCCCGGACACTTTTTTATTATAGAAAAGCAGGCAGAAGACCCATCTCCTTTAGGGGAGGGGATGAATGCCCGCTACGGGATAGATGAGATCGATAATAAGAGGTGAAACGCAATGAGTTTGAAAGGTTGGAGAACATACATCGCTGCAGCGCTGGTGTTCGTCACCGGCCTGTTAGAGTTCGTCGATGAGGTTGCAGCGGCTGATTATATAGGGGGGTATATCGGCCTGGAAGGATCTATCATCCTGATGGCATGCGGTGCCGTTTTCGGTATTCTCCGGAAGCTGACCGATACTCCGGCTAAGATATGAGTCCATTCCAGGTGATCTGTCAGTGGATCTTCATGCCAGGGTATGTGTGCTTGAATCCGATTCCAAGCGCCATGAAGAAGACATCAACCAACTTTACGGGAAGGTATCATCGCTGGAGGTTTGTGCCTCCAGCCTTCCCGATATCAAGGAATCGTTGAAAGGCATCCAGCAAGAGATCAAGACGCTCAGTGTATTTGTTCACAGTTCCAAAGGAAAAAGTATAGCATACCTTACAGTTCGTGAGTGGGCAATCCTGGCTATAGCTGCAATAGGATTATTACTCAATAATATAATGTTTAAGTGATATGACTTTGATCGATGACTTCAAGGACGAGATGGCCCAAACCGTGACCATCTATCCCTATCAATCCAATAATGGTTGGGGGGACCAATACGGGGATGGGACTTCTTATCCATGCGCTGTATGCCATCGCAAAATAGAAGTTAAGAGAAAGGGCGGCGATAGCTTCGTGTCTTCCATGCAGATACATCTCGATAAATCTGTTGTAGTATCTGCCAGGGATAAAGTGGTGTTCGATGGAGAAATCCTTGAGGTTCTGGACGTTAGCACGGAATACGATATAGAAGAGCCTTCAGAGATCTATGCCAGGGTGATTTATGCCTAAAGTGGTTTGGCGGGCGGATGCTATTCTCAGGCAGGTTGAGGAGAACGCCTTAAACGGAGCTGAAGAATGGGCGCGGGCTGACGTCCTGCCCCTATCCCAGGAGAATTGTCCGGTCGATTCGGGGACTATGAGGGGGACTGGGTCAGTCGTCCGAGAAGGCAAGACTATAGAGATTGGATTCGGCGGACCGTCTGCGCCCTATACAGTCAGACAGCACGAAGATCTGACCCTGAATCACCCGACAGGCCAAGCAAAATGGCTTGAAAACGCTTTCAATTGGCAGTTGCCTATGCTGCCTGAAAGAGTGGGGGATCGTTTGAGGAAGGTTTTGTAATGGCCGATATCGTCACCGAGATGATGAATTCGCTAGTATCCAATAAATTCGTTACGGCTTCGGGGATAGATCTCTTTGCCATGCACATCCGGCCCGAGCCTGACGCTCAGCTGATAGTGATCCCAGCAGGCGGGCGGCTTCCTATCCTATCGGTAGATAGTGCCACAGATCAGCCGGGGGTTCAGGTTTACGTGATAAACTCCGATCTTTCGGCTGCATGGTCGAAAGCCAACAATATCCATAACCATTACAATAATCTGAAAGGAGTAATCCGACAGGCTATTTGGGCCGCCCGTTCTTCTCCTATCTATCTGGGGGAGCTGGATGATGGGCGACACAAGATAGTAGTCGAGTTTCAAGTAATTTAGGGCGGGCAGACATTGACAGTCCTTGATGAGCGGATAGAAGATTAGTATCTATACATTTTTATTAAATATTTTCTGATACTGCAACCTTTTACTCGGAGGTATGAAATGACTAACGCAATCAGCGGAATGAAAGGCACCCTCTGGATTTCAGAGACATCGGAGGGGAATTATGTAAAGCTGGCTGAACTTTCCGAACTGAGACTCAAATTGTCCGGAGATCCTATTGATACATCTAATGTGGATGATGATGGATGGGGATCGGAGATAGCCGGGAAGCGCGGATGGGAAATTAGCGCCAAGAACAACCTGATCATAACAGATCAAGCATACAGTATCATCATAGATGCCATAATCTCAGGCGATAGCATTTATGTCAAGGCCCTGTCCCAAGGCACTCCCACCACAAACCCCAAGGGATTCCAAGGCAAAGCGACAGTGCAAAGCTCGGATCTGCTATTGGCCAGCACGACTTCGCAGCAGACGGCGGATTGGGTAATCAAGGGTAGCGGGGCTATGAGCAAAATAGACTGAGGTGAACCATGACCAATGCGGTGAGCGGCCTTTCAGCTGCTCTTTTTCGTGATGAGACCGCGGACTATATCGTAACTCCGGCGCTTGGTTCTGCCAGGGATATTTGTTTTGTGAGCAAGGGCGGAACCAAGGTTGAGATCGTGGTGGGCTCAACCACCGCTCCTCTCTCGCTAGATGTATCAGGCACAAAACTAACCATCGCCAGTGCTAATGAAGATGGTGAACCAACGAGCACCGCGGTGGATATAGTCCTCGCTGTTAATGAACATCCACAGGCATCAGCTCTATTCACAGCCAGGTTGCCGCCGGGCTCTAAGGGAGACGGTATAACCGGAGCCCTGGCAGAAATGACCACTGCTGATGGCATAGCTTTCACTAGCCTGACTCTGGACGACTTGGATGACCATCGGAAGTATCAAGCACCGATTGGCTTGCGCTATTGGGATGACACCAAGCCGCTGGTGGTGAAATCTGATGGTATGGCCGTAACTTCAGGTTTTAAGGTGAGCTTCCTTCGGGGCATGGTGGTTTTTGACAGCTCGATGGAAGGACATACAATATCCGTCGCAGGAACCCGAAGAAGCGAGCTAGCTTTCCAGAAGATCCTCGGTGTCTTTGATGGCAAGCTGAGGATAATAGGTACGGATATTGATTCTAGCTCGGTGGATGATGACGGTTGGGGAAGCACAACCCAAGGCATCAGGCGTTTCGAAATAACTTCGGGATTCTATTACTATGACGGGAAACTTCCCATCGAAGCTCTGACCACGAAATATATCTGGAAATTTTATGCTGTGCTATCCAACCAAACCCCGTTTGCTATTGGGAAGGGCATTGTGCAGAATATGGACAATCTGCTAGTCAGCATGACCGACGTACAGAAAACTAGCATAACTGTGCGCGGTGTTGGCGAACTGTATATAGAGTGATAACGCATGGAAGATATTAATAATATTATGATAGGGGATAAGGAGATAAAGTGGACCTTCGGAGCTATGCGAACCTTCGAAGCTCGGGCAAGATCTATACTGAAGAAGATGGATATTCGGCTTGATAATTATTCGACTGGTGCCATTCTCACAAAGTACCTCAAAGTCTCCGAGATCCTTGAGGCTGCTGTGGCTGCTTCGACCGGCCTGAGCGGGGTGGAAGGCAAGAAAGGCGAACCGTCCGAAGCCAGCCAGGCTGTTGATCAATACCTCGATGAAGGAGGGGCACTGGAAGAACTCCAAAAGGCCGTATATATGGCTTATTTAGAGAAGAACGACCCTTCTTTTATCTCCATCTGGTTGGAAAACATCGCCCGGAACGAGGAAGCCATGAAGATCAACCAGATGAAGGAGGAGGCAAAGCTAGAAGTAGCCAGGCTGGAGCTGGAAGCAGATCAGCAGAAGATCAAGGAACTGAAGCTTTCTGGCAAACAGTCCATCGCATCGGGTACATAGATCTGGGGCTCCTCCCCGATCAACTCTATTCTCTTTCTGTTAATGAACTCATAGCACTTTATTCGCATCATATAGAACAAAGAGCATGGGAACGCGAGAAATCGGCGTTTACCGGCTATTGCGCTGGAGCGGCGATCGCTTTAGCTTTCAATGGAAACCTCGGAAAGTTCTCTGATTTCTTTAGCACATCCAAGCAAAATAACGACAGTCCCTCTGAGGACTATATCGAACGTTACAATTCATGGAGCTGAGAAATGACTGTTGAAGTTGGACGAGTCACAGCCGTAATAGACGGCGATATATCAGCTCTGACTGCCGCATTGAACCGTGCTAAAACTCAGGCAACGGATGCCGTATCTGGAATTGAGAAGGGCATTAAAGGGCAAATCGGCTCCGGTGTATCCGGAGTGGTCGATTGGGCCGGGCTCGGGAAACAAACTGCCACTGACTATGTATCTGGCATAACTGCCGGTCTCGGGCCACTAGGGACCGCTCTGGAAGGGGCAGCAACCGCGTTGGGGCCTACGGGCATGGTTGCTACTGCTGCCATAGCTGGCAGCGCTGTGATCGCCAAAGCTGCCTGGGATGCTTCCTCAGCCTGGGAAGCAGGGATGGCCCAAATCAGCAAAACCACCGGGATTGAAAAGGGCACAAGCGATTTCTCACAACTCAATGCAGAGCTTAAGGATCTCTATTCCACGATGCCAACGACGGCATCGGAGATCCAAAATGTAGCCAAAGCAGCGGGCAGCCTGGGTATAGAAAAAGACTCCATCGCCGGGTTCACCCAGGTTGCTTTGGAGATGGGCTCAGCTTTCGATATTCCTGCAGAAGAAGCTGCGGTTGCTGTCGGAAAAGTCCAGGGACAGCTTAAAAGCCTGGATGGTTTGGATTCGGCTCAGTTCGCCCGAAATTTCGGCTCTGCTGTCGATTATATAGGCAACAATTTTAACGCCACAGAAAAGGACGTTCTGGACTTCTCAACCCGAGTGTCCGGTTCTCTTTCAGCCCTGGGAAGTTCTGCCTATGAGATCGCTGGATGGGGTGGAATGCTCTCCAGCGTGTTCCCATCAGCAGAACGAGCCGCTGGAAGCTTTGACGCTCTTCTGAACCAGCTCACTACCAACACCGAAAGCCAGGCCATAGCCGCTGAACTCCTCAGTACTAATACCGAGGATTTCATGCGGGCTATGACTACCGATCCCACCGATACTCTGCTCAGGATAGGCTCCGCACTGGAAGCCCTGCCATCAGAAAAGCTGATGGAAACGACCAAAACCTTGGGCGGAACGTATGGCATGGACACGCTCACCAAAATGGTAGGCCATACGGAGGAGTGGAGAGAAGCCATCGAGGGCGCGGTCGAAGCGGGCGAAAAGGGCACATCTATCGGTGAATCCTTCGCCGCTGGATCGGATAATGCCAAAGCCGCCATCCAAGAGCTGAAAAACTCCGTCGAGACCATCCTGATTGACATAGGCGAACCGGCTCTGGATGCCTTTACGCCCGTTATCCAAGGGCTTGCCGACGGTCTGAATGACATTAGAACCATAGGTGAGAACCTATGGGAACCGCTCACAACAGTTCTCACTCCGATGACCACCTCGGTCTCATTGATCGCAGATGGCATAGGAACAATGGCCGGCATCCAACTGGATGGCCTGGTCCTGGCATCACAATCAATTAATTCTGCCTTTGAGACTGGTTCGGCCTATGTGGAAGCTTTCCGGGAAGAGTTCGGTGAGATTGTTACAAACACCACCGCCTTCAAGACTGTAAGCGACCGTGTGGATGGAATCACATTGGCCGTCTCCGACCTGAAGGACGAGGCTTTGGAAGTATTCGATACGGTGGTGGCCGGTTTCGCCGAAGCTATTCCCACGGCCATATCAGGTACAGCCAGCGCCATAGGCGGATTGCTGGATGAAGCTGGTCTAGGCGGGGTGACCGATGCCGTGGGCGGTATTGTCAGCTTCTTCCAGGAGGTTGATAAAAACGCGGCTGAAAAGCTCGGGAAAGATGCCGGTAAGAAGATCGCAGACGGGATCAAGGATTCTGATCTTCCCAGGGCACCGGGCGAAGCCTTGAGCAGCCAGGAAGCCAGAGCGGCGGTCGAAGAAGCGGCTAGGGATTTGGGTGATATAGTCTCCGATCCTATTTACTGGAAAGACCTACCCATATCACAGTCAATAGATGCGATCACAGGCAGGGTCTATGACCAGCGGGGGGCAAAATGGAAGGGCAGCCGCGGTGAGATTGTTGGCACCGTGAGCGTCGGTGGCGTGGGAATAGCTGCCGAAATGGAAGTGACAAACAAATCCTCCGATGTCGTACTAAAAACCGAGAGCGGTCAGGAGATAGATCGTCGGGGCATATACGGCGGTGAGTTTAACGGCGATCCACAGGCCGCGATCATGGACATGGTTCGGGCACATCCGGAAGTTTTCGGTGGACTCACTGAATTAGAGCAGGCTGAGTTTGCAGGGGATGTGGTAAAGGCAGAATCTCTGAAGATCCAAGCCGGTGTGGTGGATGTCGGAATAACCACCGAAGCCAGGTTGAAAGAGCTTTCATCACTGGACCTGGATACTCTCCGGGCCAATATCACTGAGATAGAAGCCGAAATAGCAGGGTTAGCAGAGGGTCTGAAAGAGATCGATTCGACCTTTGAGGAGATGTCTATTGAGCCAGTCAATATGACAGTAGCTCTCCAGACAGACCAGGCCCGAGCCGATTGGGATCTTTTAGTGAGAGATATCGAGGGACTGGTCGTGAGGATGCCCGTCGTATTGGATGTCCAAGTTTATGCCGATGACATCAGAGCGATTATCGCAGACGAATTGAGGGCGATGGTGGCATGATTCATGATTGGGATTCTCATTACTGGATGGCAAAACTGCCATCCGGTAAATGGATCAGCGCTGCTAACCACAGCAGCTTTGAACCGATTTTCCAGACTGCTACCAAGATCAGGATAGAACCTCTATCTTCTCTATCTGCTCAGGCGGTGCTTGAAGCAGAAGTTCCAGACGGTTATACTGCATTTCTCCGCACAGATCGAGTCGAAATAGTGATGAAAGGCCCAGATGCGGATAATACGCCTAAACTGATCTATGTGATGGCATTAGAACGAGGATATTGGCCCGATCCTGGCAGAGTGGCACTTTCAACCGTGCCCTTGCGGGATGGCTTCCGGGCTGAACTTCAGATCTTTCCAGACGGTCATGGAGAAGTGGATTTCAGTTCTTCTGGTTATTTTATTAGCGAGGTAAAGAACACGATCAAATACGATTTATATAGATTTATAAAGGTGTGAAAATGTCAGTTCATATCAGGCGATACTATGGTTCCGGGCCGTCCGAGGTCGATATCTCAGGCGGGGCGAATCCAATAGGATTGAAACTGAAAACATATGACGGGGACTCGACTGAGACCTATCTGTTCAATGCCACGCATCCAGTGCCAAAACCTACGATTGGCAATAAACACAGCTTTACGGCCACAATAGCGCTCTATAGCGATGTGTTAGGCAGCGAAATATACAGCGATCCCAAAATCTATTCTGGTGGTGTTCCGTCCGTACCTGAACCTAATCCTCAAGGCTATGTTCCATGGACCGGGGCTCAGATATTCATTGCTGACGATACCGATGATACATATGTGCGGGCAACGGGCGTGACCGATGACAGCGGAACTGAGATGGTCGCTCAGGGATTGACTTCATCCAAGACCGATCTTCTGGCCACCTACAACGCTGCGAATATGAAAAACATTGGCCTGGTTGGTGGAGCGAGTTCTATTGGCCCACTGTCATCCGCACAAAGAATATCCAAATTCGTGCGGCTCCAGGGCACCCTGGGGACTAATTGTTCAGCAGGTTCCACCGTGCCCGCTACAATCTACATGAGGTATTCTGTCACTAGCTAAGGAAACTAGCTGAGGAACCATGATAATTGGCAAGAGTCGGATAGGTATTGGTCGCTTGGGTATAGCTAGCACCGGCGCTGAAGAGCTGGCAGCCCTGGCAAACATAACCATTCTGGATAGGAGAAGCCTATGGATGCAGGCCAATATGAACATAGTTGGTGTTCATATGCTCTACACTCACGCTAATATGGACATCGATCCATACAACCACAGGCAGATCCTGGCAAACATGTCCATTATTGGCAGGATACCTATCCAGACTCTTGCCAACATGAGCATATCAGACAGAGAAGTACGAAGCGTCTCCACAAACCTGTCCATTATAGCCGTTCGATATCATCAGACTTTGGCAGCCATGTCCATCCTCGGGTATGCGACCAAATCCACTCTTGCCGGTATGACCATTTCGGGCGATGTCGATCACAGCATATTCTCCAATATCAATATAGCAGAATATGGAGAATTATTTGCCGATGCATCCATCAGCATATCAGACAGCTTGGATATATATACATCAACTAACATAAATATATCCGATCTGAGGGCTTGTACGATGCCTGCGAGCATGACGATTTTGGACAAGCATTACTGGGCTATCGGCCCGGAGGGTGCGGTCTTGGACTTGTCCGGTAAAGTGGCCGATCCTAAGCCGGATGGTTTTGGGATCGAGACAGCCAGGTTGGGGTTGCCAGAAGGCCGAAGGGTGAGCATCAAGGACAAAGGCATCAAGGGAGGCGAATACATGTTCCATGTCTATTTCAATAATGACACTGAGCGTTTAGCCTTCCAGCGGATCGTGAATAATGATGCAGAGAACTATGTGCTCCATATAGGCCGATCTGACAGGTTCTATTATGTGAAAAAGATAGCTACGAACCCAGAGAAGATTAAGACTGCCAGGGGACCGGTGCAGAGGGTAACCTGCTGGATGGAAGATCCCTGCATGTATGATTCATGGGATCAGGGGCTGTTATTTGGTGTTAGTGCTCTGCCCTGGGAAGATGCCTACAAATACAATCATGGTACGGCACCGGCACCGATTTTGTTCAAGATCGGTGGGTTCCACTCCGGAGGGTTGCAGCTCACCCATCCCAGTATCAAAGCCCTGAACGGATCAGAGGAGAGCAATCTATATATCGGTCCCGGTTTGCTTTCCAATGAATACGTAGAACTCACGTTGGACGGCTGGCATAAACGATATCTTAGACATACTTATGCCGATGATTACAGTACCAACAACTATTGGCAATACGACGTTATCCAGGAAGGTTGTGTTCTTGCGAATGGGCAAGTGAGCGTACCGGCTGGCAGATGGTTCTATTACAAATTCCAGGGGCACCCCCTAAAAGATGATATAGAACTGATAGCCACAATCTCAAAGTCCGGATCGCCTCAGATCCAGTTCTCAATAGATGGAGCAAACTGGCAGACAGCTGTCGATGCCGAAGAAATTGAAAACGGCACAAAAAAGTATTACCTTACGGGCACTGAAAAGCTCCAGACAGTCTATGTGCGGTTCTATTCTCCCTCTGGATCGAGCATGACTATCCAGGATGTTGCTTTCGCGTTCGACCGAGACATCAGCAGCCAGTATGATCAACTTCCGGTTTGCCCGACCCAAGAATACCGGAAGCTAAGAATAGAGGGCTCGGGATCGTCTAGAGCGAAAATCCAGACCTCTTTTAGATCCAGGTGGCACGCTCAATGAAAGACCTCGATATCATCATCACCAATCCAGACGGCGGGAAAGTCTACCCTACCTTGGCAGACCTGCCGATTTATGATGAATTCATGGATCGCCCCAGAAGGATGGTTGCCAAAATAGAGAAAGGCTCTGCGGTCCATCCCAGGGGGACGGTAAAGGTAGTTCGGCGCGGCAAGACCATTCTTTTAGGGCACATCAAGAAGTTCGATCAGAGCAAGCCAGAATATGATACTCTGACCTTGGATTCAGCAGAGGCTCTATTGGAGGACCGGATAGGGGCTTTCTATAGGTATCCAGCAGGGACCACCTTGAATGCTATGCTTTCGGAAAAACTCGGGGGAAGCGTTGTGGGCCTGCTTGCTATGGCAAATAGCCTGGTTCCCAAGGGATCTTTCATCCACCACTCAGGAGCTGTCTATCGGTGGGCTGGAAGAGGGACTTCATCTCATCTCGGGGCTATCAGCCAGCTCTTCCAGGGTACAACATTGCTAACCAAAGTCTCGGACATCCCGACATCCCCAGGAACATGGTATCAATCCTCAAACGATCTGTATCTTTGGACGACTGACAACAGGAGCCCGGATTATCATCTCATACTCATCCCGAGCTTCAAGGACACTATGCTGAGGTTGGGTGCCCTGGAGAACGGCAACCAAACCTTCCAGGTATGTTTTGAGGTGGGGGAGACTGAACTTCTCCCAACGATCAAGTCTCTGATATTGGCCGGGGGGTTGGAGTATCAACCCAGATACGGGAAAGACGAGCTTGTGTATATTGATGGAAAAACCGTGCTCGGGAAAGGGAGTGATAATTCGCCGACAGCAACGTATATCGATGGCAAGAATGCTGAGATATCCACCGACACCATCGACGGCCTGGGTGAAATCCAGGCATTGATAGGGCAAGGAGCAGGTAGCGGCATGACCAGACAGGCTGCTACAGCTATGGGACAGGCCACGGCTCCTGGCGTGTGGAGAGAAGCAGTCTATCAAGCACCGGGCTTATATGGAGACATGCTGCGAACGGCCACAGAAAAAGCCTTCCAGGATTATGCTGATCCAACAATATACAATATTCAGACTCTGGATCAGGATTGGGCTCAGTCCGTGGGCAATTATGTTGAGATCCGCCGGGATCGACATATGCCAGTCGTCCGAAGGATCAAGCACATCCAGATGAAACCGGATGGCGCTATGTTCATGGAGGTGGGCCAAAGGCTTAGGACTATCAAAGAACTTCTCAGGGCTGGAGATGAAATCCAGCGAACACTCTCCAGCTTCTATGGTATCCACAGCAAAAACGCTTGGACCTGGCAGATCAGCCCACAGAATGTTGATAGCAGCACGCCTCTAGTAGTCGAATTTGATTTGCGCAGCTCCGAGGAGAACGGAGAGATAGATCCTAATTTTCCTTTCCAGGTGCTTCTGGATGTGAGGTTAGATTGGTTCAAGTCTTCAGTGAAATCTGCCACCGTAACGGGCGCGGGCCATGGTAATGTAGGATCGCACGGCGGCTATGGCGGAAGGTCCACCAGCTCAAAGCCAATGACTGCTCACGGCGTTCCGGCTCAGGATGTTACCGGGGTTTATGAGGGGCTGGCTGATATCTATGGCTATAGCGGATGGGGGCCATATTCTCAAAGCAGCATTGGGGCTTGGGGACACTATCATAACATGTACTTTTTCGCCTATGGTGTAGCATATGTATCCCAATTCGGCTATGCTGATGTCGTTGTGACAATCAATGACGGCACTGACTCTGCTTCAACCTATTTTGGCCCTACTTCAAGATTCCCAAGTGTTTGTGTAGGTTCCCATAAGCACACCCTGCCTTATCATTATACGAATGAAGCCGGATCGCAGTCACATGAGACAGCATGGGAAGGTGCCCAAACACGCGCCGGTTCTCCTCAGCATCTGGATCAGATCCTAGATGAGATCGGCGATAAAATCAATTTCGCGGTGAACTGCCTCTCTACCGGATCGGCTGCCTTGCTGGTTCTGAGCGTGAAATGCAACAGCAAACATGTGCCTGGTTCACCTTTCGCAGGCTCGGGCGGGCTATACATAGGGGATTCGCTGGATAATATAGACATATCCGAGCTGGTTTCGGTAGGATCAAGGAACACCCTAACTTTTGAAGTATCTGAATACATGGGCCAAGGTCCGGTGAAATGCTCCATATCTGGTAATGTGTCAGTCAGTGCCATAATATCTGCTTTCTGATATGCATTTTTAGCGAATAAAAATTATGTTAAGGTGATGATATGGATTTTGGGCTGAACACTAAATATGTGCCCGAGGTAGATGAGGTGCCTATCAATCCTTACCGCCTCAGGGAGATTATCCAGGAGATTGCAGAGTACAACCTGGCTTGCAGGCTTTATGAGAAATATGATAGCACAGGCGGAGAGATACCTGCTAAATACCGCGGGAGAAATCGGTATTGGGTGACGACTTCGGAGGGGCACCATGAGATCCATGGAGATTATCCTCTGATATCGGTTTATGATCTAGATCCAGAATCGCCCGAGGGAAGACTCTTAATTTGCCGTTACCGGCCCGAGCGACCGGCGATGAAGACTAATTCAGGAAAAGAGCTTCCGGCTGTGCCTCTCCAGACCCTAGCCCAAGCTGAAAAGCAGATCAAGGCAGCCCAATTGGAGGCGGAACGGCAGGAGAGGATGAGAAAGAAAGATCCTCGATTGGCGAACGATATCAAAATCAAAATTCCCACTCTAATGGCTCCATTGGCTGCCAGGAGGCGAATAGATGAGCGTCAGGGATAGACTGGTTGACTGGCTATTCCCAGGGCTCAGAGAGACTGTGGATCAGCATACTTTCATGCTGGAAGCCAATTTTGATATTCACTGCCTTGATCTTCCAGCGGGGGCTGTGATCTGGGAGGAGGCCATGGCTAACTGCGAAGCTCTTCATGAGGATCTGCTGGCCGGGAAGGTCGATCGAAGAGGGCGGGCCATGAGTCTAATTGAAGTTCTTAAGAGAAAAAATATTATAAAACTCAGGGAGATGTAAATGCCTTCGATGAAAACTGATGTGCTTAGGGATCATGTATTTCGTTATCCTCATCTTGCTAGCTTGTTGGGAGCCCACGCTGGCAGCCATGTGATACCTGACAAGCCGCCAGCGATCACCGAAAGAGCAGCAGGCGCTAATATGAGCATTGATGTAGGGCCGTTCAGCTATGTCTTAAATGGGATCGTCGGAGCGAAAACGAGCACAACCAATGTCCCAATAGCTGCTTCGGACTCCAACCCTAGAATCGATTTGCTCTATTTAGCACCAGACGGTAATCTAGCCATTCTGAAAGGCGCTGCCAGCGCAAAGAAGCCCATGATGGAGGATATTTGGCAGAAATGGGAAGAGCCCTATCCGGCTGATTTCAGCACCAATGACGGGCTGCTTCTGGCTGAGATCATGGTCCCAGCCAATGCAGCCAGCATCCGAAATGAACATATCCGGAACATTGTGGTACCTGCTATTCCTGCAGATTTCAACATTATACATTCGGTTGAGATCTTTCAGAGAGGCACTGAGATCATAGCCAGGAAAGCGGACGGCACCATTCTTGAAAGCGGTATAGCGGGTGTTGATGATACCGACGTATTCGATGCCGCTGCTGCTGGATGCCCGAATAATGGAAGCATAGGCATAGGTCCAGGAACCTACATCCTGGAAGCTAACAAGCTCTTCTATCTATCAAATAATAGTACGACCAACCCATTTTACTATGCCTTTGGCCCGGCAATGGAAGGAAAGAATTGCCATGTGTACGGGTCTGGTCCTGGTGTAACCATCCTGAAAATGGCCAATAACCAGCACTATTCCGGCCACCTGGCAGTTCTGATTCTGAATCGAACTACCGGCGATATGAATAATGGATTTACGTCCTTCACTCTGGCGAATCTGACGTTGGATGGGAATCGAGCTAATCAGGAGATAGTCTCAGCAATAGATGGGCCGGGCCTATACCTCTCTGGAAGCGTTCGAACCAACGAGAAAATATTGAATGTGGAGATGATAGATTCCTTTGGCTATGGGGCTTATCTTGGTAATAATGGTAGCGGGCCAACGAAAGGAGTTATAATTTCTGGAATATATGCGAAGAATTGCTATAAATCTGCAATATGCTTGGATACTACGGCTGATGTTTCCATATCTAATTCTGTCATCTACGATGGCAGCATAGGATTGGAGGTATTGGGTAACACTGATTACGCTACTCGCGAATATGATAATATTTCCATCACCGGAGTAACCTGCAAACGCGCTGGAATCACTATCTGGTGCATCAATGGATGCGTCGTTTCCGGTTGCACCATGGACATAACTGGAGCTATCGTCCATTCCTACGGACTACAGGTACATTGCAGTCGAAACATCGATATCGTGGGGTGCAGGTTCACTGCAAATAAGACCTCACAGTATGTGACCTACATCGATGGCGGCGGGTATATACAAGATGGAAGCTATGATCAGGTCAAATTCAGAGATTGCACCTTCGATGCTTTCCAGGCTCTGAAAGTGTTTGGCTCCGCGGTAGTCGAGGCATATAACTGTACGTTTCATGCATATACCTACTCTTACCTGAACGAGCAGCAACAGGAAGTGAGGGTTCCGGGTGCGTGCGTATATCTGAAAGAGTTTGAAGAGACAATAACTGCTGAATTGAAATTTACAGGCTGCGAATTTGTGGCCGATGCTTATGACACATATATATTTTATATACCGCCACATTCCACAGTAATCTCTGAGAAATGCAGCGCCCCAAAAGTCGGGGCAATGTCGATCGGCGGTGGTCTATTTACATATGATTGCACCGGACCGGGCCTGGTAGCATATAACAGCAGATGGGTTGCACAATGGGGCGTGTTCTACTCCACTCCTGCCAGCTCTTCCAGCATAACCATGCTATATAACATGGTAAATGCAATACCGATAGGCACGCCAATAAAATACCTGACCAGTGCAGGCGGACCATATTTTGGGATTGTCACAGCTATAACGTCTAATCTGCTAACCATCGCAGGCCCGCCGCTGTCAGGAACTATCTATATGATATGGACTGGGCCACCCGAAATGGTCTGCCAGGTGGATTATCTTATTCCAGGGGCCTATGCCACAGAAGCAAAGACCAACCTGATTCAAACATTCCAAAAATCTTTCTCTCCCTGGCATGGGCCGCCTGCATACCTGGTGAGGATCAGCCACCGAGCGCTGGCTGCTGATAGCGGCACTGCTCCGAAAGTGACCGCTTCCATCGAGGGCAACATAGTCGGAACCGACAATTCCAACACCGGACTGCCAGTTGCCACAAGTTGGACACATACCACCACCGGCATAAATGCCAGCAATTACAGGATAGACCTGAATGATGCCATTGAGCTGAGAACCACACAAGGCGGAAGTGGCGATTCTACATTTCTCACAGTATCTCTAATATTTGTGTCGGAGAGATGAGTATGCGAATATTAAGGCGAATACCTCTAATAGCAATGAGTTATCAGGCGGTCTATCCCCCAGCATATAGCAGTACTTACGTTAAGGCCACTACAAACACTTTTGAAATGGAGCCTCATAAAGCTTTAGATCCAAGCCAATCGCCATCTGGAGACGCATATCCTTACTGCTGGATGAGCAATGTTGGAAATCCAACGAGCCAACGATTTCATGTGGATTTGGGTTCTGCAAAGGTAATTGGAAAGATAGTCTATTGCAACTATCACAATGCTGGATACAATACAACACGCGGAGTAAACGGTTTTACTCTTCAGGGCTCTAACAACTCCAGTAGCTTTTCAAATCTCACATACGCAACAGATACCGGGTGGACGACTATCGATAAGTCTCCAGCTTCGATGACACAACATACCCAGACTTATGACGGTGCTCTATTCTATGAGATAATAGTGACATCACCATCAACACCATATCGTTATTACGCTCTAAAATGCGCAAATAATCATGGTGACACCAGCTATATGGGAATACGTAGGTTAATATTCTACGAGTTAACATATTAGCTAGTACACCTTTTTTTGTATTTTTATTTCTGCAGAAGGTTCTTTGGGATTCAAGCCTATATACGTCTCAGCTAATCCTCTCAAAGCCTTGTATCCTTTTTCTGTGATCATGTAATCCCCTCTTTCATTACGCTGCAAGATCATACCACAATCCAACAATTTCTGCAAATGGAAGAGCAAGTTACCGCCCCGAAGCCCCGTGAGGCTTGAAAGTGCTGAAAAAGTCTTTGTCTCGGATGAAAGAACTTTCATAATCTGTATTCGCTGCTTATTGCTTAAAGGCTCAATCATCTCATCAACTATTCGTTCCTCGGATAGTGCGAGAATAATTTCGTTCGATTCACCTTTGTCCCTATATATGTTAAGAGAATGCATAAGATCTACCTGTTTATCGAGAATTCTTGAGGTTTCCGAGAAACATCTGACGCATTGGTCATAGCGAGCATTCTCTCTCAGTCCTTTTAATTTCGATCTGGCCTTGCTAATAGATTCCTCAGATACTTTGCCATCTCTTATCTGTTCTATGTTTCTTTTTAATAAGTCACTGAATAACGATCTACAGGCCTCCCTCATATGGCAGTTTTTCTCCATATTTCTTTCCAGTCCTTGCTCAATCTCATTTGTCGCATAACCTATGATAGCATTAGAGAAATCGCTTCTGCAACCTTTGAGGATAGATTCGAGATGTTGCTGATTTGACCGTTCAATAAATCTCTTTAAATCTTCATGCATTTCTGAAAGCTTTGATCGGATCGCAACAAGCTCGCTTTGCATATCATCTTTCATGAGATGATCTGGGATACGGATAGATAAAAAGGTTTCTATTTTATAATTCTTAGTCATTTTGATGCACTAGAATGCACCAGGTGCATTTTTGTGAAGCTAAAGTATATATTCATATACATGCAGAAAGTATTGAAGGTGAAATACTATGAATGTAAAAGACGAGATACATGCCCAGATAGAAGGCGCGCTTAAGAATGCAAAGTTTCCAATCAACACGCCCGAAGAGCTTTTAGCAGCGATGCCTCAGGGAGCAGCTACAAAGTGCAAGGCAGGAGATGTCGAGCTTACAGCAGGGGATGCTGGAAAAGTCTTGGAGGCCACTGACTTTCCATTTAAAAGTGCTAAACAGGTTGCAGATGTTATAGTCCAAAGAGCAGGGCTATAATTTGTTTTCTTTTTAATCATTGAACGGAGGAAATAATATGGTGAATATGCCGAAAGATGTCAGGGAGACACTTGAAAAGCAAAAGCCCATTCCAATAGCCACAGCAAATAAAGCAGGCGTGCCGAACGTTGTCTTTGTTGGGCTTTTGAAGATACTCGATGATGAGACATTGATGTTGGCGGACAACTTCTTTAATAAGACAGCGGCTAACCTGGAAGAGAATCCAAAGATTTCGATACTCTGCTACGATCCCCAAACCAGTAAATCCTTCCAGATCAAGGGAAGCGCAAAGGTCCACAAAGAAGGCCAGGTTTATGAGGATATGAGAAATTTTGTGCATGGCATCAACGACAAACTACCCGCAAAAGCAGCAGTTATAGTGCAGATCGAGGAGATATACAACGCCCTGTATGGACCAGGAGCAGGTGCGAAAATAGCTTAAGTATAGATGTCGAGAGTTATGAGTTCGCAACCTTGAATCGTTGGCAAAAAGAAATATCAAAATTGGAGCTTGGGACTTTCAAGAACTCCCTATTATTTTCAGTGAGCATTATTTCTGTAAATCGAGGCATCACTATGTCAGAGCACATTATAGAAATGGCCAAAGCCCTGGTGAAAGTGAAGGACGGGATGATCGAAGTACTGACCAAACCCACAATCCGCCATTGTCCATTAAGGAACGACTTGTATGGCTTCGAGGAAGAAAACCACAAGACCGTAGAAAAGGTCTTGAGAAGGCATATCGAAGAATTCGGGATGTACGGTCCCAATCGTGTACTGGAGAGCGATCAGAAGCCAGTGAGCTTCGGAGCTTCGGAAATCATAATGGATGCCATGACAGAGGGTCTTGTGGATGCCGCAGTAGTTGTCTGTGAAGGTGCAGGAACGGTGATAATCACAAGACCAGAAGTGCTTCAGGCCGTGGGGGCACACATGACAGGTCTTATAAGCACCGAGCCTATTAAAGAGATACAGGATGGTTTGAAACAGAAAGGTTGCTTGCTTCTTGATAAGCAATGCGCGATTGATCAGGTCGAAGGTTATATAATGGCAGTGGAGGCTGGTTTCAGGAAAATAGTTGTGACCATAACCGGACATAAGGCATCAGAGGCTAAGCGGTTACAGGAACTGGGCGAAATCTCCGGTGTTAAACCGGTCGTCGTTTCAGTTCATAATACAGGCATTAGCGTTGAAGAAGCGGAAACTTTGTCTGATTATTGTGATATTGTATGGGCCTGCGCCTCAAAGCTGGTTAGGGAAATAGTAGGAAAAAGATCGAAGCTTCAGATCGGAATCTCTATCCCGGTCTTCGGAATGACTCAGGCGGGAAAGCAGCTGATACTGAATCGGGCATTACATTTCGAAGACGGACTGATCATTCATCGGGCAAGTTTACCGTATACGCCTATTGAAAAGCAACCTGAGCCGCTAATGTAGCACTGAGTAAGCGGTTAAAGATGAAGAGAAATCTCCATTTACTTGCTTCCAACAAAATGATCGATCCTATCCAACAAATGCGCATTCAATGGTGTCTCATTTTAGTGGCAACCCATTCCCTGCGTCATTTGTAGGATTGCAGCTTTACCGAACGCGGCTATCAATTCTGTTACAGGAGGCTCTCTTAACGGCTCAACTAATTTGCCATTCTTAATTAATCCTGCCTTTATAGCGGATTCGAGCACATATGGGTAATACATGCGAGCATTTGCTGTTTCCCCTTTTGCTTCAATGTAACACGTTGTTTCTGAGTTTCGGAATGTTTTACCTTGAGCGATAGGCCTAATGCAATGTTCATGAAAAAACTTTAAAGCTTCGCAGAAGCTTTCAGCATTTATCACTTCGTTCCCGTCCAATCCGACTACTTTATACATAGTAAACCCTTTGATCACACTCGGTTAGTTTTTCTGAAAACCGACGACATTCGACGACATAGCCAGCTAAAAGCTCATTGTTATTGAAACTAGGGCCAAAGGAGGCTGCAATAAATTGCAGCCTCTCTAACTTCAGTTTCGGTTAAGCATCTCTTCCTCTGCAATTCAGGGTCATTCTAGAATGCCTTCTTCCTGCAATACCTCGACTACTTGCATCAGTTGTCCTTCACTCAGTCTTAGCTTGGAACGTATATCTGAGGACGTGAACTCTCCCCCGGTTTCCTCGATGAATGAGATGACCCTTTGCTTATCCTCATCGGTGACTTCCTCTAACTTCCACCCTTCAGTAATCTTCTTGTCATCGACAGGTCTCACAACACCTTCTACGACCGGATGGTCAACCTCGAGTAGGAACTCTTTGAGGGAGGAGATATCTCTAGCATCCTCATCAGTAGCGATCTTGCTATATATCTCCTCTGGAATTCCTTCCTTTACTCTCTCCTTGAGATTCTTGGACATCCATACGATCCTTCTCCAGCCGCCATCTGCCTGCAAGAACTTAGATGAGAAGTAGTACAGAATGCCTATCCCCAGGAATCCCACAACCTGCTTGCCGCCGCCAGTCTGTCCTGCCATGGTCGAGAAAGGCAATCCGTTGGGAGCTGAGCCTTTGAAATCACGATCCGCTAATCCTATGCCGTCAACCTCAGGTATGTAGAAACCTATGGTCTCGAAGCATCCGCAGGAGGTATGAGGGGCGTCGAAGAAGGTATATAGCTTCATGATATTATACTCACCACCAGATCTCTTTGCAGCTGCCTCGTTGACGCTTTCATACTCACCAGCAATTGCGTCCTTAAGCCCTGTTTTAGGTATCGGAAATTGGGGTCCTTCTGGATCTACCTTGGCCGCAGCGCGTCCATCGAACCAGGTGATAGCACCACACAGGGATGGCCTATCAGGAGTTACTACACATGAGCTTGTAGGAGCAAATGCTTGGCAAAGAGTGCATCCATAGAATACATCGACATCCTCATCGTGCAGCCCCTTGGCGCGTTCATCACGAGCCTTGTAGATGGTCATGGCACTGGCAAGTTCCTCTTTCACCTTTGCTGGATCGGTAACCACCGTGACCTCCATTTTCTCTATGAAGGGCATCTCAGCCTTGTACAGCTCGATGACCGGTTTGAATATCTGTTCCCACGAGGTCACACCCTTCTTCTGCAAACTTTTGCCTAGTCTCATCCAGATGTCGTACCTTTGATTCAGGTGCATTAAGCCGCTGATATAAGAGAGAAGGGAATGATTGCGCCTCTCGATGATTGATTCCAGGTCCTTCTCGACCTTCTCACCGCCAACCTTGAAGCTCATTCCGAAGGGTATGGTCGAGCCCTCTTTGATATCTTTGAGGTCGGGACCGATGATATTCACCTTTCCATCCTCGATCTGATCCATAGGTGTTGCTATGCTTAGCTCGAATCCATCTGCTTTCGGGCCGCCCATCTCCACCCACAGGTCCTCTTTCCTGATGCGTTCCCCTTCATACATGGGGGAAATATCCAACTTAACTTCTGCGGTCATTATCTTTTACCTCTTAGAGCTAACTTTACACGAATTCCGCTGGCCTTCGATCACTGGCGCGTTTTATTTCTCGCGCACAATTCTTTTGCACAGGACTAATTATCTCGGTTATACATATATACTTTAGCGTTATGAAAATATACCAGATTGGATTTTGTATATATTTATAACCTTGAAATTCATAGAGGAAACCTTTTAATATCTTTAAGGAACTCATTATATATTGATCTGGAAATTCCGACTTTTTTCCTGGAATGCAATTACAGATAAACAGATCTTAAAAAGATAAAGGAGTCAGACTAAATGAACCTACGCATCTATGTTGTTCTAGCATTAGCAACTATACTGTTTTAAGCGCTAATACCTTTGCACAGAAATCAGTAGGAGTTGCTATCGAATCGGATAGTATAGCCCCAGCACCGGCATCGATTGGTGCAGATGTTCCCCTAACTTACTTTGGACTGCTCCCTCAACAGTTCAGCGTGAACTCGTGGGCCCCTATGCCTAGCTTTGGTATATGGCTCAGGTAACTTCTCCTCAGCTCTTCTCTATCAATGTGATCATAGATATCGATTGCCTCTTTGCGAACATCGCCCCTTAACTCCTGGATGAATTCACGGGGCATCCCAGATCTGCGAAGGTGGGTGGTGAACCAATGACGGCAGCAATGGGCGCTAAAATGTTCTTCCAGCTTGGGGGATTTGGGGTTATGGATACCAAGGGCAATGCCCGCCTTACTGATCATATAGATTACCGTTTTTTCCGTTGCGGGGCGGCCAATCGTTGATATCCATAATGCCTTGATTCCATCTCTGTTCCGTTCTTCACGAACTGCCAGCCAACGAGACAGTATAGTGGCTGCCTCCTGGTCGAAAAAGACTACTCTATTGGAACGTTTCGCGGTTGGCTTCAGGGTGATGCTCCAATCATTCCAATTGATATCATCGACTTCCATGCTCAATAACTCATTCCTCCTTACGCCCGTCTTGAAGAGGACGGTCATCATGGCCTTGTCTCGGATATCGACCATATAGTCGATCATATTGGCTGCCTGTTTTATGCTGATCAACTGCCTGTCTCGCTTCTCGTTGTCTTTCTTATAGCTATGCAAATACCGCGAGCGTACCTCTTTCACCGGATTCTTATCGGTCAATTCCTCGAAAATGGCCCAATCATAGAAATTGCTTATACTAGCGAGGCTGAACGCGATTGATCCAGTATAATGCCCCTTTTTTCGGGCCTCTTCTATAAAATCTCTGATATCTATTTTATTGACTGCGAATATGTCCTTGTCATCCAGGAACCTCATAAAATTGGCTATGCGATACCTATAATTCCGGATAGTCCTTGGGCTCATCCCGCGAATCTTTGCATCAGTGGCCCAAGCCTCCAGCAGGGTCACTTTAACCATCTCCAGCCGTTCTTGGATTTAGCTATGAACCTGGTGCTTTCCAGAATCTCCAACTGCTGAGCTAGAGCCCTCATTCGCGTTGTGTCCGAGGGATTGATCTTCAAGGCTGTCAAGAGAGCATGGCTGTGGATCGGTCCGGCCTGCAGGATTGCTAGGAGATCGGGATCAAACTGGATATTGATGCCTGCGTCCTCATTGAAAGCTGCGTATCGCTGGCGTTGCAGCTCTGCGTTGATCGTTTCGATCTCTCGCGACAGTTCTGCGATCCTCCGCCTCAGCTCCCTGTTCTCGTCCTCCAGGTGTCCATAGTCCGTTGCAGGGATAGCTGGCTGCTCATGGCCTACCGCTTCCTCCAAAATATTGATTGCATATCGCGAGAAAGTGCAGCCCCTCGCTGCAGCCAATCCAAAAAACTTGTTTTTCTGTTCTACGGAGTCGAAATAAACCTCTCCTATTCTTCCGTGATAATCCTTCCGGGCCATGCTATATAGTTGATAACCCAGCTATATATTTGTACCGGTATTTACGAATCGATATAGGAATATGCCGTCCTTCCCGTTTTATCATCCGGATAGCTGTAGTAGGTGAATATAGGATGCTGGGTGTCTGGATTCAGGTAGGTGTAGGTCTTCTTGCCGGTGAATGGATCCATATATTCCAACAAAGGCAATCCGGTATCTGGATCGGTATAAGCATCATCCAGCCATTCGCTGAGGTTCAGCTTGCCCTGAATATAGTTGGGATCGGCAATCAAATTGCCGTCCTCTATCCTGCTCCCTCGGGGGGCACCTCCCCAGTTCCAAAGATTGCTGCTGTTGTTCTCGACTGTGCTAACGTTGCTTTCCTGAACTGGCTGAGGATTCTCGGCCTTGAAGCTATCAATCCAATCCCTGGCAAATTCGCCGCTCACGCTCTGGAATTCAGGTGCATTCTGGGAGCTGCAAGTGACTGCAAGGAAAAACAGCAGTGAAGTGATCAATATTGCCGCTACAGCAGGGATATTTTTCATTTCAATCCATCCTATCCTATTCGATCTTCCTGGCGGCAACCTCAATCGCCCGGACGACGCTCTCTTGCGGTATTATGGTAGCCACAGGAATGGTGAGCAGCTTTTCCACCGTAGGGCTGACGATAGGAGCGCAGACCAGAGCCGAGGCTCCATCCCTCTCCGCCCTCACCGCGGCAATTATGGCCTCCTCGATGTTGGTTGCCGAATACTCTCTCAATGTCAGCAACCGGTCTCCTATCTTCATCTTCTTCTCGCTGATCTTGTCCAGGACTGGCCGGGCGGCAATGATGGCGATGAAGTCTCCTCCCGAACCCTCCAGCTGGCGGATGGTCTTCACAATCTGGCGCAAAGTGGTGATATTCGGCTCCCGGTGGCCGGAAAGGATCTTATAAAGAGTGCTCTGGGGTATCTCAGAGATCCGGGAGAACTCACGCGCAGAGAGCCCCAGCTCCCCGATAACCTCTTTTAAGGTGTCACGCAGGCTCTCATCCGACTGGAAGGCAGATCTCATAACCCTTTCCACATTTGGCATACTATTGGGTATGCAACAGCTAATATTTGTACTTTTGGGATATAACCTAAACGTGCTCGCCGGATATAATTCTTGTACAAAAAGGATAAAATTTGGTCGCAAATAGAAAATGTTATATTCCCTTTGGTTAAGGTATCTCTCATGGGAGAATATCTGCTCAGATGCGTGAGCGATGGATCGGTTCGGCCTCCATATTCACTTAGCTGCCCTCATGATAGCTCGCTGTTGCGCGCGGAGTACAAATCCAGACAGCTGGAGATAAAGGACCTTCCCGGTATCTGGCGATTCATTGACTGGCTTCCTGTCAAGGGGATTATTGAGAAAGCAACCGGAAGGTCGGTGACCTACAAAAGCCAGGGGCTGGCAAGGGAGCTGGATCTAGAGAACCTTTATATCAGCTTCAATGGCTACTGGCCGGAGAAGCATGCAAGTTTGCCCACCTGTAGCTTCAAGGACCTGGAAGCTGCGCCAACCATGCAGATGCTCCTGGATAAGGGGGAAAGGTCATCACTGGTGGTGGCCTCAGCAGGAAACACCGCCCGCGCATTTGCCCATATAGCATCTCTGACTGGCCAGGAGCTGGTCTTATTTGTTCCGGAAAAAGCTCTGGAAAGAATGTGGACGATTGTACCACCAGGGAGAATAACTCTGATCGCAGTCAAAGGCGATTACCTTGATGCCATTCAGATGGCAGAGAAGGTGCAATCCCGAAAGGGTTTCACCCCCGAGGGAGGGGCGAGGAATATCGCCCGCCGGGATGGAATGGGAACGGTGATGCTGGATGCAGCGGTAACAATTGGACGCACGCCCGATCACTATTTCCAGGCGGTGGGAAGCGGCACTGGAGGCATATCCGCCTGGGAGGCCAGCCTGCGGCTGAAAAACGATGGCCGGTTCCACCCGGAACTTCCTTTGCCCAGGCTGCATCTGGCCCAGAATATACCCAATGCCCCCATCTACTATGCCTGGAAAGCTCTGGAGCCCGAGCCGTACCAGGAGGAGATGTTCGATGATGTCCTGTTCAATCGCAAGCCTCCATTGGACATGCCCGGCGGAGTCAGAGACGCCCTGAAGGCCACGGAGGGCATGGTTTACGGAATCACAGACAGAGAGGCCAGCAAAGCCAGGGACCTATTCGAGCAGTCTGAGGAGATAGATATTCTCAATGCCCCTGCCGTTGCTGTGGCCGCGCTGCAAAAGGCGATAGAAGCGAAGAGCGTCTCCTCAAAGGATATCATACTTCTCAATATAACCGGCGGCGGCATGGCAAGGATGAAAGAGGATCATTCCCGCCATATGCTGCAGCCGGATGTTGCAGTCTCCTCTTGGGAGGATGCAGCCCTATTTCTGGAGGAAGGATCGTGAGCCAGACTATTAGCAATACAATGAGCCGGATAAAGATAGCTGATATAGCTGATATAGCTGATATAGCTGATAAGCCGATGGGCACTGCAATGAGCCAGGCAGCGGTCCGCGATAAGACCAACAGTCAGCCCTTGACGCTCACCGTTCAGGGTGGAGTGGACAAGTGCGGCCACCAGGATCTTGTCCATGAGATAGAGATCTCCCGGGGAGAGATAATAGGAATCGTAGGGCCCACGGGCTCAGGCAAGAGCACTCTTATCTCCGATATAGAGCAGTTTGCTCTAGGAGATACCCCCACTGGGCGCAGCATTCTGATCAATGGCCAGGTGCCGAAAAACGAGCAGCGTTATGACCCGAGAAAGAAGCTGGTCGCCCAGCTCTCCCAGAATATGCACTTCCTGGCGGACATGCAGGTGGGAGAATTCCTGCGGATGCATGCCAAGTCTCGGGGCAAAGATCCTAATCAGGCGGACAAAGTCATCGAGCTGGCCAATACCCTGACCGGTGAGCCCATAAGCCCCGAGTTTCAGCTCACCATTCTCAGCGGCGGCCAATCCCGGGCCCTGATGGTGGCGGACATTGCTGTTATCAGCGACTCGCCAATAGTATTGATAGACGAGATCGAGAACGCGGGAATAAAAAAGCAGGAGGCATTGCGCCTCCTTTCCGGCGAGGGAAAGATAGTGGTGGTGGTAACTCACGATCCTATGCTGGCCCTGATGGCCACCCGCAGGATTGTGATGAAAAACGGGGGCATGACCAAGGTCATCAGCACCAGTAACGAGGAGCAGAGGATCTTTCTGGATATCGAGAGGGTAGACGGCTGGCTCACCGGCCTGCGTGAGACCATCCGTCAGGGCGAGGTAGTAGCTTGAAGATGGTGGTGGTGGCGGGGACGCCGGGATCGGGCAAGACATCAGTTCTCATGCATGCGGTAAAGGATCTGATCAAGGCAGGAGCTGCTCCTGCTCTGGTGAAGATCGACTGCATGTGGACCGAGGACGACCTCCGCTTCAAAAGGCTCGGCCTGCCCGTAGCCGTGGGCCTGTCAAAGGATATGTGTCCCGATCACTATGCCATCTACAATGTGGATGAGATGCTCGGCTGGGCAAAGGAGCAGGGGGCGGGAATCCTGCTAAACGAGACTGCCGGCCTCTGCTTGCGCTGCGCTCCTTATCCGGATCAAGCTCTGGCCATCTGCGTGATCGATGTCACCACCGGCCCCAACAGTCCGCTGAAGGTGGGGCCGCTCCTCACTACCGCCGATGCTGCGGTCATGACCAAGGGCGACCTCGTCTCCCAGGCGGAGAGGGAGGTCTTCAGAGAGCGCATCCTGGAAGCAAATCCCGGTTGCCGGATCATCGAGGCAAACGGCCTGACCGGCAAGGGCTCCTCTGAATTCGCCGAGCTGATCTTGAGCTGGCCGGAGATCTCGGGAGTGATGACCTTGCGGCATAATCCTCCTTTAGCCATCTGCACCTTATGTACCGGCGAGTTGCGCGTCTCCAAGGAGCACCACAGGGGAATGCTCCGTCATCTGGATGGATTCATGGAGTACACCGGCGAATGATGAGGTTGATGAGGTTTGGAGGATCGTGAAGCGGATTGAGAAGCTCCTGCCGGGGTACAACTGCGGGGAGTGCGGATTTTCCAGTTGCCGGGAGTTTGCCGGAAAGCTGGTGGATGTGGCAGGCCTTGTGAGGTGTCCCATCCTCAAGCAGGAGAGGTTCAGTGGCAGGGCGGAGGAGATTGCCGGCCTCCTCGGCTCTTCGGAGAGGACAGAGGAGATAGTAGGCGTTTTGGATGGTCTTATGGCTGACTTCTCTCTATCACCCCTTCCAGGGGAGCCATCCTGCCGGGAGGACCTGCATCCCTTCAATCCCGAGGCCCGGCTTGAGGAGGGCGACATCTTCCGCTACCGGCCGCTGGGCTGTCCCATCACTCATTTTGCCAAAGTGCTCAAATCCAGCCAGGGCGTCGTTACCGTCCATCTGATCGGGCCGGTTCATCTGCTCCTGGGATTGCCTGCGCCCGAGGACATTGGCATATGCCTGGTTTTGGCCTTCGAGGGCACAATATGCCGGGGCAGGAGGCCGGAGGTGGGGGAGACGGTGCGATTTCTGCCCGAGCACTGCATGATGCAGAAGGTGCACTCGGGAGTGGTGGTGCACTCGGAGGGGGAGAGGTTGAGGATAGAAGGGATTGATTTGAAGGTGTGGTAGATAGAGAGCCTCCCGCAAGGAAGCCTAAGAAATAGAGTCGATGCAACTTGACAAAATAATGATTCTTTGCATAGCTTCTAATCCGTCTGCAATAATAGTAAAGGACGGCCTTAATTTTTAGCTCGAACTAACTGAATGTGGGTTTATACGGCAAATCAACTTCCAACATGGCAAAATAGTTATATATCTAATCAGTACCATAATTATTAATGGTGATATGATGGGCATTCTGAGTCAAAAATATTACATAAATTGTTTTTTATTTTTAATAGTTATATCTTCAACGATAGTGTTTTGTGAAGCCATAGATGATAGGATCTACGATGACGATGAGAACTCTCGCTCTGAGGCTGTGGATTTCGGCACGAATTGCATGCGAGGACCAGTAACAAGTATGACCCCCCCAATAACTCAGAATTTCATTATGAAAATAGGCGCTACTATAGAGCAGAGGAATGCAAGAGATGTATACATCAAAGGCTTCGGAAATATGACATTATTGTTTGAGCCAACAGCTAATCCAGATAAGCTTAATGTTAAACTTACAGATATACGTCTGGAGATCTATCCTTTTAATCTACCATTGCCACCAGGTAGTCCACAGAAGATTATTAGATCTAATCGAATTGCATTGGATGGAAGTAACTTCGATATCAAGGCTTTCAATGGAACTTTAGATCGGAGAACAAAGAAGGTGGCCTTGAAATTTGTCATCATTCTGGATCCTGATAAGATCCCAGAAATGAAGGCGCTTGGAATTAGAGAACCTTTAAAGGCGATAGCCATTGAGGAAGGCACTATGGATATCGAAAAAGGTCTTATTGCTACTTATTCAGAGCCATTTAATCTGGGCTCCGGTCCCCAATACATAACCGTGTCAGGAGATCAATTCAGTAGCTGTAAACCCGCCTTTTCAGATTGCTCTTCAGATCCTCTCAGTTGCTGTTCCGGGAGTTGCGTTTTTGGCATATGTGATTGTATTGAGGTTGGAGAAAGAATACCATCTGGATCTTCCGAGGATGTCTGTTGCTCAGGAGATGCAAAGGCGAATTTATGCTGCGCTAAAGATGGGATGGAGACTGATGAATCATATAATTGCTGCGAAGGTCTTACTTATTCAAGAAGATCCGGGCGTTGTCTCACTCCAACCGATGCATGTATAGAAGATGGCTGCCAATGGACAAGATCATCTTGTTCTTGTGAAGAAAGAGATTGTTTGCGGAATCCTTATTGTGTATGGACTGGACGAGATTGTTATTGTGAAGACATGCCTGAGACGGGGTAAGTGAACGAATCAGGTAGAGCCTACTTATTTTATTTTTTCCCTGATAACCAATGGCGTGGATTCTGGCAAGGGCTATTCGGAGCTGGCGGATTTGATAACGAGTTAGCCAGATCTATGCCTGGTTTTGGCCTTTGAGGGAACTGTCTGCCGGGGCAGGAGGCCGGAGGTGGGGGAGACGGTGCGATTTCTGTCCGAGCACTACATGATGCAGAAGGTGCACTCGGGAGCGGTGGTGCACTCCGAAGGGATGCGAGGGAGGATCGAGGGAATCGATTTGAAGGTGCATTGATATAATCTAAAATTTTTTATTTAAATTCCGTTTGCCAAGCCTTCTGGGTTAAGCTTTTCTCCTTCTTGATCCCTGCCACAGACAGGAATTCAATGAGAGAATGACATTGATGCGGGCTGTATTCATGCGGCAAGAAGTTGAAGACCAGAGTGAATTGGAGCAGAAAGGGCTTCTTGATGATTGCCCTGGCAGGAGATATGATCTGATCGTCATAGGCGCAGGTCCCGCAGGCCTATTTTGCGCCATAAACTGCCGGCAGAACGCCAGAAATGATGATCATCGAAGAGATAACAGGCGTATCCTCATCCTTGAAAAGAAAGGATCCCCCGGAAGGAAGCTTCTCCTATCCGGCTCCGGCCAATGCAACATAACCCATGAGGGAGAAATCCGCAACTTCCTCAATCACTACGGAGAGCATGGCCGATTTCTTCGGCCGGCCATCATGGGCTTCACAAACCAGGATCTCATCTATTACTTTAAGGCAAAAGGGCTCGAAATGGCAAGCGAGCCCAGTGGCAAGATATTTCCCCAGACCCGCAGGTCAAAGGATGTGCTCGACATCCTGATCGAGGACTGCAAGAAGGCTGATATTGAAATCCAATGCCGGAAGGATGTCAGGACTGTCAACAGAATAGAGGACGGATTCGCTCTCTTGGGTGACGGCTTTAGTTATCGATCCTCCATTCTGGTCATTGCCACCGGCGGATGCTCCTATCCTGCCACAGGTTCCTCTGGAGACGGCTATAGATTCGCTCGCTCCCTCGGCCACAGGCTGACAGAGATCGGGCCAGCTCTGACCCCAGTTATCATAAAAGACTATCCATTCCATGATCTAGCAGGTATATCGTTAGACAATATAAAAATTTCTTTAAATAATCTCAAGAAGACCAGGGAAGGACAGGGCGACATTCTGCTCACTCACGAAGGGCTTTCCGGTCCTGCTATTCTTGACCTGTCCCGGTATATCCAGCCAGAAGATATCTTGAAGCTCTCTTTTGTCCCTAAAGAGAAGCGTGCAGATCTGGAAGGATGGTTTCTAGAGTTATCTGGAAAGGAGGGTAGCCGCACGGTAAAGTCGCTCCTATCCAGTATTCCCTGCTCCGTCCCTCTGCCATCCAGGCTGATTGGGCGAATTATTGAGATCTGTGGGATCGATCCAGATCTCGGCCTCTCTCAACTGAGAAGAAGGGAACGAATGCATCTGGTAGATATTCTGGTCGGCCTGCCGCTTACCGTATCAAGGCCGGACGGCTTTGAAGCGGCCATGGTCACAAGGGGAGGAGTGGACTGGAGAGAGGTCAATCCCAAGACGATGCAATCAAGACTGGTAAAGGGGTTATATCTGGCAGGAGAGGTGCTCGATGTGGATGGCGATACAGGAGGATACAACTTGCAGTCCTGTTTTTCCACAGCAATGCTGGCTGCCAGAAGCATAAGAAAGAGCTGGGATGGCAAAATGAATTAGCCTCTCAAATGAAGAGCATTGCGACCTGGGAAAATGAATATTAGCCTTTAAAGCCTAATTCTCTGGCTTTGGCGAGGGCCACATCCGCTTCTGCTTTACGATTAAGATCATTGAGTGCCAGATGCTTCTGGTACCATGCATCTACATAATGAGGATCTAGTTCAATGGCTCTATCCAGATATACCAAGGCATCCTTGTGCTTATTCTGGCAATTAAATGCCCAGCCCTTTATGGTCCAGCAGGAGACATGTCTTGGATTGATTCGCAAAGCCTCATCCAGACATGCATGAGATTCTTTGTACTTCTTCAATTTAATAAGGGCATAGCCTTTTGAACACCAAGCTCTCGGCAAGTTGGGATTTAGCTTTAGGGCCTCATTGTAGCAATTGATTGCATCTTTATAGGACCCTTTTTTAACAAGCTCATGTCCCTTATTTACCCACTGATTAGGAATATCAGGCTCAAATGGATCTGTTTCATGCCCGCTCGGTCCTGTAGAAAATGGATCAGTTCCAGTCCAACTACCCGCATTTTGGTCGTATGGGTCAGTATTTTTCATGCGGATAAGCCCATGTTCTTGCTGTATAGCTTTTGTGCCTGAAGAAGAGGTGCAGTTTTATCCGAAGTCACAGGCCTGGCAGTCTCTTGCCATTTCCCTCGAAACAGCTATATCATAACACGGCATATTGGATGGACATGGCAAACGACAATACCATCAAGAACCTGATCATTCTGGCCCTGGCAGTCATAATCGTCATCGCCATCTGGAGAGCCATCTGGTACCTGGCAGGAGTGGCAGTATTCATCCTCCTGGTCTACTTCGTCTACCAGCTTCTCAAGGGCAAGCTGTGATTGCTGCGCTGCTACCAGCAAAATGCCGCAGGAGACCGCAGAAGCGATCCTGCCTCCCAACCCGGCGGCAAAGATCGACCGGTCCATAATGTCATTTGGGCTGTAATTGCCCTACCATCTCGGCCCTGATAAAGCCCTCTTACCAAGACTTGTCAGCCCTGCGGCAGTTATGCCGTTAGGGAGACTGGAGCCCTCCATATCTGCTTCGCTCAGGGTCTTGACAAACCCTTGCATCTCCAGTCCTCCCAGTCGCGCGCCGAGCTCCTCTGGATCTATATTTGCCATGGAGAGAATCCTATCCGCTTTGGGATAGGGCACCTTGAGGCTGGCAATTGCTTTTATGATATCGAAGTCTGTTGTATCCATCGTTTGTCAACCGAGGACAATTAAAGAGATGCAAAGTTATAGTTATTGTTCTTCTCAGGGCAGGAAATAGATTTAACTCTAGCAGGCGAAAACAACCCCGAATGAAGCCAATAGATCGGGTTACGGAGACTGCAGAGAAGATCAGCAGCATGGAGATCAGAGGTGCAGGGAGAATTGCCACTGCCGCAGCTGCCTCTCTGAAGGAATATGCTCTGGCCGTCCAGGCGGAGAGCTTCGAGGACTTCAACCAGAAGACCGCGGTTGCCGCAGACCTGCTCCTCAAGACCAGGCCCACGGCAGTCTCCCTCTCCAATGCCATAAGAATGGTGATGAAGTATAAGGCAGATGACATCGATGGCGCCCGCCAGGCCATAGCCACCAATGCAGATCGCTTCATCGAGAACTCCCAGAAAGCGGTGGAGAAGATCGGCCAGATCGGCAGTAAGAGGATCAGAGAAGGGGATACTGTCCTCACCCACTGCAACTCAAATGCCGCCATCTCCGTGATCAGTGCTGCCCATAAATCCGGAAAGAATATCAAGGTGATAGCCACCGAATCCCGCCCCAGATTCCAGGGAATCACCACCATCGGCATGCTCGACCAGATGGGCATAGAGACGGAGCTGATCGTGGACTCGGCGGTGCGGAGCGTTATGAACGACGTGGACCTGGTGGTGGTGGGAGCGGATGTGATAACCGCCAACGGCACCCTGGTCAATAAGATCGGCACCGCCCAGATCGCCCTGTGCGCCCGCGAGGCCAGGACCAGCTTCATGGTGGCTGCCGAGACCTATAAGTTCAGCCCGGAGACGATTTTAGGGGAGCTGGTCACCATCGAGGAGCGTGAGGCCACAGAAGTACTGGCCGATATCTCCAAATACAAACACGTCAGGGTGCGCAACCCCGCCTTCGATGTCACCCCCCATCAGTACATCGACCTGATCTGCACTGAGGCAGGGGCCATATCGCCGGAGATGAGCTACTTGATCATCCGGGAACGGCTGGGCTGGGAGATGAAAGTGGAGAGCAGCTGAGTGAGATGAAGATGAATTGAAGGTCATGATCGATGATCAATAAAAGGTGATGGAGACCAGATCATCTCCTGCCCCCAACCAAATCCTCGCATTATTGTTTCACAGCATTATCTCATAGCTGTCCTTATGCGGATTTATGAGCAGCTTTTCTGCAATCTCCCGGGCAGTGATCTCCGCCTCCGGCCGGAGGAGCCTGAAGTACAGCTTCCAGACGGTCGCCTTCTTCACGTCCACCACATTCTGGTAGCCTAACCTCTTTCTGAGCCTGTCCCTGATGGCAATTGCCTCGCCATCCTCTATATGCAGGGCAACCTTAACCGGCACATAGCCCTCCTCGAACTCCAGCCGGTCAATCAGGATCTTATGGCTCTCTTTGTTCTCATTGACCAGCTCCCGGGCAAAAGCCCTGGCCAGTTCCTCAGGATCCCCGGAATCGACCTGGATGGAAATGAGCCGCTCCTTTTTCACATCCTCTAAAACCTTTCCATAGCTCAGTCGCCGGACAAGGGTGTTCTTCACCGTGGCCGCTTCTGCATCCGGTATCTTCAGCCAGACGCGCAGATTGATCAACATGACTCCACCTCTATGTAGCGCTTCATCGACTCAAAGATCCTCCTTCCAGGACCCGGCTCATTGGGCCTGTGCTTTCTCGGATCGAAGGAAGGAAGCTGCCAGGCAAAGAACGCCCTCTCCGGATGGGGCATCATTCCCAGGACGTTTCCTTCTGGATTGCAGATGGCAGCAATGCTCTCTGTGCTGCCGTTAACATTCACAGGGAACTCGTCTATCACCCGGCCGTTGCGGTCGCAGTAGCGGAAGACCACCTGCTCCTGATCATTGAGCTTCTTGATCAGGCCAGGCGATGCAGTTACCAGGTTTCCTTCTCCATGGGCTATCGGTATCTTCAGGAGAGCGCCCATCTCAATCTGGTACGAGCCGCTGCACCTTCTGGATGAGGCATCGTGCCGCAGGTACACCCAGTCGCAATAGTAGCCCCGGCGGACGATCTCCCCTTCAGAGACCATCACATTCTGGGCCAGAGCCATCTGTACCTTTCCCTTGCCAGGGACCAGACCCGGCAACAGGCCAGCCTCGACCAGGATCTGAAAGCCATTGCAGATTCCCAGGATCGGCTTACCTAATGCCGCCTCCTCATTCAGGGCCTTTAAGACCGGCTCCTTGGAGGCGACGGCTCCCGCCCTAACCCTATCCTGATAGGAGAATCCTCCCGGAATGATGAATCCATCAAAGCCGGACAGCTCCTCCTCCGGCCGGTTCCAGCGGAAGATCTCGCCCTCCATGCCCACCTCTTTGACTGCCACCAGGGTTTCGAACTCGCAGTTCGTCCCGGGGAACTGCATCACTGCGATCTTCATCTCATCGCCTCCGCGAGGCCACGGGTCCATGCATTCCTCGCCAGATCCAGGTCCAGGTCGGCCACCGTCTCCCCCTTTCTGGTTATCCTGATCCTTCTTTTCGCCGTCACCCTGCCGATCTTTGCCGGCAGGAGGTCGTAGCTTTTCAGTAGCTCCTCCAGCCTCTTCTCCTTTCCTGCTTTTGCTTCCAGAAGGAATCCCGAAGACTCTGAGAAAAGCAGCTTATCGGTTCTCAGATCCAAGTCGCCGCACACCACACAATCCAGGTCCAGCTCCAGGCCGAACTTAGCCGGCCGGGTTATGGCCATCTCCATTGCCGTCGCCGCCAGCCCGCCATTGGATATGTCATGGGCTGCAGCAATCAGGCCCTCATCAATGGCATCGATGACGGCATAGATCATGCTCCTCTCCAGGTCAAATCGAACCCGAGGAACATTCGCTCCCATCACTCCGAGGATGGTCTGATAATACTCCGAGCCTCCCAGCTCATCAAACCGGGGGCCGATGAGATAAAGCTCCTCGCCCGCCGCCTTCAGATCCATAGTGATCGCTTTATCGAAATCCCTTATGATTCCCACACAGGCGATCACAGGCGAGGGGTCCACAGAACCCTGGGGAGACTCATTGTAGAAGCTCACATTTCCTGAGACTATGGGCACGGGAATTCTCTCATCCTTATAGTCCTTCAGCCAGAGGTTCTTGCAGGACTCGGCCAATCCCTTCACCCCTTCCCGAAACTCCCAGAAGGCCTCGGGCTTCTCCGGATTGCCGTAGTTCAGGCAGTCGGTGAGAGTGGCTGGCGTCGCTCCTATGGCAGCCACATTTCTCATCGCCTCAGCCACTGAGGTCGCTCCCCCCCAGTATGGGCTGATCCGGCCGTAAAAGGGATTGGAGTCCACGGCCAGTGCCACGCCGAACCTCTCCCCCCGCACTGGGGCGATGAGCCCAGCGTCCGCCTCGCCCGGCCTGATCACCGCATTGCCCATGACCTCGGTATCGTAGTATCGGTAGATATGCTCCCTTGAGGCGATGTTCGGCGAATTCAGGATCTTGAGCAGAACCTCATTGTAGTCCTCAGGCTCTTGGGTTTCGGGCTCAGATTCGCTATAGATCCTCTCGGATTCAGCCCTTTGGTAGCGGATCCCCGCTGTGAGGTGCTGGATGGGCACATCGCATACCGTCTCTCCCTTATGCCGGACGACAAACCTGTCGCCGGTATTGATCTTGCCCACAACGCTCGCCCTTGCCCCCTCGTAGACGTTGGGCAGATCCCAGTCCTCATTGTAGATATTCAGGATCTTCTCTCTCAGCTCTTCAGGGGCGATGATCAAGAAACGCTCCTGGGTCTCGGCTATGCTCAGCACCTCAGAAGGAAAGTCTGCTGCTTTGTGCATTTCGTCCAGGTCGATCTCCATGCCAAAGCCTCCCGCAGCCCCCATCTCCGATGTGGCACAGGTGAAGCCCCCGCCACCAAGGTCTTTGAACCCGATCTCGATTCCCGATTCCCGCACCATGCGGAATAGATCGCTGTTCGCCTTAAAGAGGACGTTCTTCAGGAAAGGATCAGGGATCTGCACTGCTCCCCGGTTGGTCTCCTCGTCCTCCTCTCGCAGAGCCTCAGAGGCAAAGGTGACCCCGCCCAACCCACTTGCGTCTGTGGGCTTGCCCACCAGGATAACGTCATAGCTTTTCTCCCCCGCCAGCGGCGGAGCGCGGGATCGGATAATCTGGTCGCGCCGGACTATTCCCAGGGACACCACGTTCACCAGGCAGTTATCGTCGAAGCTCTCACTAAAGACCACATCCCCGGCTATGTTCGGCACGCCCAGGGCATTGCCGTACTGCCAGATTCCGTCCACCACCCCCTCTGCCACCCAGCGAACCTTCCTGGCCTTGGGGCCGAAAGGATCGCCGAAGCGCAGAGGGTCCGCGGTGGCAACCACAGTTGCCCCCATGCAGTTCACATCGCGGACGATTCCCCCGATGCCCGTTGCTGCCCCCTCATTTGGCAGGATCTGACTGGGATGGTTGTGGCTCTCATGGGATATGACCACGCACCATTTGTCATCTATGGCCACTATTCCCGAGTCCTCGACCGGGCCCATTACTACATTGGGGGCATCTGAGGGCAGGAATTCCTTTAAAGTGGCGCGGGAGCTCTTGTAAGAGCAATGCTCCGACCACATGGCATCGTAGCAGAATAGCTCGGTGAGGGTTGGATCGCGGCCCAGAACCTGGGCGATGGAACGCGCTTCATCGACGGACATGCCTATGCCCGCCCCGCGGAGACTTGATTCTACTTCAGGATCGGCAAGACCGATTATCTTCAATTGGGTACACCTCTGGTAGCTAATCTTATGCATACGAGGAACGTTATGAATTTATCGATTCGGGTGGATGTTGGAGGAATTAATCAATACAAAAATAGAGGGATTAATTGCAGCTATAATCCCATTGCTTTACTCGATTGAGCACTTCCAGGGGCTTATCCTATCTTGGCCTCCACCATCTCTTCTCTGAGCATGCACAGGTTTTCTGCTCCCCGGATGTAGAACCAGTAGTGCACAATCACCAGGATGCCCCATCCGACTGGCGAGTACCACATCGCCAGGGCAGGATCAATTTTTATATAGCCCATCATGTTCAATATCAGCCAAATTATGTTCACTACCAGATATATAGCGATGTGGAGTTTGAAGAGCTTCATCTGGTCAGCAACCGTGGCTTCTCGGAAGAGCTTTTTATACTCATCAATTTTTCCCGCCATTCTTTCACCTACCCTTGATTTGATCAGTATCTATATTGCAC